>Ga0209489_100043_pt1 | contig 158459 bp, 104 predicted proteins | sample SiratrowhiteBW_FD_187527 | JGI IMG/M metagenome (GOLD analysis project Ga0209489, IMG submission 187527) | Root nodule microbial communities of legume samples collected from California, USA - Siratro white BW (SPAdes) (version 2) | ecosystem: Host-associated > Plants > Roots > Nodule | place...
GTTTTTAAACTTCAGAATAAATCTGAACACGAAAAATTTATTAAAAATGAGTGTAAACTTGAGAACAATGCATTAATTGAATATAACTTTTCAACCAACGGAAAAGATTAAACATAAAATAAGGACAGATATATATGACAACGATGATGAGTGTTGCAGATCCAATAACTAGGACAATAACGGCAATGACAAAAATCACCAATAAATAGTGGGTTTAAAAAAACAAGAATTCAATTACACAGAATTAATAATTTATAGATAAGAATGAAATAGAAAATCAGAAAAAATATTATAAGTTTATTAAGAGTTAAAAAAGAAAATATAAAATAAAAATATATAAGTTTAACATAAATGATGTTTATATATACATATTATATGAGAGATAGATAGATAGATAAAGTTTCATATGAAGACATTTCATACTATATACCGTTATTTTAATTTTTGTATTATATCATATTACCGTTATTTTAATTTTTGTATTATATCATATTACCTATTATTACGTTAACTAAAATTTGGTATCCACTCTTATTTTAAATTATTTTAGATTTACAACTAATTTTGAAAAAAAAGAGTAAAATTTAAAACCGGTATTAAATCAACTTCTAAATATCCAAATTATTTTCTTTTAAAAATATAAATTTATATTTCAATCCAATTATTTAAATTTCGATATATAAAAAAATTATACTAGTTTTTTTTTTCAAAATATGAATTTAAATTTACTTTCAATCTAAATTATTTGGATTGGTCGACTTGTAGAAAAGATCCAATTTTAAGAAACTTTTTTATACTCCTACCTTTTAATGAAGTGCATTCTTTTTCTTTGGGTTATCAATTCTCTTAAGAATGGTGACGAGTGGAGTTTGTTTGATATGATGGTGCAGTTGGAATATGAACTCTCCATGCTTTTTGTGTGGAAATATAAGGAAAAGTTGGCTAAAAAGTAAGAGAACAAATGGTGCATAGCAGTTAAAAATATGGACCTTTTTTCTATCTACGGCTTTAAAAACAAGTTGAGATTTTTATACAGAAATTAGTCAAAGTAAATAATAAAAAGTTAGAAGACATTCAATAGCCTAACTTTTATTATTGTCCTTTTAAGCAGTTGCAGAATACGAAGAACATGCAAGCTATGATCCAACAACCACCCAAATTTCACCATTTAGGAAAATCTAGTAGCAAAAAATAAACAGAATTAATTAAATTTTAAATATTTTATAATTTTTCATGTTTTTAAATGACTTTTTACTAAAAAATTCATTATAATCAGTATTTAAAATATTTTTAGGTCAACTCATTTTCAGAGTAAAAAAACAAGTTCAACTAATTAAAAGAGATTGAAAAGATAAAAAAAAAGCAAATGAAGGTGTTGATCATATTATTTTACTGACAACAAAAGTTAAACCGTAAAATATTTAAATAAAAAAGTTATAATTCTTTTTAATTAAACTTATATATATATATATATATATATATATATATATATATATATATATATATAAATATATATATATATATATATATATATATATATATTAACACGTGTTGATGAAATAAAAAGAAAAGAAAATCATAATTTATTAAAGTCCTAATATTTATTGTTTCAGGATTGTTGATGTTAGACATCATGGTTGTTTGAAACAGTGTTACCACTAACAACGTAAAATCTACACTAAACAGCGTATAGTGGACGCTAATTATTTTTTAAGTCTGAAGCAAGTAAAAATATGTTTAATATGATTATGATTTCAACCTGGGAATATCTAAACCCTTTTGGCATGGTTTCTGAAAAGTCACCAAATTCAAAACCTAACATTGATTCCATCTAGAATATGGAAAAAAAAGAGTGAAGAATGGTTGAGGCAAATAAAAGTCATTACTGGTCAAAACCCATGATTATTTATTTTATTTAATATTTTTTTTCTTTTGATCTTCTAAAATTTATTAGATGTACCTAAGGAATAACAAATATACATTATCCCACTTAAATAGAAGATGGTTCATTTGATATACAAATATTTGTAGTTTTTTTTTTTTTTAATGAAGAGTATAATATACAATACAGAAAAAGTATTTTCAATGAAAATTTAATGTTTATATGTCGTTAAACTTTTAAACTATTATGTTTATCTTAAAATTAATGAAATTCTACTTTAGGAATATCACGTGATGTTACCAGAAAGATTAAAAGTAACTAATCATGGTAGTATAAATAAACACACAATTGTATCTTACTTTTAGTTACTTTTAGGTTTGATCGATAAATAGGCACCCCACGTATCCTAAAACCCTAGGCAGAACCGAATTTATTCCTCATTTGTTCATTTCATTATTAAAAAACATTAAATACTTTTAAAAATTTAAGACGTTTAATACATACATATATATATATAGTATTTTCTTCGCAGAAATTTATTTATTACCATTTAAATATTTGTTAGTTAGTGCTTTTCAATTACTTACTCTTTTATTTCTGGTTACAAATTTAGAAGATGATAAAGTACAGTCTTTACAAAAAAAGAAAGAGTACAGAATAGAATATATATTAAGTTAAATCTAAAATTGAATGTAATAATAACAGTTGATTTATATTATAATCAATGATTATTAATATATTTTATTGTCGGTCAAATCTTTTTGAAACAATTAAAAAATAATAACGCAGAAATAAAGAAGTTAAACAAATTTGACGAAACTGAACACATAATTTACTCAATTATTTATGCTTTGTTATTATCTCAGTGTCCTTTGTTTTTGTTTTCATACACGCATATCACACTTCTCTTCTCTCCTCACTTTCGGTTCAGTCTTGCGAAGATCTTCTGGGTTCTTCTGAGTTATTGTCTTCTTGTGAAGAACAAGTCCATGCCTAACTAACCATAGAATGGAATGAAAACATAGTTTATGTTTAAAGGTTCTGTTTCTGTTATTGTCACTGTGTTTATGTTATGTACTTATTATGTTCCTTTGATGGATCTGTTTTGTTTGTGTGATTCATGTGTTTCTCATTAACTTATTCTTGTTTTGTGTTGTTTTGTTTTTTCATTCTTGTAGATAGGAATTGGTTGCGAAAAACAGAATCACTTGTTTGTTTCCGAGGAATCTTCAGTTGCCATGTTTCATCGTTGGAGCAGTTCTCCTCAAAAAGGCCTGGAAAGCAGCGAGCTTCATGCTGAATCAAAGGTGGGGTGTTTTTTTTTTGTGATGTTATGTTTTGTTTTTGGAAAAGTTTAGGTTGGTTGAATCTCGTGTTCAAGAGGGTCATATATGAACAGACTTTACGGATCAAAGACCTTGTGTTTCTGGTGTTTTGTTGAGTAAGAATCTTGGTGCTGATTATTCATGTTCAAAATTCTGCAAGCAGATCAAGGAGCTGAAGGGTGCAATTGGACCCTTATCAGGGCGCAGTTTGTTGTATTGCACTGATGCATGTTTGAAGAGATATTTGGAAGCTCGAAACTGGAATGTAGACAAGTCCAAGAAGATGTTGGCGGAGACCCTCAAGTGGAGATCAACTTATAAACCAGAGGAAATTCGCTGGGTGAGTTGTTTAATTGTTATATATCTAGTTTCCAAATTTGAGTTGAATCCGATTTTGGTTAGTAAATTAGAAAGAATTCCTTTTAGTTTCTCAAATTTGAAAACAAAATAGCCCTTAATTTAGTGCTTATGATCTAAAAAGTTCTCTGTTGTCAAATTTAAGAGTCTGAAATATATATACTTTTTGTTAAATTAGGGAGACCAAAATTGGATTCATCTAAAATCTTAAGAACCAAAAACATAATTGAGTCTTTTTAGATATTTTGGTGTATAGATATGATCTAAAGTGCTATATGGTGATGTTATTTGTCAGCAAGAGGTTGCAATGGAAGGAGAGACTGGGAAAATGTATAGAGCAAGTTTTCGTGATAGACAAGGAAGAAGTGTTCTTATTCTGAGACCAGGAATGCAGGTATATCATGGTTTGGATATGGAGATATTTAGTCAATTGGTTTCAGGTTAAACTATTCACTTTGTTACTATAATTATGGCATTTAAGTTAATCCATATACTAGAAAACCATAAATTTTAGAGACTAAAACTTGAAAAGATATGATACTTATAGGAACCAATTGAATAGTTTTGACCTTGGTTAAGCTATTATTTCTGAGAGCTTGGTGGCTGTAGAATCTGAAACATTTTGATGTGTTGCATGTAGAACACTACTTCAATGGAGAATCAGATGCGGCATTTTGTGTATATTTTGGAAAACGCCTTGCTTGACCTTCCACCGGGTCAAGAACAAATGGCATGGTTGATAGACTTCACTGGATGGTCAATAACCAACAATGTGCCCTTGAAATCAGCCAGAGAGACCATCAACATTTTGCAGAACCATTACCCTGAGAGGCTTGCCATAGCATTTCTTTACAATCCCCCTCGAGTTTTTGAAGCCTTTTGGAAGGTTTGTTGACATTGTTTTGTTCTTAATCTTTCATTACTTTTCTTGTTTGCAATATAATACCGATTCCATGTTTAAGCACACTGAAGTTACATGTTATGCTTGTATGGATGCAGATAGTTAAGTACTTCTTGGATAGCAAGACATTTCAGAAGGTGAAGTTTGTGTATCCAAAGAACAAAGAAAGTGTGGAGCTCATGAAGTCCTATTTTGATGAGGAAAACCTTCCCAAAGAACTAGGTGGAAAAAGCACAATGAGTTATAACCACGAGGAGTTCTCCAGATTAATGGTTCAGGATGATTTGAAATGTGCAGCATTTTGGGGATCTGATGAGAAGCTCCCAAACCACATTGCTAATGGGCATTCTGCAGCAGTTTTCAATGCAACCTCACCTGAAACATCTTAAGCTCTGTTTAGATTACCATTTGGGGTGATGAATGTCCATTGGAAGTACGTTGGGAGAAGCATGCTCTTTGTTTACTTTTGGATTATAAGTAATTTTGGAGGGTTGGAAGGGTAATCCAAACATACACTTAGTTTTAGTGCAGAAGATATGAATACTAATTAATGATAAGAGGGATTTAGAGCACATCTAAACTTTATTTACTACATGACTATTCCATCTGATATGATAAACTTGTTCCTAATCTAGCAGATGTACTATTGAAAACCTGACAATGAAAAATGCTGTTCTTCAAAAGAACTACCTATTCAACTACACAAATTTAAAACATCATCCATTTATTGTAGCACAAATTTCTGACCATTTACATGAAAACGCTTGTGCCACTACATAAACCACCAAACAATCACACGATGGTGGTGACAAAATTTGAGCATCTATGCTCTCCTTTGAAACAAGAACATTCTTTTTGGGGGAAAATATTACTGGTAGTTTGTTGCCTTTGATCTAAAGAGCATAGATGTTCAAACTCATTAGGGGTCATATGAACCTCCTTTTAAAATTACGAGTAGTTGCTTGATATGAACGTACTAACAAGCTAACTCCTATACCAACTCCTACACAGATGCCAAGTCCAATTCCGACACCAACTCGTACCCCAGCATTGAACCATGATAGCTCACCATCTTCCCCATCTACATATACTGTTCTTTGCCAATACATGCTGTTGTAATCCTCTTCTTGTTCCGCTTTGAAGCTTCTTCTGTAGTCAACAAGCTATAAAGCAAAACAAAGGGAGGTTATAGACAAAAACACATGCTTACAATCTTTACTTCATGGAAATTTTTACTGCCATAATGTATTATCACTAGCTATGAATTTGGATGCAATATCACGACAAATTAGGGGGAAAATAACTCACATGTTCAAATACAATTCTTACTACACTCAAAGAAAATCAAGGCATAGATCAATGCATGTATACTAAATATTGCAAAGAAGATGAAACCATAATGAAAAATCAAGCTCTTAATGCAGATGCTCAGAATTAACGTGGTTGTGTCATAAAAGAAAGGGAAGATTTGAAGTTCCGGTGTAATTCGACAAGTGTTTGTTTCAATCCAATTTAGAAATTTACACCATGTAGTTGTGTACTGCCTTTCGAGTTTAGGCAAGAAAATTGAATACAAGATATAAAAAAGAAAAGTTATTATTAAAAAAACATCATTCTTTTAGTTAAAATTATCTTTTTGGTGTCTCATCTTATTTCTATTTATTTATCTTAGTTTAGGTTTCAAATTTAAAAAGTTATGTTTGATTTCTTGTCCTTTTGATGTATTACAGCATCTGAAATTATCCGATTAGGAATTTGAAGCTCCTCACGGTTATGGAACTATTAGACACTTATGGAATTATTAGATGTATCGGAACAAGCCACTATTTGAAGTTTAAGGAGAATGAAGTGTTCCGACCTCCAATTCATTAAATAAAATTGATCAATCACCACATCTAATATATTATCTATATTAAAGCTGAGAGTTATATTAAAATCTTATTCTTAAAAGATATATCAAAGAGTTAATAAAAGATATATATTTAAATTGTCTTTGACTTTGAGTTCTAAACAATGAGATTATTGGACCTATACGAATAATAATACAATAGACATCTTAAAGAAATTAAAATGAAACTTTTCAAATCTAGAGAATAAACTAATAGAGAGATCCAAATAAAATTGTGGCCTTATTATTTTCAACCGACTCACCGGGAAGCATGCTAAGCAATCCTCCTCACTGTCAAGGGTAAAACTAAGGATCATCAATCACTCCGAACTTTAATTGGTATTATAGTGTTTTAGATCTGAGAGATTAAATATGATAAAGTTTGGTCCAGACAAAATGGGAGAACAAGAGACATCACATGTGCAAATCATGTCAATCATCCATCCACTAGGCGACACATGACAAAATCATTTAATGGTTATGTTGAAACGTGGTGTTTAAAAGTGAATATATTATCAGAGGTGTAACCAAGAATAAGAGATTAATTCTGTACACTAATCTTGCCAAAGGAATCAGGGAAATAACTATTCCTATAAATCTTATAGCTAAAAACAGAAACAAGACAATACAACATATTCTAGTCATAACTGCAGAATTCAGATCACATTGATTCTTATTGATTTCCTTGATCATGATTGCTTTCCTTAATTATCAACAATAGTTCCAGATCAGAATCCAAACACATGGTCATTTAAAAAATAAACCTTTTGTCTCCTCAGAATTTTGAGAATGAACTGTAGGTATGTAACCATGATGTCACATTTCATGTGTTCTTTTTCCAAATGAACAGCATAAATACTATCCAAATATTAATCCAAGAAAAACACAGAATTCAAAACATCATGCCCAAAATTTTTTTACCTGCAAATCATGTCCATGATCAGACACATCTTTGTGGCGTTCAGTTGATTCGTATTCTGGAATGGCATCCAAGGCCAATTTCCTATTATGTTTCTTTCGGCAACTGAGTTGCAGTGTCTTGGTTAAGATTATAGGTGTTCCTGAGAAGCTGCCAGCAACATAAACCTCAATCTCAGGGCAAGGAAATTCAGTTACAGCACCATATTTTCCCTTGAAGAAGCCACAACCAGGTGCCATTTCTGTTTCACAACTCATGCTCCATCTCTTCACACTACTTTTTGCTTCCCCAACAAAACCATTGGTATTAGACATCTCCAGAACCCCAGAGAGAACGCAAAGCTCCTTATCATAAACCTCAAACTTCATGCTCCCAGTAAAACGTATACTATCTGTGTTAACAAAGGTTGCTTCCTCAGATTTCTTATCCACTCTATCCCTTCTCAGAACCGAACACTCTCCATCACTGTAAATGCTGCTCCTAACACCATTCACCTCCAGAAGGGTATCAGGGCTAAGAGGAATATGATGCAGAGAGAGAAACTCTGGGGTGGACTCATCAACCTGAATTCTACTCACTCTCACATAAAACACTCTCAGATCAAACCAAGGTGAAGGCATCATCATGGTGAAGGGCTTATAAGGAGAGTATTCAATTATCTGAAGGCTTTTGCTACCAGAATCATAAGATCCTTCCATATCCACTCACTCAAATCACTTCAAAAATCTTCTTACAACTGAAATCATCCTTGGAAATACGAAAGAACCATCAAATCTACATCGGATTTCCAATTCAAACCTGCTTCACAATCAGCCAAATACTTTGAATCATCATCACATAATTGAACCAAACCCAATATAAGAAAAACCAAAACTAAAGCACACATGGTATAAAGTTAAAAAATTTAAGAAACATGAAAAATAAGGGAAGAAGAGAGAAGAACTTGAGTGAAGGTGGAAACTGAATCATTACTCTGAGTAGAAAAAAAAAACAGCAACTTTTGAGTTACAGCAAAAGAGGAAGAAAGAGGGTGATGAAGTCTGAAAGCAAAGACTCTTATATCTCTCAACTATAGCAAATAACACACTCACACGACATCGTTGTTACTATGTCAGAAGGAGCACAACCATAAACATATTCGAATCGCTCTTTTTCCGCAAATAATCTCTAACCACCAAAAATATTACATCACAATCTCAAAATATGATATAGCAGCATGCTAAACCACTCATACTTTACATGCAATCTAATTCTAAAGCCAAAATCATTTTCCACCTTTTCAGACAAATCAACTATGTTCTGCCCCGTGGTTTTTGCCAGCTTTCTTTTTGCAATAATAATTATAATAATAATAATAATAATAATAATAATAATAATGATAATAATAATAATAATAATAATAATAATAATAATAATAATAATAATAATATCTACCTCGTGTTCTTTACAAAGCATATGATATTTCATATCTTAAGTTAATCAGAAATCATATACTATAAGGTCGTTTCTATGTACGGAAAATAAGGATATTATTTAAGATTATGCTTTAATCCACGTTTTTCATAAACTCAATAAAATAATTATATTATAAATTACAAAATTATCTGCTACATCCATTTTTTTTAAATATGAAACATATTAGATTGGAAAGAAATAGGGTTGTGGCATGGTTCATCTTATCCGATAAAATCAGATAAATACGAAGAAATTACAATAAGAAAGAAGAACGATGCTGGTGTGTCAAAAGCTGAAAGTGATGTGATGTGATTGTTAGGCCAAGTCTTTTAACCTTAGTTTAAGCTATTTAAACTTCTATTAATCTGATTAACCATGGTTGGATTATGCAATATTTAAATCGTTGATGTAAGTATGATTTAATATTTAAAATATTAGGCGACGTGCTTTCGAAATCATCGCGTGTTTTGTTTCATTTTTTTTGGCTTCATATTAACATTAAAAAATGTTATCACTTGAGATTTTTTTTTTCTTACAGATAATATCTCCGAGAACGTTTTTATCCTTTATTAAATGTTTTAAGTTTTCTATGTAAGTGGTTATTTGATTTTTTAGAATCTTTTGTTACTAAACAGGATTAAAAATACAGTTAAAAAAAATATTCGTTTTCGTAATAAAAGCATTCGTGGTATTTCTTTTTTTCAAAGCTCGCACGGTGCACGCAAGATATTGGTCAATTATTTGGCACTAATTAGCTATGCTTTGCAAAAAAAATAAGACGAGATTTTGAAAATTAGAGTCTTTTCTCTATATTTTTCTTCATGGATTATTTTTTTATTATTATAAAAAAGGTATTGCCTAAATGTATTTTTTTTTTCTGAAATTTTGTGTTGTTTTGGATTTATAAAGCATGGTAGCTGAAAATTTTGGTTGGCTTCTTCCTGCACTTCGGTAATTTCTTGGCGTACCCCAGAATTTTTAAAATGATTATTTTACTTTTTGTAAAGTAACTTTTCTGAAAGCTTTTAAATTATTTTTATGGAATTTATTTGGAATATAATTTTCAGAAAATAATTTCTAAAAAGTATGAAATATTAGAACAGGTTTTCTAATATAGAATTTTTGAAACATTTATAATACATTCTTGAATAAGTTTTATAGAATGAACTTTTTAAACAAGTGTTTTTTTTAGCAACTCATTTTCTCTATTTTCATCCTCTGTGAGGCATTCTAATGAAAGTTTTTTGGTATCTCCAACAATGACTTTCAAAATGCGTGCTCAGGAAGTGATTTCTAGATTTCATACTTTATAAGTTTTTTTTTAATGTAAAAAATGGCTTTTATGTTTGCAATATAAAAAAGACACTCTCATATTACATAATCTGATTTTTTTTATGATAAAATAGTTTTCATATGATCATAGATTATAAAAATATTTTTCAGATTACATAGTTTAGAATTCTTTTTATGCGTATATTACTTTTAAATTGTATAATCTAAAATATTTTTTGTATGTAAAAATAACTTTTGGATAGTATAATTTAAAAAATGTTTTCGATTTTTAGATTGCACAATTCAATAAGTTTTTGGATTGCACAGTAGAAAATTTTCAAATTGCATAATTTAAAAAGTTTCTAAATTGCAAAATATAAAAAAAAAAAAACTTTAAACGAGAAGGGCTAAATGGAGATTTTCACATTTATGTTGTATAAAAGAAATACATCGGGTGCAAAGAAATCCATATTAGATTTTCACTTTGGGCCCATGAGAGCCCAACAGCTCACCGTTTATTGCTGAACGAAATTGTAGCTTTCTCTTAGGTATTGTTATGATAAGTGATTTTAAAAAACTTAAGAAATTAAAAAAGTACGTGATAATATTTTTTCAGTAACATGTTATAGATAAATTATCTACTATCTTCGAATAAAATAATTTATCAGTCTCTTTTCATGGTTTATTTTTTTTCCAACATGTTTTTATATCCATGAAGATAAAACTTGAGACATTACTTAACAAACGTAACTCTAATTCAACTTGAACCACGGAGATACTAGTAAAATATGAGAATGTAGTTTTTTAATTTATATATTTTGTTTGAAAATTATTTCATTCAAATTAATTACTATAATTTTAGATAAGATAATTAAATTTTTATATATCAATTTTTTTTTGTATTATTTGAAAACTTTCATTTTGTTTAAAATAAAAAATACTGTCGATTTCTCGTTATGTTTTAAATACTTTGAAATTGGTGTTTAAAAAGTCACTTTCTTATATGCTCTTTCAAATCCACTTAAAAACAGAATTCTTCTATCAAAATACTCCATCCAAACACACCACAAGACAACATTGATTGAATTTAACTAAAACATAATTTAAAATAAAATATTTTTTTTATATTAGTATACAATTTTATTGTGATTTTAAAAGTTATATCTAACAAAATTCTAACGGGTAATTATTTTCACATTTAAATATATTTTTAGCGTATATAAATAAAATATTGTCTGTTTTTAGTTTTTACAAAAATATTTTTTAGTTTTAAATTTTTGACATTTTTTTAAACTTTTATTATCTACTATAGTTATTTTAGTGATTAAAATTGAAAATATTAATTAGTATAATTAAGGCAACAATAAATATTTTAAATTGACATAAATATATATTTTGGACACATAATTTAATTAATTAAAATATATTATTTTATAATACTTGTCAAATAATTTACATTACTATAAAACATCTCATAAATTCTATAAAATTAAATCCTAAATAAAGCAGTGTTCAAATGAACATTTTTTGAGTTTTTCATCTCCTGTTAGGTCAAGTACTTATTTGCAACATCTATTGAGAAAAGGTCATTTATGATGAAAATGAATTAGCTTAAAAAAAAAAAAAAATACTAACTTTCCCTTTTACTCAATTTGGATGACTTATTTTGCTTGGGGAAGTTTCCAAGCTATGAAAACTGAAATTTAGGATCAAACATTCCTTTTAAAAATTTAATACAACATAATACATTATATGATTAATATATACGCCTATAATATCTATATTGAGAATTTAGTTTTATCATGAACAAGACATTATTAATGATGTCTATTTTAGTGTTTGCACCTTATATAGGATTTTTAAGTAAAATGTTAACTAACAAAATACCATCAATAAAATCATTTTAACATATATTTTGTATGATTAACTATGTAGTATTTATGGAAGAATTTTTTTTATAACTGTATGAGGTTTTGTTTGTGTTGAATTGTCCCTTGTGATGATATAAATAATGGCATTCATAATGATTCAATTCTTTGAAGGTGTGTTGTGACGTCTTCATCTGTGGACATTTATCTTTCAAAATAATAAAATAAAGCAAGAGAAAGCAAATGTTTCAAATCATGAGTTACTTTTACTCAGATAGATCCACAATTATTTTAAATAATTAATTTGGAAAATACACTGTGAATCTATATGTTTCAATCCGATAACAATCACTTGTCCTAATTCATAATGCCCCCAAAAATACATTTAAATCTGTAATTAAGAACTAAGTTGAAATTAAGATGATGTTATTCATTATCTTGGCTCAAATTCAATATATATGTCAACATCTTGTTACATCAAACATAAACATTCTAATTACTATTGTATTTTATTTCTTTTATTAAAATATAATTTATATAAATAACCATGATTTTCTTATATATAACTTTACACTTTCACTATACAAATTATCTTACTCATTAGTCATAAAAGTAAAACATTTTACGTCATTCCATATCTAAAAATACATTATAATTTTTAAACTGTGTATTTGTTTATTTATTTATTATTGTTATTTTTGCATCTTGTGAAATATTTGTAGAGTTGAGAAAACATGATGAATTTCATCACTTGTTATTTTTTCATGTTTGATCAATGATCAGTATATTATAAAAAATTAGAATAAAAGAGTGAGATTTAATATCTAATAAGCTTACATATATTAATTAAAGAAAAAAAAAACACGTAAGAATATGGAGAGAAACTTTGAGTTTAACTAGTTTTATTACAATGTTAATTTTGACGTCAACTTTATCGCACTATGTGATCATTAATATGAATTGGATTATTATTCTATATGGACTTATATATTCGCTTATAAAAAAATTTGGAAGCAAATACATTCTTAACAAAATTGAACGATCCTTTATAAAAAAGATGAACTCTAACACCAATCATAAAATGTTTGACAATTTATTACCTATTCGTTTAGTTCCATTAAATCAATAATTAATATTTTTACTATATTTATTTCTTATTATTTACGTATTTTTTTCTTCCTCTATTTCTTCTACTTTAACAAATACACTATCAAATCTTAGTGGAAATAATGATTCAGTACTCATAAGCTAATTTGAAAAAGTTTCCCAAATAAAATTAATGTTAATGAGGGAGAAAATTCTGCTAAACATGGTACTCAATTTTTTGTACGAAAAACTAAACAAAATTGAAAGATAGTTTCCATTGATAATACAGGTAAAAACAACTACAGAAAAAAAAAGTCACATATTATCTTAATTCTAATCATTCTGGTATATGTCTTAACTGTACTCTTTTTGGAAGTTGTCTTAATTGTAACCTCAATGATTGACATGAGATGTGACAAGATATACTATCAAAGTGACACAATTCTAATATAAACAGATTTTGTAATATTAGGGTTTATGTCTACATTTACATTGAAGTAGGGTTTATCCTATATGAATTGGAAAGAGTCTTAAATTATACACATGGATGAAAACTATCATCTCACGTTATTTTTGCAGAATTGATTCAAGTTGAAACAAAATTATAAAAAATCTTTGGATGTACCAAACAACTCTCCAAAACCTAGTACAATATTGTTGATTATTGATTATAAGTTGCTACTTAGAACAACATAGAACATATTTGAAAGCCACAAAGGTGACTATTAAAAGTAAAGCAGTTTGCCACATGGTCTATGATGAAGGTGTTTGACATTTTGTTTAAGGGTTAGGGTTTATCAAAGAAATTCATGGTGGGCCTTCTCAAGTTTGTTCTTTAACATTATTTTTCTAACATAAATTCTCTACCAAATCACTACCTAAATATATAGCATTTTAATTTGATGTAGTTCATGCTTTTGTTGAATTTTGTTAACAAATATTTGACAAAAAAAAAAACTACTAAAACATCACCTTCAATTCAAATTTTAAAATAATAAATTCATGAATGTATTTTTCTTATATCTTATGTTTCTTGGCTATTTATACATAATATCAGATTTTAATTCACATTTGACTCAACTACTATAAAAAGTTGTAGGGAATCTTAATTAGCCCTAACAATCACACCATAATGCTTAAATTGTGGAAAACACTTAACTCTCAGGTGCTAAACCTAACTCAAGAATAAATGGCTTCATCACAAAGTCTCACCAAGACTGTGTGAAACCTTCTCCATCAATGCCTACAAAATTGGTGAATCCAGAAAATGGTTAGAGGAGATGCATTGAAACTTGGAGCATATTTTGATGAATAGTGGGATTGGTTGTTTGTTGGAAACTCCTAAATTAATTGAAAGATGACTGGAAAGTTTATTTTGATGCTCATTAAAATTTATTTTTAAATACAATTATTTTGTGACATAGTATAATAAATTATCCCATCTAAATTAAGAATTTAAAATTTAAGTGATTTAAATTAGTTCACATGAACAAAACAATGAAATTGATTAAATAAAAAAATTAAAATTTCAAGCATTTTAAATATTTTAAATAATGAAAAAAAAATCATTTACATGATGTTGCTTAATTAAGTTTGAAAGAATAAACTAGTTTTGATGTATTATAGTTTATTAAAAACAAATAGCCTAATAAAGTAGTATATGAATTATTGAGTGAAGTATATAATTGGTGAAATAAGAGAGAACAAAATGATGGTAGATAGTTGCACCTCTTTTGCATAAAATCCAAATGCACATGGAAGGTGAAAGATTTTCTCTGGATTCGCATTTCAATGGTCATGATGAATTGGTCCCACCCAAGATGCCTATGATAGGATTAGCCCCTACCCTTACTTTCAACCCTCACCAAAAGTCCCACAAAAATAAAGCTATTATCATGCCAATTTTCTATTGCAATTTATCATACAATTAAACACCATTTATGCAAAACTTGTACTACTACTATTATCTATAAAAGTAAAAAAAATTATATAATAGGAATAAAGCATAAAAATGGTTGATTTTTAAAAATGGGAATCCATGAAAACACTATCCTAAAGTATCACATATAAAATTTATTAAACTAAAACATTCATTAACCAATGAATAAAAACACTTGGGGATGTACTCAAAGAAATATAAAGAAATATAGTAAATAAACATTGTAAACTTCTCCAATGCCAACCACTAGAAGTAGTTAAAAAGCATGTCCTTTGTATAGTATCACCACTTTCGTTATTTACATGTTCTTTCATTTCACATTAAAGTTCCCAATCCTTTAAAGTCTTTCAATTTATTTTGCTTTTATTCTATGATATTTATGTTTTGTTTTTTGTTTTTTTTTGTTTTTTTTTTTTTTTTTACTTTTGAAATCGTTTTTCAAGCATATACTTTCATGTTATTTACAATTCTAAAAATTATCTTTAAGCAATTTACCATTTTGCAAACTTTTTTTTTTTTCTAGTTTATAGTTATGCAAATCCTTTACATTTTCTTGTTACATTTATTTAAATTTTCATGCACTATTACAATTATTGTTTTCCAAATTAAATCATTTTTATTAATCTTTATAATTTTCATACAATTAATGTTTTTCAATTAACATTTGTTTTTTTTTTCTATGTCTAAAGTTTTTATTTTAAAATAATATAATTAGAAAACTGGTAAAACTTTACTTATAGTTTTTTAATCAAGATAATGAATTTGTAATTGTGAAGTCAAAGTTATGAGACTTTTTTTCTTATTTTTTCTTAGTACGACTTTTTTTTATATATTTTGAGCACGCCGTTCTCTTTAACCTCCCTTCAACCTTTTTTTCTTTGTATATGAAATTATTTATTATCTTTCCATTAACAAATCTTACATGGTAGTAAATATCTGAATATAAAAAAATTTCTTGACCATAATTCAATTTGCAGTAATTTATTTTTTTCTATAATTTTTTTATTATAAATTTTTAACTTTATTTATGAATATTGTAAAGTTTCACTTATTCTATTAGTAAAGAAATGTTATTTTGTTAACTAATGCATCTTTTTATTAATGTTTAGTGATGTTGCTTACTTTACTAGTGGTTTTCTCTAACTGGTAATTGTTATTGTTTATAACAAAAACAAACAAATGATATCTAAAGATTAAGGAAAACTATTTCGTATTTGATATGAGTTACTCTTGTTAATATTGAAATTGTTGAGAATATAATTTGAAATGTTTGAATTTATATAATAGTGATTGTGTTTTCATTGGTTTTAAATATAATTTATTTAAATTATCAATTCGAGTTATATGTGACATGCAAATTGTGTATTAAATGTGTTAAAATATTTATTTTAAACTTGCTAGAATAGATAAATGAATATTGTAAATTCAGAACATGTTGGTGAATTATGAAATATTTTTTTTTTACACGACTATGAGCATTTTAATAATGTTTTTAAACTCTATTTTTTATAATTATAATTTTGGTTCACAAATTAAGAAAAACTATTCTATTACCTTAAAATAGGGAAAAAAAATAACTTTAATCCCTAAATTTTTAGTCCCCGATTTTAATCTTTAGGGACTAAAACCATATTTTATTAAATTTAATAGACTAAAAGTATTATTATTATTTAAGGGACTAAAAATGAATTTATCTTAAATTTCAATGAACTAAAAATATAATTAAATTTTTTAATGGACTTAATTTGTATAATATCTCAAAATCAATAATTGAAAATTAATATGCGTCACTGACCAAATATTACTTTTAACACAATGAAAAAAATTTGATTATGAGAGTATTAAGTCCATCTCCTATCTCCTAAGACATAATTTACAACCATTAGATTAAAAACCTCAGTTAAATCAGTCTTTCATAGGATGATGAATAACGGTGGAAACTTTATTAATATAAGTGTTTATGTGTAATGTGTGATTGTGTCTGAAATTTCATAAAGAATATGATTGTAAAAAACCTAAAACATGAGAGATTGAAATGAATTGAACTATTTGAGTCTAACTACTTAAATTCCTGATTGAATTTATTTATTTCAATAAATAAATCAGTTTAATCTTAATTGTAAACCAAATTTATAGAAACGATTCACAATTAATCTTCATTCACGTGTTATCTAAAAAAATATATATTTATTTTAATAAAAAAATGTATTTAGTAAATTGCAATCCATCCTAAAATTTGTCATTACCTCACGTTCATGTACAAATATTTTTTTCTTACTTTTATTCATCCTCTAACGAAAAATCGATTAGATACTAACTACTTTATTTAAAAAAAATAAAATAAAATATATTTGGCAAATAAAAATTGATCGTGTGATAATTAATTTAAATAAGACAAAGCAAAGTATTACGTTCAATTAATTTAAACGGATGATTCAACTATTACAATTAATGTAGAAAAAACTAGAAAAGATAAAGTGCCCAGAAAAATGAAAACGTACCAGAAAAAGAATGCCACAATATCAACCTAGTTTTATGGGAAAATTATAGTTAGTAAATATGTTATATTACATACTTTAAATTATAGAATATAATTTAATAATATTACAAAAATGAGTATAATTCAATAATTTTACGTGTATATATATATAGAGAGAGAGACGATTAATTCATAGGAATTACCATCCACGTCTAATTCATATTCTCCATATTTGAAAAAATGGATTTGAAATAATATTTCACTCTTTATCTCTATGTAAAGGAGGCGATATTTAAATTTTAAAGAGATGAGTTTACACTTTTTTTTAACAATTTATCACATTTTTTGCAAATTTATTTTGTTTGTATGTTTTAAAATATTAATTTTGTGTTTGTGATTTAATTTTTATGTTTTGGTATTTCAACAAGAAATATTTTAACTTTGTTGCTATAGTCTAACAATGATGAAATATAATTTCATATTAAGATTTACATATGTATTTTTTTATTAATATTCTATTTTTTTAGTTTATTAATTTCGTGTTTAAATTTTCTTATCTTAAAAAAAATTAAATGTATTATTATAGATCAATTACATATTAATATACCAACATGTTGTTGGTCCATTAGGATTAGAGGTGACTTCCTTAAGTAATATTTCATAGAGTTACGAAAAAAACATGATTGATTACGAACTTAAAAGAGAGATATGTGATTAAAATTTTTCACAAAGACTCCATCTTGTATCCTTATTTATTTATATTAGCCGTACTCACTATATTTCTCTCCTACTAAAAAACATTATTGATTAAAGAAAACACTATATATTAAGAATTTAATTAGTTTATATACATAATTAAATATTATTTTAATACCAACTAATCATAAATTATTTCTAACTTTATCTTTTAAAGTAGTTATTAAAAAATATTATTTTACAACTAATAATAATTAGATGGTATAAAAACTTTATATTATGAGTATATTCTAATTAAAATTTTATACATTTGGCACTATTTTTTTTTCTTTGTACACTGAACAACAGAAATAATAATTGATGTTAATTTGATATAATTTTTTGTTATTAATTTGGGAGAAATATTTAATATATTTTAAAAATTGCTTGTAGTTGTAAGACTCAAAATATTTTAATAATAGATTTCATAGTAAATAAGAAATGAAATTTAGATGTTTATTTTTCAATTGATTAAAAATATTTAGTTTTTAAAACCTTTTTATTTCTAACATAAAATTAGTTTTTAACCCTATTTTTTTTTTTAAGTCAAGATCTTGGAAGGTAAAGTTTTTTCTGAACGGATCACAGTTTAGTTTTGATTTATTTAATTTTCTCAACATTTTAAAAGTTTTTTTTTTATTTTCTTGATGAGTTGACGAAAAGGATATACTTCTAACTTCTAATGAAATATTATTGTTAGATAAAAAAATATTTAATTTGGGTAAAGATAACTAATAATTCTACATGATATGTTAAATGTGAAGTACGGTGAAAATGACAGCTATAAAAGATGAATACCAATAATATTCGAATCATATAAATTTGGTATAAGAATTTAGAAATGATATTTTTGGTTGAGATAGTTTTTAAAACTTTAAAAAAATTTAGAAATGATATTTTTGGTTGAGATAGTTTTTAAAACTTTAAATTTTTTTTTTAAACGTTTCTAAATGTTATGTTTATCTTTATTATATTGTTATATTGTTTATCAACATATTAAGTTGAATATTATTAAATATAATAAATGATGAATGGATAATAATATTAATAATTGAATTGAGATGAAATATATATGAATGAAAGTATATGATGTTATGGTTGTGATATGTTGGAGACAAAATTATTTTTTAAGAAATATTATATTGACATGTAAGTGAGTATTTAAGTAAAGATCAGATAATGAATATCCAGACTTAACTAATATTGGAAAGATGTTTCTATACATAGTTTTATTGTGATGATAATATGATAAATGTAAATTTTTGAGTGCAATTCAATACATGTGTATGTGTCTTTTGAAAGTACACTATAGTAAGGATCAATGATGGTTGATGTTTAATATCTTTAGATGAGATTTAATTACCAAAATAAAGGTTAAACACTTGATTTTAATGTTAATTAAATTAATAATTAATTTTCTATTCATTATAATATATGCATAAAGTCTAAATGTAATTGGTGTTTGTCTTTATGATTTAATATATGTATATATGAAAGTTTTTAAAACAACTTATCCTATTTTATATAATTATGTTGTCTATCAATTGTGCATAATACGAAAATAAAAAATGTTTCAAAAAAATAAGTTGTTATTTTTTTCTTAAAAATGTGCGTATGTAAAATATTCTATTTTTAATATACAAAGATTACAAATCATTGAAAAAACTACTAAAAAAAACTTTATCCATATTTTTTAATTTTGTGTACAAATAAATCATATTTTCCAATTTATTTTCACAAAAATAGAATATAAGGTTGTAGTGATTTTAAATTCATTAATATAATTGGATTTGACATTAAAAGATAGCAAATGATACAATTGGTTTGAACAGATCCAGTTTTTCTTTTAAAAAAGTATTAATGATTTTAAAGTTATAGTAGTTTTGCAATGTTATATAGTTTACCCAACACTGTTTATCATACACCATGTGAGTAATATAATTTGAACAAAATTTAAAAAAGATGTGTTATATTTTTTCTTTTAAAATTACTTCCTCATCTATCACCTAGAAAAACAAACACACAAGTTATCATAAAAAGTGTGCAACACTATTAATGATATCATTATCATCAATGTTTTCTTGTTGTTTTTCTAGGCTTTTTATTAGCTTTCTAAACATTTAAATTTATATGTCTCCTATGTAGAAAAAGTTATAGCCTTTGAATTAGGATGCATAGTCAATTAAATTAAGAGTTAATGTTAGTAGCAGAAAGTAGAAGTTGAAAATCAGGTGTTAATATTAAAGATAGAAAATATATATAAGCAGAAAAGTCAAGTGTTAACCAATAATTTACAGAAAATATCAAAGGTCCTTATTATTGATGGGTCCTGCACAGTCTCTGAACCAACTTTGCCTTTAATTAATAAGATGTATTATTTTTATTCACAAAATCTATTTTTTTTCTATATATTGTACATAAAATATGTAAAATGGAAACAAGTATAAATTCTAAAATTGTGAATTAATAAATCTTGAACAAAAGTTGATAAACCTTTTTTGGTATACTTTTAACACCATCACCTAAACATTGTTTTGACACATCTAAACATTTTCAAACCATTGTTGTATGTATAGTATAAAACAACCCCATGCATACATATTTAGTTTGATACACTTTTAAAAAATAAAACTAAATATAAGTAAATGAATTAACTGGGTCTGATCCGACAAAAAAAATTCATAAAAAACTAAACTGAAACTCAGTTAACTTAATTTTCTCTACTTGATTTATCCACAAGTGTATTAGAAATTAGCTTCTTTTGTATAATGTTTGATTATAAACACCAAAATATAGTTATTTGTTGCAATTATAGATCATCAGTGGCTTTAAAAGCCATTATTCAAATAGTACCAAATCAGTGATCCTCTCTTGCACTATCTAGTCTTTTCTAGAACATTATAAAATACATATAATTGTTCACACAACATTATTATATATTACTTTTTCATTCAAATAAATAAAAAGTACTAATATATTGACAATCCATATAAATTATTGACATGCACTTAATTAATTATTCATTAAAATATTATTGACTGATTTTTTTATTACTTTATTATAAAAAAGTTGCTAATGAACTGTAAGTGGAATAACAAAATTAAAAGGTGTAGATGTACATATTTGTTATTTCATTGGTCAAAAGGAAAGTGTACAGCATAAGAACACAGTAGTACATGAATATGAAAACCTGTATTAATATTAATAGTGAGTTAATGATAGATTAATAGTATATTAGTGAAGCAAAAAACCAGCAAGACTCTTTATGAGTCATTAGGCAAAAGGTGATTAAGTAAAAACAAAAGAGGAAGCTTCCTTAGAAGCTTATTAGAAAGATGGTTCTCTCAGTTTTATATACTATATCTGAATAAGAGTGTCAAAAAGCCAACAGTGTCATACATAGCTAGTTTGGTCCCGCAAAACAAACCACACACACGCACTCGTGTGTTTTTTCTATCGTCCGTTTATCATTTGCCAGATTCAACTTGCCACAGAAAACATCTTTTTTACTCTCCTCTTATAATATTCCAATTATTATCACACATGGACCACGACCATTACATGTCTATGGATTTGTTTAATCTCTGCATAATCATAATCTTCTGATTATTAACTTTTATAATTTAATAGAGATTTGATTATGTCCAAGATTGTGTTAGCTCTGAATGATGTCATATGTAGTTGAAACTAAAGTTGAAACAAAGCCAGTGATCCACAGTTTTAGCAAAACCTCAGCTTGTTGAATAACAAGTTTCACTTTAGGTTAGAAACAAAGTTAAAGAATGTTAACTAACAGGATCTTAAGTTAACCATTTCCATTGCAATATTTGCACAAAAGGGTGTCACATAAGTTGAAAATCCAATGAACTCTCACTCTTTTTATGATTATGGCAGAAACAAATTCTAATGAGCTGCACTTAGCCAGTGTCTGAGCCATACTCCTCATGGTTAGAAGACTCAATCCATGAAGTAAGAAGTACCATTTTACATAGATCATAACAAGTTTCACTTTTAGGTTAGAAATAAGTTAAAGAATGTTAACTGATAGGATCATAAGTTAACCATTTTCATTACAAAATATTTGCACAGAAAGGTCTCACATAAGTTGAAAATCCAATGGTAAAAACAAATTCTGATGAGCTGCATTAGCCATACCCCTCAGGGTTAGAAGACTGAATCCATGAAGTAAGAAGTAGCATTTTACATAGATCATGGATGAATGATTGAAGGTAGAGTTCACAGTGAAAATGGTAAGAAAAAAAAAGGGTGGTGCTGAATACTCACACACTTACTTACACTACTTGTGTTGTGTGAAGTGTGATGACCCCAACATTTAAAGCTGCAGAAGAGTAAGGACGCGAAACCCGGGAAGCAACACAAGTGGTCAGACTGGAACACTGCGTGTGAGTAGTACAACACACACACCAAATCTGGCTACCTTACCCCTCGTAAAAACCCCACATGCCCTTTTCCCATCACCTCTTTGGTCCACACCCTTAACCATGGTTATTCCTACTATTACTTTTCCACTACAATCTCACTCACCAAACTCTCTTCTGGGTTAGTTTAGTTTAGTTTATTCAGCAGTCAAGGAGAAAGGTACTTGAATTCTCATCTTTGCTTACCCTTCTGCACGCACTGTCTTCTACTACTACTACTACTCTACTTTCTTCTAGTAGCATAAGCAATTAACATAGCTACTTCCTTTTCTCTCTCTTTTTTTTTTTTTTTCTTTTTATCTTTTTTTTTTTTTTTCTATTTATCTTTCTTCTTTTTTTCTGCTGTGGTAGGAAGAAAATAACGTGTAAATAAATTGGAATGACACTAGATGGGATGAATGGACAAAAAAGGAAAGTGAAAGATGATGCTATGAATGGTTTATTTAATTGGCACCCGAATGAAGACCTATAGTCATTTGTTTTTTTATGCCACTATAGTTTACAAGGGCCTTGCTTTTATAGAGTTTCCAGAACCGGGATTCTGGTCAAAGATATTGGTCTTCTTGCTTTTAACATATTGCAAAATAAAAATTAAGAAAAGAGAGAGAGAGGGTGTGTGTGTGTATTTTGCATTAGAAACAGAATCATCTTTTTCTTCCTATCCTATCCAGTGAACGAATTTAAGGGCTAAAGGGATGAGAGATTTGATATTGATGGTTCAGCTGCTGTAGTGATCTCTTTGAATTGAAAAAAAAAATAAGAAATAGGGTATTGATGATGGGTAAGAAAAAGCCACAGAAAACTAAGGAACTTTCGGTGGCAATAGCTGAAGCATCATCAACCATAGATGATGAGAAAGAGCAACAAGAAGCTCAACCTCAACCTCAAGCTCCTCGAAAGAGAGGTAGACCTCGTAAGGTTATAAAGATGGAAGAAAGTGAAGAGGAGAAAGCACAAGGGATAGAGCAAAGAGGAGGTTCTATATCAGCACAAGGGATAGAGAGTTCAACGGAAAAAGCTACAACCAACGAGGAAGAGGGAACATCATCAGCATGCATGAGGGTTGCAAAACAAGAGGAGATGCAACTTCCAAAGGTGGAGCCATCGAGAAGCAGAGCTAGGAGGAAAAGCAAACCCAGAAAGAGTAGCTAATATATATAATCATTGCTCCTTTTTCTCTTCTCTTTTTTATAATTTCTTTCTTTCACTCACCTTTTTCATTCAGCAATTGATTCTTGGTCTTGCCATGGTTTTTTTATTAAGAGGATTGGTATCAAAACTGATATTGATGTTGCTGCTGCTGTTGTTGGTGAACACAAGTGTCAATAGAAACACTTGAAGGAGTTATTGGTTTACCTTTTGCTTTTGTTCTTCGGTGTAAGTCAGTGGTTTATCTTATCCCTGCCTGAACTATATGTATTGTGTTATGCTTCCATGGCTTCAATTACTCTTTTCTTTAGTTCAACTTGAATATCACTATCCATTTGCTTCACTCACACGCAGAAAAAAAGTTAATTAACATGTTCTTATCTGAGTGTGTTATATATGACCCTTATTGGGTGTTTTCTTTGTCTTCAAAAGCTTCAGTTTAGCTTGAAACTATAGTTGTGCATAAACTATAAAAATATTGGTCATGCTCTTGATATTCCATAGCTTTCTTTTACTGTGTTTTACTTACAATATAACAATATGGCATCATCATCATCATCATCATCTGCTTGATATTTGATGTTAGTTATTATGTGATTATATATAGTTTGACTGCTGCTATTACTGTCTTATGATGGATTCTGTTTGTAGTTGTAGAAATTGAAGGTACTGTTTTATTTATTTATTTGTGTGTATTGTGTTAGGAGTATTGGAAAAAGGGTTATTGAGTTGAGAGAGTGAGTGAAGAAAAAAGAAAGTGTGTGTGTGTGAGAGAGAAGCATAGCATAGCATAGAATGTGAGAGTCACGTACCAATGAAGAATATAGTAGCCGCCTAAGCGCACCAATGAATGATAAGGATACCACCTTCGCATTAACACACACCAAACCAACTCCTCACTGTTTTTTGTTCCAACTTTTCTCCAACGTTAGCAAATCTATTTTGATGATTTTTACTGTCATAAGAAATGTTCTTAGTGCAAACAGAGAACGAGATTGTAGATTAAAATTTATCAAGTAGTATTATGTTACTGAATAAAGTGTGGAACCTAGAAAGTTTTGTAATTTTCAGTGCATGTTGATGAATAGAATAAAATGTGTTGAATGATGTTTTCTTAGTAATTTATGTTATGTTTTGAAGGGTTGTTACTAAGTTGGAATTTTGTGTTGGGCAAATGGGTTTTACCCTTTGTTGGTATTTGTGAAACCTATGGTTGGTCCAAGGAATGAATAGAGACTGTTTTCATTACTTTCCATGCTGAACTTTTTAAGTGACGTGTGACGTTTTTCTCCTTTAATTTTAGTACAATGGTTTGAGTGGAGAAGTTGGCTTTTTTTGATGGGAGTGTGATGAAAAACAAGAAAATGTAACAGATTTTGCATTTATTACCATTGAATGTGATGATGAAGTATACTTTTGAGTTTCATTTTAAAATATTTAATAATAAATAAAATAGTTTAGCTGTCTAAACGAGGTGGGCCATGATATGAGAATTTGGATAACGATGGCATTAGGTTTTATAAACCCAAGCATTCATACTACTTCTTCACACCAAGGTCAACCATTCACTGAGAATCAGAAGGGTAGAGATAAGGTTATCGCAGTCTAATAACTTTATTTTTTTAAATTTTTGTTCTCAAGTTAGTAGTTTGAGCGTTTGGTTACTTGTTTTAATCTATTTGACAAATTTCAGATCATTTTTTGGTGGAACAAATCGTGAACATTTAAATATACCAGATTTTTTACATGATAAATTTAAATCTTCATCTTGAATGAGTATATTTAGAAGTTATTATTAATAACGTTTTCAAAATTTTTATATTAGAACATTTTTAAGAATTATTATAATTTTCATTGGATCACATGTATATTATTCCAAATCCTAATTTCATATATTAACCACCAATTTATTTTTAATTCATATTTATGTTTTTATCTTTATAAATTAAATTTCAATTTTTCCTTTAAAAGAAATTATCAAAGATTACTTTCTGTCACAATATAAATTTCTTTATCATAAATTTAAACTATAATTTACACTACTATAACAAAATTTAATCATGGTATAATTTATATATCAAAATTTTTATTACGAATTTAGTCATGTAAAAATAAATATTTGTCCCAGCATAAATAGACTAAAGTACTAGTTTTATATTGTATATAATTTCCAATAATAACGTGATTTTAGTGTTTACAATGATTTAGTTATTTTCACTATAACCCAATAACTTAAACTCTTAAAAAGTCCATAATTGAGCACATCTATCTCAGTGTAAAGTTAGTACAAAAACTTATTAAAAAGTTTGTGGGACCGATTAGAAAAAAAATGGTGCTACTTGCAAGTAGTGTTCTCACGTGTTTCACTTGAATTGCTCCACAATCATGTATATTTTACTATTATTCCAAGCGCGACCTCCACTGGAAGACTTGTAACCTCAACAAAAAAAGGTGATAGATAAAAAAATTATTTGATTGGTTTATAACATTTTTTAAAACATTGCTTATTAATAGTCCCTATTTTAAATCTCATTATTCAAATAATTTCTGACACATACCATTAATACTATTTTATTTTTCTAATAAATTACGTGGTATTTCAATAAAAAAAATTCAAAAATTAACTAAACCCTAAAACTAAAGTTACTTAAAATTAAAATAAAAATCATTATATATTTATTGACTAATTTAGCAATTAATTTTCTTAAAGACTTGGACAAGCCAACTTAACATTTTAAACTTCCACCTAAATCTTTATTTAAAATAAAACCACTTTTCAACTTTCAATCAATTATTTAACTTTTAGCTAACTAGGCAGTTTCTTTAGTCAAAGAGGACTTTATTTGTATTGTAGTTTGTTTTGTTTAGTGCCATTGGTCATGTCTTGTAGTCCAATCTAGTGGTGATCCTTGCTTGGTTAGTCAAGCTTGTTATTTACCACAATTTATATTTAACTTTTGTACCAATTAGAAAAGAGATATAGATTTAAAAATTTGCTAATTAGGATGACCAGTGCGGTGATGTCGAAGAGAAATTATTGGTTTAAATAACTTATGGGGGGGACAATGGTACAGAGGGACAAGAATATTGTACTATATGTCCATTTTTCGTTCATGGAAGTTTTCACATAGTCCACACGTATCCTACACACAATCCTATTCAAAGTTGACAACCTCCACTACATAGTCAGATTAAATTTTCCTACAACATTTCATTTTTCCTTAAAAAGTTAAATCTTATTTAAGAAAAAACAAAGACGTACCAGAGGTTTGCTGTGTCATTTTATCGTCCTCGTTCATATGAATGACATGAAATACGATTACATATACAAAGATTTATGGCTTGGATTCCAGTGTTTCACAGAGCAGGCAAATTGAAAGCAGGAATCCATACGATCATCTCTAAGCTTATTTAAGTACACAAAATTAACAAAGCAATCTAGATTACATCAGACGATTCTGTAGTGGTCCAAACTTGTCTTCAGCCGAAAGATTTTGCAAAAGGATTATAATTGAAAGGGACTGCTAAGAAAAATTGACAGAACATACTAGCTGCTGTGTGAAAGCATGTTTCGGGGCAAAGGGAAATCTGAATTGTAATAGTAGCAAAGCCAAAACGAGAAATAATGCTTCTGGAAAAATCTCATGTGAAACCAAATTAGAGTTAAAAGTATGAAAAAAATTAATAGCGAAGGATGGGACCAACAAAAATGAGGCATGGTAAAAGGCGTGAAAATGCTGTGTTGGAACAATGATGTAGGCGTCGAGGTAGCACTCATAGATATGACTGATGAGTATGACTCGACCACCAATTCCACAAATGCACTGCATTTGGATACCGATATTTTTTGACTTTCAAAGTCATAAATTGAGCGTGAGGGGGAGGGTAGAAACACTCCATAAAGAATAAACACTGGCTTTTTATCCTAAAAGACGTGTGACATCAATTTATTCCTCATAAATTTTAACCTCATTCGTATCCTTCCATAACAAAATTTGACATTCATTCGGCAGTTCTCGTTCATCGGAAGTTGATATCGCTTGAGTTTGTTTAATAGTAACATTAATTTGAATTTCCAATCTCACCATTTTTACATAGAAATATGATTAAGAGACAAATTATGTCAATAGAATCTTTCAAGGACCAAAGAAGTTCAATTTTGAGTGTAGAAGAGAACATTATAATCAATAACTAACAAGGTTTGGTTATTCGTCATACATTAACTGTACAATAATAATTTAGAACTGTTAAAAAACTATTGAACTCTAGGAGAAAATAGGGTTAGAGCATTACTTCGAGATTTACGCAATCTACATGTTTGCATTGTATTATAATATTTCCACCTAATCTTCCTCTCCTGAAAGGCTATAAATAACTAAAGGAGTTTTCCAAAATATTACAACAGAGCAAAACTAAGTAATGCTTTATACAGCAAAAGCTCAAACATATTCTACCAATCTCAGTCTCAAAAACAAGTTGCTTCTGCGACTAAAACATTGACATCCAAAATTCGAGGTAAATAAGAAAATTATAATGTTATTTCAACTTGCAATTGGAAAAAACTTGGGGGCTTAAGGCTTAAAATACACTGAAATGGTACTAGCCTATGTATGAAGCCATGTATTACAAAACTATCCTATTGAAGTATGTTGTATAACCTAATGAGTTATACACCGAAGAAGTAAGATCAAGACGAAATTGAATGTCTAACCTGATTGATTGCGGCTCGACTTGTGATGTCTCTCTTTCCTATATCTCAATTGTCCTGGATCAAATCCACCTTCCTCCGAACCATAGACGGCCCAGGATGGTGTGGCAGTCATGTAATCTCTGCTGTCAAAAGTTCTTCCAGATGCCACCTGTAAACAAATTGAGGCTAAATTTCATAAACAAATAATCCAAATTGGTTCAAAAGAACAGTAGGGACTCAGATACCTACCAGATCATGGAATTTTTCATAGTCTATCCATGTATACCACTGGCCATCGATTTTAAACTTATTAGTTTTCGCTAAGAGGACACAGCACGAGTGAGCATGCTCACATGCAACTTCATACTCTCCTTGGCTTTTCAAAGCTAGTGCCTCTGAAAAAGCTTTAACATCAGTATGCCAAGGGACATTGTCCATTGTCAGTTTTGATGTAGTGGACCTGTGAAGAGCACCTTGTCATTTAAAAGAGATCTCAGACTAAACCAAGTTGAAGTACTTGACTAATAGGGGAGAAAGTGTGAAGACTTACGAGCCGCAATACGTAACTCCCTTGATTTCAACAAAGTCAGGATCTCCTAAACTAAGGAGCTTAGAATAAGCATCAACATCTTCAGTATTCCAACCTTTCACCAGGGTCAGGCGGTACACAGTTCGCTGATGTTTTTCCCTTAAAGCAGTCAAGGAATCCTGGCAGGTAGTTATGAACATACATAGACAAACTGATCAAGCGGACAAAGTATACACCACAAGGTAAGATTAAATTCCACATAAAAAGGAAAAGAAACTGAATTAGTTGTGTTTTTTCTATAATCAAATATTATTCCACTCTTTATAATGAAAAAAGAGGGGTTCTAACAAAATTAATACTCCCCTAGTCCCTATCTATAAGAAACAAATCAGTGGTGTACTTCTTGTCTTAATTATAAGAACCGTAATAGACTCATTTTCAGATGTATTAATTGCTAAATTCCTTTCATACCCTTAATCTACTTCAAGGCTCTCGTTCATTTTCCATACAAGTACATACATTCATCAGACTTTTGCTAGTATGATGATTAACTTGTCTGTGATAATCTCCAAAGGAACCATAGGACTCATTTTCAGATGTATTAATTACTGAATTCCTTTAATACCGTTAATTTATTATGAAGTCTACTTCAAGACACTCGTTCATTTTCCATGCAAGTATATACATTCATCAGACTTTCGACAATATGATGATTAACGTGTCTGTGACTATCACCAAAATAATATGATTCCCTATCCAATTTTGACAGTATGATGATTAGCTACTCGCACACTACTAATACTAACAGTTTGCTTTTTTGGGATCTATTACTACATCCCTTCGAAATTGGTGATCATGGTGGGAGCTAAGGATCCTAAAAAAAGCTATTGGACAACAAAAAAGACATCTCTGTAATTCTGTTAAGCGACTCTTTGGAGTGACTTAGAAGGAATTTCTCTTCACCTTATTAATACACTTGTTAACACTCTGATTCTACTAAGGACATATTTTCACTCAGAACGGGAAATACTTACAATGAATCTCTCCCAGAAATCGCCAAATAGTGGCCTATCAATTGCCTTCAAAGAGTCCTTTGTTGCAGCATCTACACTGACATATAACTGCAAGGCAGAACAGGAATATTAGGTTTGACTAGCATTAGCAAAACCAACATGAGTTTAGTTTAGTATTTCTAAATGACGCCATACCTGGGTAATAGGTCTCAGCGATTTAATTTTCTCTGGAAATTGTGCATTTGTAACTAGAAAAGTGGAAATCCTCCTTTTGTGCAGCTCATCCACAAGTGCATTTATCTCTGGATACATTATAGGTTCACCAACAAGAGATAATGCACAATGACGAGGTGAGAGACCTTCATTTAATCGCTCCAAGGTGACTCCTAGACAAAGAGTTAAATGAGGTAATTTAGAAATTAATTAATGAACACAGTGATGTTCAGAAAGGTGGAGTTGCTCTGAAGCTATTATCCACAATATCCAGAATGAAAACATAGCAGGGTACTTGTGCTCCAGTTTTCTTTTCTTTTGATTGATTTACAATTACAAAGCATAGCAATATGGAAATTAATACATCAAATGGGCTTTGTCGCCATACAAATGCACAGGCATTTCGAGATGCTATGCTACTAGATTGAATACAGTGTTCATATAACAATACAACCACTGAATAAATCATTAAAATTGGACTTTTTTTCAAAGACATCATAATTTAGGTTTTGGTTGAGGGCATGGCTTAAATGGAGGGATTGAATGGAAATGGAGGGACAAATAAATTTTCGTTTTTGAACTGCGAGAGATAGTCTTGCTAAGGGATTGAAAGGTTACATGATGATCTCGCATTTACAAGAAGTTCTCAAACAAAAGAATATTTACTTGAAATGAAACCGTTACCACTACCCCTCTTTCCATCTAAACTTCTTCAATATAAAATATCTTTAGTGTGCCCAACGCTTTCAATTAGAGCATATTTACTGATAGTATACAGGATATGATCAAGAGCTACTTTATCTGCTCATATTGACCAATCCCCTATGGTGGTCCATTAATCAGACAAATATCCTTATATTTCAAAATGATTGCAGCATAGGTACATAAGTTTACCAGGAACTCCTTTCATTTGTTTAACCATATTTCTATGGAGGTCTATTGCAGAATTTACAATCTCTGTCGGATCATCCATCTTCCATTGCCAACTTTTCCCTACTGGATTTGTGTGATGCCTCCAGCAGAAAACACATTTATTTGCACATGCCAAGCTAGGGGTTGCCTCCATGCATCTGTGTGAACTCAAAAAAAATTGACATAGTGAATTTGGCAGCTGAAATATGGTTCAGCAATATCTAAAACAAATGATAAATCCACTTTTTGACAAGCACAAGAAAAATCCACAAAACCCATGGCCAGGATAAAGCCACCCACTGTATGGCCAAATTTCAGATGATGTGGAACGGTAATTACAAGTCCACCCCACTTTTCAAAAGCCAAACTACTATATTGCAGCCCAAAGTTATCTTCAAATCAAGGTACACCCTCTTTCTTTCCTCTTCCGGACCCATTTACTATCTTGTTTGTGAAATTTAATTTAGACCATCCAACGATGCAGAAAGTTTCATACCAACAAAACTAATGAACTCCATCTTTAAATTGAGCGGGAATGAATAAGGTAAAGAAATCGAGCACCTAGAGTTCCAGCTAAAATATAATGTTATGACATGAAACATATGTCAACTTGCTACTACCTGTGACTCTCGATTCCATAAAACGAGTGCTTATAGCAACCACCTCGACCACGAAGCTGCGCCTTGGTCCATCTACAGATCTTGACACCACTATGAGACCCAATGATTTTATACCCCTGCAAATCGGTAACCCTCGAATAAAGCCATTTCAAAAAAAGAACTTAGACCTACGTCTCATCTACCAAAGTTCAATCAGGCAGAAACTAAACCATCACTTCACTTATTAAGCAACACAAAAAACTTGGCAACTCTAAATAATTCAAACTATACACGACTTGCACAACACGTAGTGTGACATTATCACATTATTCAAAATTGCACACCTGCTTCTCTAAATTTGCTCGAATCACCGGAGTCACCATTTCTCTTCTGCCATTCAATTTCCCATTACTCTCTTCCCTATTAGCCACAGTCTTCCGCCGTGAAGGAGCTTTACCAGCAATGTCCTCAAGATCAACAATCTCACTCTCCACATCAGACTCCTCTTCGGAACTCGAATAGACGCCACATTCCGCAGCACCACCACCATCATCATCATCATCGCATTCCGCAACACCACCTCCTTTCAAAACGGCCACCACCTTCTCACACCACCGATCGAAAACCTTGTCCAGGTCACCACCATCAACATCCCCTTCGCAAAGAGGAACCACCTCCTTGGCGCCGAGCGCCCTCAGGTGCGTCGCGAGGCCCTTCGCGACGGCGTTGAAGGATTCGCCGTAGGCTCGGCTCCCGACGCCAAAGACGGCTACACGGCAGTTCGAAAGGAGGAGGGAGCCGGCGCGGAAATCGGCTGCGGCTTCGGCGAGCCACGTGGCGAAGAAGCGGGAGGCGGCAGGGGGAGCTCCGTCCTGCCACGTGGAGGCAACGAGGAGGAGGAGCGCCTCCTTGGGAAGGTCCTCGGGCTCGTAGTGGCGCGAATCGACGACGTCGAATCCGACGCCGTTGGAGGCGAGAAGACGGTGGAGGCGGAGAGCGAGGGTTTTGGAGGTTCCCGTTTCTGAGAGGAATATGATCTTAGGTTTAGGGTTAGGGTTAGGGTTTAAGGATAGTTTGAGGTATCTTAAACGACGGGATTTGTAGAGACAATAGAAGGTGGTGGCGGAGAAGACAGCGAGGAGTGTGAGACGCGCGGGAACTGAGGATAGTGATTTGGATAACGACATTGTTGCAGTAGAAAATGAAGATTTGTGAGAACTAATAAATAACTATGCGTTGTTATTGAAAAATGGAGTGAAATGAAGGGTTCATGAAGAAGGTTTAGTTCATGATCTGTTTCGGGAGCTGTTTGCAGCTGCCAACACCATCGGAGGAACCAGCAAAAGGTTTATGGGCCGGGGTATCAAGTTGCAGGCCCGGTTCTTTGTTATCATTGTAAATTAAAAATAAAAGTATATTATGTAATTTTTAGTTAATATTAAATCACATATATTAAAATTATGCTTAGGTTAAATGTATTATTTTAATATCCTAAAATTATTAATTAATATTTGTACTATTTATAACTATTTTAACCTAATTTTTAATAATAACATAAGAATTGTAATAATTATTATCTTAATATGTTGAAGACTGTTATGTTAAGAAAGAAAGGTTATACAAACAATTTCTCATTTAACAGAAGAAGAGAGGGTTGAACTTCTCATAGGAATATAGAGGTTCACATGCTACAAAGATGCTACAAGAAAGGTGTTCAATTACTGTATGGAATCATAGGCCACATTAAGGTGGAATGATTTAAGAAACATGAATATCCCTATTTTTCCTCTGCACAAAGTACTCATATTAATTAATTTGGTATTGTTCCTAAAATTAATTATGTCTTAGGAATTATTTTACTTGTTGTTTGCAAGGTAAATAATTATTTTAATCCCAATACTCGGCTTCTTGACTCACGAATTACTCATAATATTACACCTTTTCTTTACCTATGTAGTGAATAATAGACTAATTTCATCCATCATTGTTAGTCTCCTTAATGGAGTACGATGGCTAAATATGCTAGTACATATTTTAGAGTTTCTAGTTCTAACTAATTTATTATATTTACTAAATTTCAAATTCAATTTGATCTCTATTTCAAATTAACTAATTCCATATATTATTAGTTGTTCACGACTAATAAGTGTCTAATTTGGTATATATAACTTGTAACTAAACATATCTTTTGTTTCTTTCTCATGTATGTCATGGATTTTACAACATAAGTAAAGACAAATTTATCATAAGAAATTAATTATAACAATTTTCACAATGGGATAAACTTGTAAGAATAACTTATGACTTTTTAATAATATTGGTAAAACTAATCTAACCAAGTTTTTTAATTAATTCTAATAGACTCGATAGTCAAATTTTCAAGATCTCATAAAAACCTATTAAGTAAATACTTAATTGTGGTGTCTATGCAAATATACTTTAACGTGCTCATTAATTATGATAAAATTGATCATTAATGTCTTTATGAGATGAATCAACATTAATTGACAGAAGTAGTAGCAGTTTGGTTAAGTGATTTATGGTTTGAATCCTCCACATAGTACTTTGGTTATGGAATATATTCCCTTATGTATGCTCAATGGTTAAAAAAATGGATTTGTTGGATGAAGGATGCCTATAAAAACTCCTTCATACATATCATTTCACGTTGAAGGAAGATGAAGGTAATAATACAAATCATACCGACACTTGTGGTTATGGTTGATGTGTTATAGAAGAAGAAATTTGCATATAACAGGAACTTAAGGCCTCCATAAAGTTTTCTGTGCACATAAGATACCCTCCTTATCCTGAGCAAAAGTCATCCTAATCTCCCACTGCATACTTTTCAATATTTCTTCCAATGGATTTAGAATTTCAACTTTGTCACGTATAATTGTCCAACCTCCTGGCCTTAATATACGGTCCATCTCAACAACAATGGACACAGGCTGCTTGCACCTGCAAAAGAATTGTTTCAAGAACATGCAGTGATCTTAGGCATGAGTTTAACACTAAAATTGTCATATGTAATTCTAATTTCACTGCAATCCTCAATAACCTAACCATTTAATGTCACATTAAATTGGTGACACTCAGTTAAAAAATCTTAAGAGGTGGTTATCTCATCATTTGACATGTTCTAGTATTTGCACTCTAAAGTATCATATCAGAATATGATATTTCTAAAAGGATGAGAATCAAAGACAAAAAGCTAACAAGAAATATATAAAAACATATATCGTACAAGTAATTGTAACGGAAAGATATTCAAAGATATAATACAGGATAACAAATGTGATTATAACAAAAGCTGTAATTAAAGGTGAGTTATGATTCATGAGCATAATCTGTGACTGATTGTTTATGATGAATGTTAGAAAAAGCATCAAGAGAAAAAGCATACACAGAACAATGTTAGAAATTGTCCAATAATACCTGTTTTTGAGCCGTGAGAACAAATGATCAGCATGCAAAAGGTCATACGTTCTTGGATAAGTGCCAAATGACTCACACCAATCATGGTATATACCAATAAGCCCACGTTCAAAAATGATGGGAAGTGTATCAGGTGCATGAACAGGCACTACATTCATCACCCAGACCTTTTGTTGAGAGAGAGCTACAGCCAATCTGAATTTACAAGGGAGAATTGTTAATTTACTTTTACCAGTGTTTCTAACGTATGTAGGAAATCATGCAATGAACAAAAATTACAGGTGCATTAAATATGTATCAGAGAAAAATGCAGCTCACTCATTGATGCAAGGAACTTATCCATGATATCTACAAGGACTTTCAAATTGATTACAAAATTCATACTGGTTTTCTGGCATACCCTCCGTAGATGGATTTCATGTCCATTACATTCCGGATACTTGTCCAGTTAATGCCCAATCCACTGATATATGACTTGTTAACAACAGCATTCCAGTGATTGGTGTCTGCAACCACTTTCTCTTTGTTGTTCACCCAATCAGGATAGGTTTCAAGCCTCTTGGGCCATTCCTCAGGCCACTCTGCCCCATGTTGTTCAATTCCAGATGGAATGGGGTGCAAACAAGTCTTCATGGGAACATACCTATTCAAAGAACATTGAAAATTTACCAATTAATGAATGAGATTAATCTGAACAGAAATAAGTCATACTATGTGATGAACTCGAGCAGCTAAATGCAGTACACAAAGATTCACAAACACAAAGATGATGAGTTTGGTTTGGAAGTATTCCATGCATATGAAGTCTCAACATAATGTTCAATCATAATCTTTTTTTCCTAGTTTTGTTTGGAAGTTCAAATGATCAATTCTAAGCCATAAATATAGTACATAACCAAACAAAGTGACAAGACAACCAATCCTAATCACAGGCTGCACCACCATAGTAATGTGTAATTGTATGCCATTAACAGATCAAGGAAACTCTGCTAACATAAACTAACGCAGTAAAATCAGGTTAGCATGGTGAAGACAAATACACGTCTACATTCAACAATAAAAAATTGTAACTGGGAAAATATTTTAGAAAGCAAAGATATACTGCTAGAAGATCAATTTAGCAAAGTAATATTTACAGTAAGATACCAGACTGCATCAGGATTTTCATTTTCTTTGCAAAGGGGAGGAATCTTCTTCCTCCTCAGTTCATATATGTCATTTCCTTCAGGCTTCTGATATATTTTTACTCCAACTTCGCCAACATCATCACTTTTGTGAGCCAGAACATTCCAACAAATAGATGCAGTCAATGTTGTCATGGCTGGAAGAGAAAAGATATGTAACTGTCACTTGTCTGACATTTCAATTGTTATGTAACAGTACAAAGAAAGGTTAATATCTACACAAAGCATTGCCAGATAATGTCTTTAACTATTTTCTGCTGAAAGGCAACGTACATTTGATCTCAAACAGTTGAGTATAATCGATATGGAACATATAATATATCATTTTCTGATAATTCAAAATTTTACCTATATTTTATGTAATATAAGTTTGAAATGTGTACTTAATTGTTACCATTTTGATCATGGTTTAACATGACCGAACCAATGAGCCATGATAAGAAATGGATAATCTTTTAATACTAATAAACTAATTGATATCCTGCTTCAGTTTTTCTCAAACAAGAAATTATGATAATAATTATTAAGGATAAGAAACCGAGTTTCTTTATGTCATCTGTGAAGGCACTTATGAATCAAGCATAAGACCAAACCTTCTTCTTCTTCAATGCTGTCATGTTTAGTTGACATAATAAAGTATCCACCAGGTCTTAGAATCCTATTCATCTCCAACAGAAGTTTTCCGCCTGAAAAAAGTGGGAAATTTCAACCTGTTCTTATAACAAAATAAATGTAATTTGGAGAAACTATTTCATAAAACAAAGAAACTGAAGACAGGAACACCAACCATTGGAATGCCACGGTATGCTGCAACCTGCACAATGTATAGCATCAAAAACTTGACTCGGAAAAGGAAGCCTCCTTCTATTCAAAGGACTAATCACTGCTGGAAAGCCCCGTTCAAGTGCCACCTGAGCCAAGTCCACTAGGTCATTCTTCAATCCTAGTGATAATGTTAAAACTTCCTTATCAAGGAGAGCAGCTGCAAAGCTCGAATCTGTACATCCAATGTCCAGTACAACACGAATGTTTTTACCCCATTCAATGTCTGGTACCATCTATAAAGTTCAGAATGAGTATCATAATATTTCCTAGACGACATAAATAAAGAGTAATACAAAAATATTTTGTTTTGTTGAAACATGTAAGCTACTATAAACAAACTCAATATTACCATCACAATGCAATTATAGAATATACAAAGAAATATATTGTTGTGCAAATAAAACCAAGCGCTGAAAATGGCTGTGACTATGAAAGCCCAAAAAATATTCAATAACTTGCTGAACAAACTATAGCAATACAATCCTAGAAATTTCAGTGTCATATATACATTTTCAGTGTCATATATATACATGTATCAATTCTGTTTTTCCACAATCATGCTTAAGAGCTACCAAACATAACACAACCTAGTAGAAAACTTACCTCTTCAATGGACTCAAGATAGTGATTAATCCCTCCCTTGAACTCAGATTGGTTTTGGGGAAAAGTAAGATACTCTTCAGACTCCATCAACCAACTATGCCTTTTTATGTAAGCAGCTAGTTTCGGGTGTGCAACATTCTTATACAATATCTGCACTGACACAAGATGCTACCATGAGAAACAAGAACATAAGACCCGCCCGATATTTAAGCTTATGTCCCAATTTGAATAAATTTCTGAAGAAACACTAATAAGACAAATTGGTACGAATTAAAATCAACTTGTAACTTCTCCATAAGCTACCTTATCTAATTTCTGCACAAACACCTGTGAACTTATAACGAATATCTTGTAACTCAAGAACCAAATACTTATCTCAATTCAAAAGCTCACAAAACCAAGAAGCAATCCAAACTAGGATTTTATGGGTTTTTCATATACCTTCAATTTGCTCTCAGGCCAAGGCAGTGGAGATCCATACCCTTCACGAGGAAGAGGAACCAGGCACATAAGGGGTGTCCTAGGACAACTCCTCTCTGTGTGCCGGTATCTTGTTACTTTACCACCACCAACTTCAATATCAATGCAGGGAATGTAATTATGCTTGCTTCTAGAACTACACAATTTCCAGCTATAGCTAGCATTTGGATCAAACAAGGGTCCTTTCACCTTTCCCTTGCTTTTTTTTCTCAACTCTTCCACATCTTCTTCCACCACCTCGGAACCATCCTTATCCACGGATTCAGCCAAATCACTGCCACCATCAGCATCCACATCCACTTCCACTTCACTCTCATGATCCACTTTCTCTTCTTCACCCTCCACCTCCACCTCCTCTTTCACTTTCTCTTTCTCTTCCTGACCATGTTGGGGTTGAGGATTCTCTAACCCTTGATGATTCCCTTTCTCCTTGTCCTCCTTATGGACGTGTTTCTTCTCTTTCTTGTTGTCCTTTCCCCTGTGTTGTTCAGAATGAGGACGCGTGGCAGAAGAGTGAGAAGACCCATTACCGTTACTCTTACTCTTTTTCTCACTCTCACCACCCTTTTTAGACTCATCTCTCAACTTTTGCGGCTTGTGAGAAGAAGAAGAGGACACGGGTTCCGCAATGTCCTCAAAACTCTCCCTTTGGGAAGTGACAGAGGAAGAAGAAGAAGAAAACACTCCCCACACAAAGATGAAACAGAGACCCAATACAGTCACAGCTGCCATCTTCACCCACAATCCATGAGGGCGTTTCGCTTGCCGAACCAACCGAGCTATGGCCATACTTCAATCCAAAAAACGAAAATTTGAAATCCAATAATCGATGTAAGCTCTTCGAACTACCACCACCCTCCTTTTGAAACGAATCTGATCTAAGTCTATCGGTCCAACAAATGAAAATGTGAAGAGTGAAACAACGGAAATCGATAAAACTTGTTCAAATCTGAAAAGTGAAACAATGGAAGAAATGATGTCTTTTTCAGAGTGATGAATGGGAAAGTAAAAACTTTGAGAAAGGGGAAGCGTGGGAATGGTTATTGTAGGGAACGAGGAGTTAAAGAGAGAAAAGGGGTTCGAAGTTGCGTCAGTGGTTGAGGTATCATAGTTTGGCAGAGGACATGTTCCTCGGAGCTTCGATCCGTATGAGGTTTGGTGCAGAGAAACAAAGTAGATTATACGTAGTCAGCGTTTAATCAACTACAGTAAAAACCGGTTTGCTTAAACATTATTATTAATAATAATTTAAACAACTATAATTACTATTTCTCAAAACAAAACAAAATGTGCTGTTCTACTTAAATTTTATCCCTGACGATAAAAAAATATATTTTATCCCTTTAAAAGTAAAGTGTTTTGTGGACATTAATGATGACTTATCTTAATTAATACAAGAGAGAATGTAAGAATGTTAACTCTAAATTCAACTAGTGAACAAGAAAATAGTTAAAAATAAATAAATATAAGTATTGAATAAGTTAGTTAAAGTGAATGCTTCTTTTTATGAGAATGTTGTTATATAAATTTTTGTAACTTTTATTTTTCCAAGGATATAACTATATTAAGTGTAAGATGTTCTTATAAGTAAATAATATATTAAAGATAATAAGAAACAGTTAAGCTGTTACTCTTTGTTTCAAAGTTGTAATTAACTAGTTTGCGAAAAATAATTAATTTACAAGATATTTAAGTTTTATTTAAACTATAGATATAGAAGTTCTGGAACTTGGTGAGTCTTTTGATGGGCCACTATGTTCTCATTGATACACTCGTTTCACTTGCGAAAGCCTACTTATGTGCTCAGCATGTTGATTTTAAGGGCAGAAATCCTGGAAAGATGAACATTTTCTTGTGTTATCTGATACCTTTCCCACTGAAATATCAGTTTCAGTATTAAATTCATTGTTGGGGTTTTAGTGAGAGAGAGCAGACTAATTGCTGCTAAGTCATACCTTAATATCATACCAATGCATAAAGAACATATATATTGGTAAACTATGCATATTAATATTGCCCTTCCTTCCCTCATTTAGAAGCTTGTGAAAATGATAGCATTTTTCCAAATCATACGTGCAATATAGAACATAAAACCTCTAACCACACACGTAAAGAACAACATTAATCATGCACACTTTCAACACTTCAAGATTTGGGCCTATGCCACAGAACTCAATAAGATTTACATGCTAAATACAAACTGCCAATGGAATGCACAAGTAACACAACCTTTTTCCCACCTCCTATTCCTCGTAGGAATGAAAACCCTCTCATTTATCTTACATTTTGTCACACAATTCCTGGCCTAAAGGAGGGCTTTTTGAATGAGTAAAAAAATTCAGTTTTTTGGAGCTCTCATATACCACACATTTCAATGTGACCTCTTAATCTGAGCTTCAGAAAGCAAGGGCAGTCACTGGCAGTATCAAGGTTTTCCATTGCTTCAAAATGGACCATAATGGATTCTGGGTAGTGAGTTTCACGTGCTACTAACAAGCAACTGCTATGGCACCACCAATTATCTGAGAAAGTGGTAAAAAAACCTCACAGACTAAAGAATAACCAAATCTTTCACAAGTGCTTATCCTGCCTGTCCAGTCTCCACATCTTGCACTTCCAATGGTTCAGGGAAAATTTCATTGGATGACCTTTTGTTGGAAGATGAGTGATCATTTCCACTACTTGAACCTACTCTTGATTTTTTAGTGTCACTGGTACTCTCTTTGTTTGCATGTGTTGTGGCCACAACACTGTCTGATGAACTGTGTCTCCAGCTACCAAAGAACGCAGTGCTCCAAGATTTCCTAGAAGAGTTTGTTCTCAACCTTGCTGAGCTAACATTTTCTTCTCTCACAATCTTCAATGGATTTTCCAATGCTTTCAGGACATGTTTCATGGGAGGACGTTTGGAAGGCTTGGGATTCAAGCATGCATTGGCCACAATTGCCATAGCCCATACCTCTTCCAATAGGTCCTCATCCACAATCAATTGAGGGTCAACAATCTTAGTCACCCGTTCTTTATCGTACAGAGTGATATAAGGCAAGGTTTGCTCTAACCACTCCTTTGCAGTGCCTTCATCTGACTTGCTCACTTCAATGTTACCAGTAATGAGTTCCAGTAAAATCTTCCCGAAACAGTACACGTCGTAGGTGCATGTCGCTGATGATTTACCTATTTTACACACATAGGAACGGTTATGTTTATTTATAAATAAAAATAGTAGCAGACTGGTAGAAAATATGAACTAAGTCCATTATATTCAACAATTTGCGTACCATGAAAATAAAATTGAGGATTTCTCCTGTGACAGTTTTATACAACAAAAGGGCCATGAATCTTAAAGCCAACATGTTTGAAATAGCTCAAATTTCTAAAGAGTTATTTTTATCAAAAAAACTGATTTTATGAATCTAAAAGTTTGTGAGTTATGATCATTTTTCAAAAGTTTTTGTTTCATCTTTATATATATTCCTTTTCTTATATAAAAACTAGTTTTTTGCTGCATTCAAACGAAATCAGTTATTTCAAAACAATTCTTCAGCAAACTTCCTCAAACAAAAAGCAGCTTTGATTATAATCTATTGTTGAAATAATTTTACTTTTTACTGTTATTTCAAAACATGACATAAAGTTTCTGGCTTAATATGAATGGATCAACAATCGGTTAAAAAACTAAATAGTCATCGCTAAACCAAGTTTACTCACCAGGATCGCCTTCACTAGAAGATCTGCAAAATCACAAGAAAATCAAGTTAGTTATAACCTTTTCTGGATACAAATATGAACAAGAGAATGAATTTTAATATCAAGAAAATCAGCAAGCAGTGATAACTCTGTAAGCTTGCTTGTGCTTTGTGTCCCTTGATTACAAGAAGCATCCTTATCAATAGAATGCAATCTTTTTTATTTACAAGTCAATCAATTAGAGACATCAATTTTCAGTAAGAAGATATGCAAATTTAAATTAAATAGGTCAGATGACTAAGACAAAGGAACAAATATACTAATTATAGGTATGATCAAATCATTTTTCTGGCCATTAAAAGCTTCAGTATGTTTATAAATCATCACAGTATCTCTTTGAATTTTTTCATCCATACGAATTGAACACTTCTGCTCAACCAACTGAGCTATACCTCTCTAACAATATCTCTCTGATTTTCATTCATTGTAAAACAGTTATGCTTTATTAATTCAAAAACTTACGGTGGCTTGCTGAAAACCCTTGAGATGACTCCCTGCTGAAGATCTCCTTGGGCGGTAACCTGGCTCAAACTTCCAAGTCGCACTTCAAATTTATCATCAAGAAGTATACTGCTAGCTTGGACATCCCTTCAAAAATCAAGAGTATAATTTTAGTAATTTGCAGAACTACAAAAATTCTTTCACACCTCCTAACTTCACTCATTGTTAACAGTGACAATGGTAACAATTTAATGCAACGCAATTGCAATATAAGATATAACTACATAAACGTTTGAATGTTAGCTTTATGCTTATATGAAAAACAACATAACAACCAGAGTAAGTCAATTTATCTTATGCCAATACATTAGTCAACTTCGAAGTTCCATTTCTAACATAGAAGTATACATTCTAACATCAAAAGGGTACCATGCTAAAGAAATGAGAATCCAGCATAGCTTATTTGACGACATAAATTCAATCAAATTTTGTAGACAAATTCTGTTTAGTGGAGTGATCATATTTTTATAACCATAGTGAGAGAACCTTAACAATCTATAATGCATTTGGTATTACCTGTGGACAAGGGGAGGGCTGCACTCATGTAGGTAAGCTAGGCCTTCAGCAGCTCCTATTGCAATTTTCAACCTCGTGATCCAATCCAGGGACTGTAATTTACCATCTGACTCATTGATTCTGTGCAAAGAAGTGGCCAAATCTCTATTTGGCATGTATTTGTAAACTATACATTTCTCATTCTCATTGTCCAAGCAGTGGCCTAGGATTGGGACCAATCTTGCATGTGAAACCTTACTTAATAGTCTCAATTCCACGACGTATGATTCTCTCTTAAATAAATTCAAATCTATCCTTTTGACAACCACAGTTGCTCCACCTTCCAGGACTCCCAAGAAGAGGACCCCGGAATGGCCATGCTTTATGATATTTGCTTCAGCAAAATTGCCAGTTAAATGCATAATTTTCTCAGAACTAAATGCTTCTCCCACGCCAGTCACAAAATCAGCATCCTTAGGAGGTATAGGGCTCTCCCCTTCCTGAACAAGTCCCTCATCTTTGGTCCCCCTTTGAACTTCCAAGCTTCTACGATTTTGACGCTGTTTTAGAACCAGCACGAGGACCAGTGTCAGCAAAGCAATAAAGCCAAGCCCACCAAATATTCCTACCAGTATGAATACCACCCTTCTGCTGCTGCTTGACTTAGATTTTGGGAATGCAAAGGGTAAATTTCTGACAAGATAAAAATCTCTACACTCGTCCAAATTCCTTTGGTTTGGAGTCATCTGTAGGCAATTTCTATCTAGAATAACATTACCATCACCTTGCACCTCACCTTCCAAATAATTACTTGACACATCAATAGTTTTAAACATGTGCAGTGAAGTGTTCAGAGGTCCATAGAACAAATTGTTTGACAAATTGAACACAACACCAGCAGAGCTATCATTCCAACCTGTGAAATTTGGCAGGGTCCCAGTGAGGTTGTTACTGGACACATCAAGAAAGCTCAACCTGGGCGTTCGCCTAAGATCATCGTGAAGAGCACCATCAAACGAATTCCCTCTGAGAATGAGAACCTCGAGGGCCAAGAGCCGAGATAAAAACAAATCAAACGAACCCGATAGAAAATTCATACTAAGATCAACCTCAACCAACTTGGAAAGGTTACCCAGTTCAGAGGGAACCCACCCAGTAAAAGAATTCCCAGAAAGGTTCAATTTTTGAAGACTCGAAAGGGCACCCAGTTCAGGTGGAAGAGATTCAGCAAAGTAATTGCCAGAAAGATCAAGCTTTGTGAGATTCCCAAGTTTAGAAACAGAAGCAGGCACAGAGCCTGAAAGAGAGTTACCAGAGAGATCAAGAACAGACAGCTTTGTGAGGTTCCCAAGCGTTGAAGGCATTCTACCAGTGAGAGAATTCCCTGAAAGCATCAAAACCGTCAACACACTCAACTCCCCAATTGAAGAAGGAATCAAACCCGTTATAGAACAAAACCTAAGGTCAAGGACATCCAACACCCTCAGTCTCTCACCCAACCACTCAGGAATAGACCCATTAAGCACAAACCCAGAAGCATTAAACGATCCTAACAGTGTCAAATTCACAAGAGAATCCACTTCAAAACTTGGGTTCAGGCTACCCGACCGTGTTCTCCTCAAACCGGACACGTTTATACCCACAACTCGACCCTTCCGGCACTCAACTCCGGTCCAGTTCCTGCACGGTTCTGCTTTTATCGGCCAATACTTTGCCCTAATCCCCAACGACGATCGAAGCTCCCTTAACGCGAACCATTCCGTTCTCGAACTCAAACCCATTCCCATTGTTAACCCAAACATTAACAACAACATTGAAACCACACTCACTGCAATTGCCCCCATTCCCATGAATCCCAAAACTCAACTTCACTTCTTTATTTCACAAATATCCTCCACAGTAGAAATTCTGCTCCACTCCACTAGAACTACTATCACTGCAAAAGTTCTCCTTCTGGGTGTTCAAGGCAAAACACAGTGGAATACCAGAACTTGATCCATATGCTGGGTGTTAAACTGCACTTGACTTTACTTCCTCTGCATCATGCATGCACCAGTTTAGTTCAATTCAGCAAATTTCACAAACAACCCAGAATTTTATTTACTTTTTCACTTTTGTTTACCTGCACACGATGTTGTTCCGCTGCATCTTCTGAACTCCGACACAACCCACAAAAGGGATCCATCAATGTTTCAATCGGGAAAAATGTCTCTGTTTTTTATTCCCTCGCACGAGCGTGGACGAAACAAGGCTTTGGCATATTTAAGGTTGTAAGCTTGTGTAATGCTGTGGTGTGTTTTACATGACCAAAAGGGGTGATGGTTTCGGCCCAAAGGTGAAGCTTTTGGAGCTAAACATTAAATGGGTGCGAAGAAAATGGATAGTGCATTAATGGTGCCCCCAACGGCCACGAGTCTTAGTTTGCTTCTAACTCACCGAAGATATTAATGAAGGTTTGAGAGAGAGAGAGAGAGAGAGGGGTGGTAGCAGTGAAGAAGAGCATGCCACTGTGTAAGTTCTTTCTGAAAAAAGTTGGAGTGCGTTAATGGTAGTTATGAAAAGTGTGTGGTTATGGAGGGTGGTTTTGTAAGAGGATTTGAGAATTTGGATAATACAATACATTGCTGCAACAACACATCAAGGAATTGCAAAACAAAATGATTGTCAATTTGTTGTTAGAAGTTTCGTGGAATTGCATGGCCTTTTTCCTGAGTTGATTTTTCTTTACTGGTTTCTGCTGTAGACATGAAAATACGAGACCATGAATAACCGTCCACTGATACAAGATGACATGGAAAAAAAAATTCGTATTTTATACTATTTTACAAATTTTATTATAAATTTTTTTCGCAATTTCATTGTTTTTATTAAAAATATACTTTATCTTTAACTCTTAACTCAATTAAAAAAGTTATTTATAAATTATTATTAAAACATTTTATTTTTAATTAAAGTGAGATTTTTAATATATTTTAAGATTTTCTAGCTCAAATGTAAAATTAATATATAAGAATATTCTGATAGTGATATGATAAACATAACAATTTTATTAAAATAAACTCTTATATTATATTAAAAATAAATTTTATTATTAATTTAATTTTATAAAATTAATTTATAAAGTAAAATTTATATTTAATTATAAACTATTAAAAATTTTTATCTTAATAAACTAAAATCTCTAACCATATTTATTGAATGATAATTCACATAATTGTTCTCAACGAGTATAGTTGTATAGCAGTCGACAATCTTGTTATTACGAGTAATAAAAAAATGATTGTAGAGAAGTAACAGTAGTTACAAGTTGTAGTTGTTGGTGTGTCTTCACACGTAGAATTTTCAAAATCAGAACAAGAAGCATCACATGAAAACAGAAAGATGGGTCCAAAAGCCGTAGTTTTATGCAGAAAAAGTGTGAAATTGACTATGGGGCTTGTTGTTTATTGGAATAATATTAATGTTTTCTTTGATTTAATTTGTGTTCAATTCAAACTCAGCCTTTCTTATAATATTCAATGACAGCTCAGTTGACACCAATCAGTCTTCAATTTTTTTAAATATTAAGGTGACGTTGATGATGAAGATCCCATTTATATTTTAACTATAACGATATTATCTATCATTCATATCTTCTGATGCACAAAATCTTTTCATAAAGTCATATTTTTTATTGTTTTTTCATTATTAATATTAAGAGGTAAATAAATTTGTATTTGTGATATTTATGTATATAGTCTTCGCATTTACAAATATATTTAGATTGAGAACGTAGTACATAAAATGCGGACACCTTTAAGACAACAAAAACAAAAATATTGATAATAATATGTTAATATGGAAACAATAATTAAATATAACTATAAATGATTAATATATATATATATATATATATATAAATAAAAGTGTGTGCTGCTTTTATTTAATTCAGAATAAAATGGTGTAGAAAATGATAAGATTAATTGAAATCCTATTATAACAGTATAATTTCAATTGTTTATTTTTTAAATGAAAAATTGTATTAATGCGACACCATTTTAATTGATTAAATTTATTTATAATAAAATAGTATAATTTATTTATAATATAAATAAAAAAATCCAGTCAAATAATTTTATAAAAAAATTATATTAGAATGAAAAAAAAAATCTCTATTTATCTGGTTTCCATTGTTGGTAGTAAAACAATTTTATTTAGGATTATGTTTCAATAAGGTACCCAATTAGATATTAATATGTATTGAATTGTCGATAATACGTTCTGTTTTGAGATTACTGTTTTTAACAAATTTATTAATAAATATTTAGATAGACAATGACATCAGTATAGTATATTTGTAATCCAACACAGTCAAATATTATACACAAAAGATAAACATCTAAAACTATTAATAAAAGATATTTTTTTTTAGGATTTATAGTACATTTGAAATAACTTAAAACATTTGAAAACTGAATTAGATAGGGTTTGACCAAATCAAAGCAAAATATGTGTTAATTAATACAAGTATTAATTTAAATTTAAAATAATTCTTTAAATTAATTAAAACAAAAACAAAAGTTTGCTAGACTTACTGTTATGCATGCCAGGATTTAGACCATACACTCTCATTTGGACTGTTCCTGTCAATGTCAATGGAAGCCTTTTTTTTATATTCTTTTAAAATAGTCTTTCATTTTTTTTTATTTTTTTAGCTTTTATATATATATTCTTTCCCACCTAATTTAGCCACTAGGGATGCACACAAGTTAGTTTTAAAAGAAAACAAAGGATTAAAATAAATTTACAAGTTCAAGTGAAAAAAAAAAAAACTTGATTTATATATTAATTCTAACATATAATAATACCATTTTGTTGTAACTTAAAATATCAGTGTTTGGGAAGTGTTGACTCTAGACAACTTTATAAAGGTTGCCACTATGATAAAGTTGTTAACTTTTTAATCTTTGGACTATTTTGTAAAGTGTCTCTTATCTCCCATCTATTAATAATTAAAATATACTATTATAAATCATAAAATATTACAAAGGGATTGCAATGTTTTTTTTTAAGCATTTTAAACTGATTTGACTAATTTTGAAAACTGAAATATTAAAAATGTCATTAGTTTAATTTTCGTTTTTAGAAATTTACTTATTTCTTTAATATTTTTCTTCAACCTTTTTGTTTGAAGTGGTTAAACAAGTCAAATGAACCAGTAACTCCACAGTGACAAAGATGTCACATTTGGACTTTAATGCTTAAATTCTTATTAGATTTGGATTCTTTTTAACTATCTAATAGTTACTTCATAAATTTAATTTAGATATTTTTAATTAAGTTTTTATTAAAATATTTTATGCAGTTAAGTATTTAAATAGTTTTATTTTTATCGAAATATTTTGTTATATGATATTTGTTATCGGTGAGATAACATAATTATCATTTTTGTTTTTTTCTTAATTTATTAATAAACTCGTTATTTTTTTTAATCCCTTTCAAATCATTAGTCAATTTGTTTATTTCTTCTTTAAGCTTGAGTTAGAGATGAAAAGACATAACTAAAGCACTTTATCCGTTAATAATAAACTATATAGATCAAAATAACAAAAATTATAAATACTCAATATAATAAAATTTTGATTAAAAAATATCTAAATTTATAATATACTTAAAATTTGATCAGAATTTTTTAACTTGAATTACACAAGCTTAAGATGAACAAGGATATTAAAAAATAATTTTCATTGGTTGAGAGTTTAATTTGAATAGGATTTTTTTTTTTTGCTTTCAAATATTTTGTGTTCTCTGTTTTTAGTTTTCAGCACACACTATCTTTTATTAAACTTGATTTAATCATACTTTAATATGGGTGTACTTAATAATTGAGTTCCTGCATCATTTGAAAAGTTCAAACTGAATTTTGTGTGAGATAAAGGTGTTCTTTTATATATAAAATATAAATTCTATAACTTTAATTAATGAAATATTTTTGCAAACTATTATGATTCTAATTACTCTAAACACACGCCCTAAATAACACTTTTAGGCTAATTGGATTAACTAGTCTGAAGTAAAACTTAAAAAAAAAATACCTAAACAATATGTGTTAATACAATAATTTTTGTAAGTTTTAAATTAAATTGTTTACAAATTTCAATTCAATCACACCATAAATTTAAAACTATTTCTAATGGATCTTTGTCTCCACCCCCAATGTGAGAACTATTATGAACATGATCCTAAATTGAAGGCACAAACTCTTTATTCTATAACAGATTTGCTAAAACATTTTTAATTACACTAATTTGTTTGACAGCACACAATAGTCTGACTTAACTTTTAAATAAACATTTTTTTTAGTTACATAACTCACATTTTTATAATAATATATTTCCTTATCATCCTTTTATTTTTTCTTTTTTTCAAATTAATTATATAAATATATAAAAATATAAAAATAAGGGGAAGTGCTCTATTTGACACTGTTGGACAGCACGTGGCCAAGTGATAAACTAAAATATAGTGACTGATAAGAGTGTCAGCATCCATTAATGGTCCTTTTGCAAGAAAATTATTATCATTAGTTAAGGTCTGTGTCAACCCTTCACACATAATAATAATAAATAATAATAATAATAAAAAAAATATATTATTGATTAACATTATTAGTTAAGAGAGGCCTTCATTTCAATTAGATATTTAAGGTATTAAAAAAATATTTGGTCAACTTTTTTAATTATTTTATATATGTAAATTAAAAAATAATAATTCAGCTTTAAGTATACCATAAAGATACATAATTTTTAGTTTATATTAGATGCTCGAAGATTTTGTATTTTTATTTAAATATCATGTTGTAATCACATGTTCATTACTTTTATCTCTTTGCTATAACTTATTACTTAATTTGTTCATTAGTTTTTTATTTTTTGTTCCAATATTGATCAATAAGTTGGAAACAGACGTGAAGAAGTAAGTAATAACTGACAAAAAAAATCAAAAGAAATAATACTCAAACAAAAATAAAAATAAATATTCTCAATCCTAATAAAATATATTTTTTAATAAAAATTAAATTAAAAATATCTAAATTTATTAATTAATTAAAACTTAATTAATAAAAGAATAATACTTCATAAGACTCATTTTATTTTACATCAATTCTCTCATATGCTTTCATTTACTTGTTTTTTTAGAAAAAAAAATCAATAAACCCTCGTCAACTCATTTGATATCTCGATTCTTTTAATTATAAAAAATTCAATCAATTCATTTTATCTATAGTTATTTTTACTTTAAATTCAAAATTATAGTGATAATTATTTATAATATACTTTCTACACCAGCGAACAGTGATAATTAACAAATCAATTATAATTTGCATTGTAACATTGTTCAATGTTAAGTTCTTTTCTAAATACATATAATGCATATATAATGCATGGTGTTATTAATTAACATTACCTATTGAATATCTTAGCTATATTATTTATTTATTGCCATTGCTGAGATGCTAGAATTAGTTGATTGCAAATCTCTTATTAAAAACAATTTACAGTTAAAAAAAAGAGAAAGTTAATAATCTATATTAATAGGATTGTTATCTTAACTTTCTCATAAAACTTCAAAATAAGCTCATTATAGTTAAATTGGTTAAGAAACCAAACAAAGTTTTCCACATAAATAGTTTTACATTTGAGTTATATAATTTTAATTGTATATTAAGTTTTAAACAAAATAAAGTGTTTAATCATTATACTGATTTAACATTCTAAAAAGTTTAGTTAAAAAATTGAGAAATTTACCTAAAACTAGAAACATAAAAACTAAATTTCTCACTCATCCAAAGAGATTACAAATTTTCTTATATATGCACACAAGTATAACACCTTTATTTTTGCACACTCATTAAATAGAAACGAGGTAAAGTTAAAAAAACATTAAAAATGGTTAAATTACATTCATGTAAGAAATGTTTGAATATTCATGCACTTATTTTTGTAATTAATTAATGAAAAACATCTTGTTTTATTTTAACACGAGAAGGAAAAAGATAAAAACGTGTGGAATTTGGATTCCGTGGAATGTGATGTCGGCTGCTGCCTATGGTCGCAAGTGACAAATGCAGAGGAAAACGACCCCAACACATGTCATTGACTCATTCCTACTTTTTTACAACAAAAGTTTTATTGACCAAGTCTTTCCTTCAATATTCAAAATTAATTTGTTTTCTTAATATCCAAAATTAATACACTTAAATCAATATTAGGGGAATAATAAAATATTCAAGAAATAAATATTCATATATTTAATTTTTAATATATTAAAAGAAACTAAAGTACAAATATAACAACTTTGATTTTGTTAGTTTTATTTAAATTTTGTTCATAATTAATGTAATTGATCACAATGTTTATTAAGTGCTAAGTTTATTTATTAAATAAGAAATATATCTACTCTAAAATAAAATAAGTTTTTTAACCATTAACATAATTAAATTATATTAAAGTTAACAATATATCACAGTTTAAATGGTATCAACTCTAAGTGTTGATAAAAGTCATTTTTTTATAAACATTTTTTAATTATCAGTTTCCAAACATTATGACCCCATTAAAATTTATTTCATATAAATTTTGTCATACAATAATTAATGTTAATTGTGACAATATTTTGGAAAATAATTTTGCTATTTAAAAAAACAGTTTCATATTTGTATATATTATAAAGAATATGTATTAGGGCAAATGGGTACTCACTGGTTCACACTGAAACAAAAAAGTTGAAATGATTGATTATTTGATGATTGTCACCATTCAATTATTTAGGTCTTGAAAGCCACTTTTGTGTTTTCCATGTTGCTCACTAATTTTGCAAAAATCTCATTGCCACGTGTCTTCTTCTTATCGTTAATCCATTTGCTTCCACTTTCACAATATCTTCTTTCTTCACCTTATTTAAATATAAATCAAGTTTTATATCTTAATATCTTCTTTATGTGGCTTCCAATGTTCTAACAAACCCTTTGAATATTCAGAAGGGTTGAGATACCAATAGTTTTCAATTATAATAAGCACTACAAATATCCAAATTATGAACACACAAATTTACAAGTTATTCATATAGTTTGTGATTAGAATGTGTTCTATGATATATAAATTAAATTTATGTTATGTAAATCATCTTAGAATGGAAAACTGAAAGGTAAGTGTGTGCATTTTTCATCCTTTTCTAAATATATGTTCCCTTGTCTAGTTTCATTCATTTTGTTTCATCAATTTGTAAATGTGAACAAAAAAAGGGCCTAGCCCATCATCCAAATATGAAATGACTGATTCTTCCTGGACCTCATGTTTTCTTTCTGCACTTCCATGCTCCTACTTTTTAAAATATTAAAAATACTATTTCTAGACTGTATAATTTAGAAAATATTTTTTATTACATATTACACTATTGCAAAATTTAAGTATAATTTTTTTTATTGTAAATTATACATTTCATATTTATAATTTGGAATAATTTTTTATATTGGGCTATATAATATTTTTTTTGGATTATACAATTTATAACATAATCTTTGTATTTCAGATTTTGTAATATAGAATATATATATTTTTATTTGGAATTGAATAATCTAAAATAAAAAAATATATATTTCAAATAATACAATTTGAAATATATATTTTTTTTATTTCGAATTGGACGGTTAGAAAAGAATGTTTTTAGTATTAAAAAAATATAAAAGTGCTGGAAGAATGCGTCGTACAGTAGATCGAATTTTTATTAAGCTTAGTTTTCAATTTATTAAGGTTAATTTGATACTTTTTGATTTTTTTACGTGTTGATATATATTATTTTTTCATGAAACATAAGAGAAATGTAAACAAAAAATTATTGTATAATAATAGTTAAAAATTAATATAATAAATTTGGAAGTTATAGCCATTACATGATTTTTATTAATATATAATAATTATATTTAGTACAGTATTTTATTAATTGAAATCTCCTAAATTATATGTTAATGACTAATATTTTTTTTGTCAGATGTTAATGACCAGTATATACGATTAACCAATATTTTTGTGAAATTGGAATATTTATTGCATTAGCATTAAGGTTTAATAATTTAATTCTAATTCAATTAGAGTTGAAACCAATACGAGTAATAATTAGTACATGCATAATATTGAAAATACAACATCATAAATTTATGACAATAAAATAAAATATAAAAACAGGAAGTTATTATCTAATACACGCTGTAACTTTTTTTTTTATTTAAAATTATCTTAAATGTAAAAATTTTCTTAAACACAAAAAAATAACCAGATAGTTTTAAAATATACCCTATAGCTTTCCTCAAAATATAATTTCTGATAATGTAGTGAAATATAAAATTGATTTAGTTACAAATTAAGAAGTAAAAGTTTAGAGAAATTACATAAGAAAACTTTTACAATTTATCTTATAGCTAATATAACTTTAGTTCATGGATATTTTTTTTTGTTATCCAAATATACCATCAGTACTCTTTAAAGCAAAATGCAAAATATGACATTACATATACTTTGTTAATAAAATACCATCAAACATCCTTCATTAACATTTTTGTTGTTGTAGTTGACAAATTGCTTTATAAGAGATTCAAGAAGGTCACTTTTAATTTAAAATTTTAAAATAATAAATTTTTGAATTTTTTTATATTGTCTCATTTTCTAATGTAGAACTCAAACTTATTAAATTTACAAAAACAAAAAGCACTTCAATATATTTTATAAAGGTTAATTAGAATAAAAATATTGCAACATTAGATAAATAGGGGGATAAAAGTATTTGCCACCATGCTCTTCTTCTATTTATGGTTTGCCTTATATTGAGAATATTTTGCAAAAATGACATCCAATAAGTACAACAAGTGCCAGAATATATCTCATCATCTATCAAATTTAATTCAGTCCTTTATATTCGAATCTAAAGTATGAAGTATCAAACTATCACTTCTTATCACAATATAAGATTCTACTCATCTGCTACAACCTGGCAGAATATATATATATATATATATATATATATATATATATATATTATATTTATAAAAATAGGTGTTTCACACTAATGTTATGTTTATGGTGATAAAAGACAACTGATATGAATCATGTGTTTAAATTTAGACCTAGTGATAAGAACTAAATTAAAGAATATGAAAGTACTGTGAAGGAATGCGAATTAATTCGTTTATGACATTATGACACTGTCATATTTTTCAGAAAAAAAATATACAACTAATCTTCACTCCTTGTTGCTCCAGAAAATTTATACGAATTTCTGCATCAGAATTTTTTCTTTTGGATATGTGACTTTATATATGTCCCTTCTTTTAAAAAAAATAAAATATTCCCCCAGAAAGTTATGATCTGATAAAACTTGATGCCCAGGTAAAAAGAATTGATTGAAACCTGTTCTGGTGTGGTAGTAAAAAGCAGGCATAGCACATGTAAGAAACAGTGTGGAAGTGAAAAATATGAAAATTGAGAGGTTAAAATAACATTTTTGGAATAATTTTTTGGAGCAATTCTCTTTGACTAGTGTGAGACAAGCATCAAGAGTTTTGGAATGAGAACATGGATCTCCCAATCTGCGGTTACAAATGAGTGGTGTGGTCACAATTCCAAGTTGTGTAAAGCTTAAGAAGTAGAAATTGGATACTCTTGAGAGATAAATTGAGCTTGGGATATACGTGGATGATAAGGATTCCAAATGTAGCAGCATCGCATCACTTCCACCTTCATTTTTGTCTTCAGAAAATCAAAATTTATTTAGTCTCCAATGAACCCTTTTGGGATTAAATTCACTCACCAATTGACATGCTTGGTTATATATTCCATGCATAATGTAGGCTTAGACAAAGTAGCACGAGTCTAAAGATATAAAGATTCTGTTCTTCCTCACATAACTTTCTTTTGCTGTCACATTCATTCCATGTAATTGACTCTTGTAAGTGTCCCATATTTCATGAATTAGCCTTTTTCTAATTTTAAAGAGAAAGAGACATGAGATAAGGTGCAATTGGCTAGAGTTGTTCCATGTCCTCCAAACCAAGCTTCAAGATAAAGTAAAGGAAAAAACTGATGAGAAAATCGAGAGGAAAAATATCGAAAAGATTAAATAAAAATGAGAATCGAGCTGGACTCAAAGAGAATGACACCACCTTCAATCCAAAATCTTAGAACATTGAGTTTATGAATTTTTTTTTATCTAGAGCCTCCAAGTTGGAGGTGTAAAACGGTAGTGTTGGAAACTTCCGTGAAGACAGAAGAAAGACTTTGGTTGTAGGATCATTTCACTCAAGCTTCAAAAAGTGACTCTTAAATGAATGTGATCTTCAAAAGTTCTTGGAAAAATTGGAAACGAAAAACAATTAAAGATAATACCATAAATAAAAGATAATGCTAGAAATTATAATAACACCTTATACCACCTTGTGACCTATCCCATAAGATAAGAATCTAAGAATTAGGATGAATCCGGATGCATGACCAATCGATAAGCTATAAAACATCATTCTAGAATACATTTTTTGAGATATGACATATTTAAGATTTTATTTTTTTTTTCATTTTAAATATTTTCAAAATAAGTATAATAGGTCTTCTTATATAGAACTCGTGGTGGAAGAGGAAGAGATAAGTCTATTCATTCTATATGTCCGATCTAAACATAGAAAATTGAAAGAAAAATTATATTTTCTTTTATATTTTTCAAATCACATCATTTTTCTTATATGCTCAATTTTTTTTTTCTACATGACCAAACTCACAATTAGGTATCTAACAAAAAAAATGGTTCTCCATGAAAAATGCCTTTATTTACCAACCATAAACCAAACATACCTCACTTAAGTAAATGTGAAACAGATGGAAAGTGCCTTAAGCTCAATCTTTGAGGTACACTTTGCAGCACATAGCTTTTATCTTTTTCGTAAGATGAGATTTAACTTGACAACAACATAAATACAGCTAGCCATGTTTGTTTTCCTCCTATTCAGCATATCTCAGAACAAACTGCTACATATATTCAGATTTGTACAATGTCAAAAACCATGATGACTGGTGTGGACTAATTAACACTGCTAGAATGGTAGACAGCTAAGCCAAAAAATATTACTAGTCCTAGACCATTATCTGTTGTGTAGTCTTGATTAATCTCTAAGTGGCATGTATTTAAGTTTTTAAATTTAAAATAAAGTAAAATTAATGATATTTGATTACTCTGTCGTGGAAAAATTGGTAGAACTACTCAGTGGTACTTCAGAACCACCAAATAATTTATTGAACCAGGCCTGAGATTTTCATGGAAGATTTGCGGCCACTTTTGTGGCATAACCACAAACATAGAAAGAGAAATTTGAAAAAATCCAAATGTAAAAAGGTGCCTTTGTGTTTTTGCTGTCTGATCCATACACAGAAGATCTTGGCATGAAATTTTCTACACTGCTGCATGATACCTGCGCCCGTGAACGTTTAATGGACCCATCTTGTCCTCTGTAACAGTACAACATGCTACCATCTGAATGCAGCACAAGAGACACCAAAAAAGCATGATAAAACAACTTCAAAAAGCATATACTTAATTTTCAATTTATATATTGATATTCTAACTTCAAGATAACTCTTGGCTCCACTTGAGAATTTTCAAACCATGGTTTAGATGAGTCACAAAGAAACAAGCTTCTACAAAGTAACAAGCTTTTACTGTTTGCAAAAATGATTTTGCATGTTTCTATAGATTTTAAAGTTTTCTTATTTCAATTTCAAAGACACACTTTAGCACATTATTATTAGAATTCTATATACAGTCCAACTTCTTTTAACTTTTGGTAACGGAAAGCATGCATGTGAAAAACAATTAGAAGAAATAGTGAAATTTACAGGCTGCAATAATAACTTTATTGGTCACCGCAATTCAGTGAGAAGTACTATTTCTGAGAGATTTTTGAAATGCTAAATTTCTTAATTTTTTTTATTAAACTTGATTTCCTAAACAGAAGGTATTATACTTGAATGGAAACTCGCGTAAGTTACCTAAAAAGTTCTTGGATTTTTCACAATTTGTCTCACCATTAAGCCAAGAAATCAAAGGGTATTTCAGGTAGATCTATACTACTTGAAGATTATTCCTTAAACAGGCATAGAAATCACTGAAGTAACACCCTTTTTTGCATTAAAGACTTTTTCATGCATACTTAACTGAGATTAGCATGCTCAAGTGAAAATTTTGAAAATATTTGTTGGTAGAAAGCAACAGCTAGCATAAAGTACACATCCTACAACTCACACACACTTTCTCCCAAGGCCATCATCCACCAGTATATAAAGGGTATCACCAATGACAGTTTCCTCATCCTCATAACAACATTGAACTTTCATTACCATTATTTGTCTTTGATTATTACTATTATCATTGCTATTACTATACATACATATATAACTTGTCACAATGGCCTCAAGCTCAGTTTGGACAACAAAGCAGAACAAGAAGTTTGAGAATGCTTTGGCCATCTACGACAAGGACTCCCCAGATCGGTGGCAGAACTTGGCCAGGGCAGTGGGAGGAAAAACAGTGGAAGAAGTGAAAAGGCACTACGAGATGCTTGTTGATGATTTGAAGCAGATTGAGGAAGGTCGTGTACCCTTGCCCAATTACAGAAAACTTGCTGCAACAGAAGGAGCCAGCATCAGAGGTTACAGTTACATGAACGAAGAACAAAGGTTAAAATCAATCCTTGTTACACTTTTTTCTGCTTTACCATGGATGTTTGGTTTCTGTGTTTCACACCTCACATTATTTTATTCATGTTGCCATTGTTTAAAAGTCTTGCATCTTTTTAGGAGTAGAAATCAGTGACAGATTTATAAATATCTGTCCCTTTTAATCAATCAAGACACTTTTTTACAACAAGTAGTTTACAACTACACTTACTTGATTTCTAAGTCATATGTGACTGACTTTTATGCAGAACATTTCCCAATATAGAAAAATTTTCTTTGTCAATTAATATTGGTTGGGTCTGATTGTGTATTTTCATTGTCATGCAGGATGAAAGTCCTAAGCCTCAGGTGAAGATTAAAATGTCATGCACTGATGCACTTGGTTCTATGATAACAAAATCAAGTGTAACTTTTTAGGCCTTTTTCTTACTATAAATGTCATGTATCTGTCCCTTTAAATGTAAAAGCAATCTAGTTATCTCAAAGACATGCCCCTTTTGAAGATAAAGCATATATATATATATATATATATATATATGTTCATGGACCAGTAGTTTGTGTGAAGTTCTTTTTAATTTCTGTTTTGGATGAATGTAAATGATGGAAATGAGCTTCAAAACTAAAACTAAGTGAGAGAGGAAAAAGTGCTTAAAGATGAAGAAAGTGCTTATTAAAAAATGGTTGTACATGCAAATTTCTAACTCTATCCACCGACCATAACTTGGATTCATCATTAGTGTCTGCGAGGTTTGGAACCATATGAAAAGGTTGTTCAAGAACTGTGCACTTTACATTCTACAATATTATTACTCTCACAACTTTAATCACCCCTTATATTTCAATATAAAACTATGAAAAAAAAAATTATTGTTTCAGCATCTCAGATCTTTGGATACTCTTGATTAGTCCAAATTTGTTTTTCTTTTTTTACCAATTTTGTATTGATGATTTTTTCTCCCATTATGTTAGGCAGAATTCTAGTTTATTATTGTTTTACCTAATTATCCGGTATTAATTGACGTGAATGATTTAGTGATTTGGTTAAACATTTTGTATTTATTGTCCCGATATCAATGATACATAATTCTCTGATATTTGATCAAATATTACTCAGATATTAAATTAAGTACACCTACTTTAAATAAGGGAAGATGTTATTCATTAATTATTTAATTTTCATCCACAAAGGTATTTGAGTGGACTATAAGGCTCACAAAATACCAATTACTCCGCTTTACTACACGCACCCCTCCACCGCTTTACTACACGCACCCCTCCAGATCTAAAAGAGAATAATTATGTATGAACATCTTAAATGATAAATCATCGTATAGTAAGTGAAAAAGAAATATAGATATTATAAACATATGATACGAATAAAAAAAATATAAAAAATTATGAAGGTATCACTTATGATGTATAACTAGATCTTAAACTCTTCAATATATATATATATATATATATATATATATATATATATATATATATATATATATATATATTAAAATAAAATTATTAATCTAAATTTAGACTTCTTTAGAAAGACTTATTCCTGTGAGAAAGAATTCTTTAGAAATGATTTTTTAATTCATCTAATTGTTTTTTTTCTTTATGTACATCATCCATATCTTAAACTCTAAGTTTAGACTAGGAAATTTATAGAAAATAATACAACTACACTAAATAAAGAGAATGATTAAATAGTTTTCACTTAGAAAAATATTAAAATTTTAAAAATATATAAATTTGATGTTTCATGAGTTGGAGAAATACTTGTAAAAGCTCTCGAACATCTTTTTTTTAAAATATGTTTCACTTATACAGTGAAAAATATATTATACTATTTCCTATAATTTAATGATATAAACAATTCAAAACTTTACTTATTGTAAAATTTTATCTTTCATGGTTTCCATAGAAAGATGTTGTTTTAACTTAAAAAATGTTTCAAATAAATTAATTTAAAGAGTTTCTTAGCTAAAATGCAATCATGTTGATTTTCCTTTTAATTATCAGCTCAAAGAAGAAGGTTTGATAGCAATAAATTATATATAAATTTTATAAAAAGTTAAAGAAATTACTTCTAATCTAGAACGTAACAATAAATTTATTGTTCTTTATTTTTGTATATGGTTCTTCGTAGCTATAAACATAATGTCTTTTTAATAACACCGACATTGTTTTATACACGTGACTTTTTGGTGTTTTGTTAAATACTTGAATTTGCTTTTTGACAAATTATTACAAAGGGAGAGAAAAAAAATATTAATTTGGAGTGTTGACAGAAAATAATGTTTCGTACGTTGTGTATTTTTCTATTGATAATATATATTACAAATGGAGAGCATAAAGCAATTGAAATTCTCAAATAAATTAAAATTAATTTACACACTAAACTTTTGTAGAAGTATTTTCCATTTAACTTCTAAAGGTAAAGTGTCCAGGTTCATTATAACTTGGGAAATATTAAAAGATACTTGACCTTGTTTTATTTTTTACTTATACAGAAATTGAAAATATATTTATTACATATTTTGGAAAGTGAAGAAGTTGAATATGATTTTAGCAATATTAAATAAAATGTTGGGTAGATATTATAGTGTGTTTTGACTTTGTTGTTTTTTGTTGAAGCAAGAGATGCTGGTAGGCTGGTGTATTAGCTAAGGCTATGTGTGTATGTCATTACCTTAATTTATCTTTAATTATGTTTTATGTATTAGAATTATGAGGTTTAGACAAAAATGGATGTAAAAAATTATCTGACAACGAAAATATAATTTTTTATATTTTTAATTTAATCTAATTAAATTCATGATAATTTACATCTCCGAATGATTATGAGAGGAAGCTGAAGAATTGGAATTGGAGTGTAATAGATGAAGCAAATGAAGTATGTTAAAATGTTATTTTCAAATTTCAAGATTGCGTATAGGAGATAAGTAATATTGGTAATGTGAAATTTGACTTTGGAAAGCATATGGTACTATATTTTAGTATTTGCATACAATTAATAATTTAATGATGATAATAATAATAATAATTCTCATATTTAAAAGTGTTAACAAGGTCGTTTTAGTTCGAATTTACAAAATATAAATTGAACTAATTAAAATTGTCTGGTTTGTTTCATCAAATCTGATCAAATTAATATAATTATTGGCTGAATTCAATTGGAGACTGACTATACTACAATGATATTCTCAAAGTTATTTTAAAATCCAAAAATTTTTATAATTTTAAAATATTTACTAAAATTTAAAATGTTCAAAATTAAACTTTAATAGTTATAAAAAATAAAATAATAATAATAAATAATATAAAATCAACAAAAAAAAATAATTTTGAACTAACTCATGAAAACTTTTTATTTACATAAATGTCTTAGGCTTATACGACGTGTCTCAATAATTTCATTTTAGATGATTAAATTTTGTATTTTGACAATCTAATATATAGTTTTTTCTTTTTCAAAAATGTTTAACAAATATTTTTATGTCTGATTCATTTTGGTTATGAGTTTTAGAATAAGTATGTCATTTATAAAGACAACAATTTTTTTTTAAGATTAGAAGATTTTGGGATTGAGTATGATTATTTTGGTTTGAATTAGATGTTGATAATGTATATATTGTTTAGTTGATAAATTTGGTAATTTGATTACAAGAGCACACATTTCATTTAGTGTTTAAAATATGTTAAAAAAAGATAGGATTGTTGAATCAAAATTGAGAATTCTTTTTCTATAGAAGTTTTCATCACTCTAAGTGGCAAACAACTGCTTAAGCAATGGTAAGTTCTCGAAATTAGTGACTTCAAATTAGAAGTCAAATCACTTAAATGATAATATAACACTTGTTAAAAGAAAAGTTGGTATTAATTTTTTTTTATTACAAGCAGGGGTAGCTCAATGCCCAAGCAAGTAAAGCAACCGCTTTAGGTCTCCAGGTCTCAAAGACCTCAAAAAAATTTAATATGCTTTAGGTCTCAAAGTCATAAAGGCTTAAAAAATATTTAATATGCTTTAGTCATCCAGGCCTAAAAAATATTAATACTTACATATTATTATAAAATAAAAAAAAATTAATTTTAAAATTATACTAATAAAATTTTAATTAAAAATTTAAATATTTTAACTGACTTTAAATTTACATTAGTGCTATAAATATTATTTAATGACTTTAAATTTATATTGGTACTAATGAATAATATTCTTGAAACTTTTTTATAATAAATTAATAATATTTAAAAAAAAATTGAATAGTCAAAGAATTTTTCTCAAAACTTTCTAATTTATCTCTTCCCTATATTCTAACAAATTGATATCATCTAAATTGAATACTCAAGGAATCTTTCTCAAAACTTTCTAATTTATCTCTTCTCTATATTCTAACAAATTAATATCATCTCTTTATATGTTATATCATTGTCTGACTCTTCTACTTCTCTCATTCTTTCTTCACTTATCTCCTTTATTCCTTTGTCTTTTTGTTCCTTCTATAATATTATTTCAACTTGTTTGTCTCTTTGTTCCTTCCATAATATTATTTCAACTTGTTTTCAATTTCAAATTTCTTTCATTTTATATTTCATCATTCTATACTATGCATTTATGCGTATGTTTACTTGGAGACTTTTGAGCAGTAGATTGATTGAAGAAGAGTTTGTGTTCACTTTGACTCCTTTTGAGTGCATCAATATTAAGTAAAAATAATGAGATTGATAAATTGATTCCAATTAATAATTTGTGCAGATTCAAGGAAGATAATTTAGAGATACCACAGGACAGGATGGAAAGATAATATCATAATAAGAGACTTGAGACTCTTAAGATCAAGTTTATTGTCATGACAATAAAGTTTTATCTTTTTAACTTAGACTTATTTTATATACTTTATATTCAGCCTGATATATATTATAATTTTTAATTTTATATAAAAATATACAAATATGGCAACTAGAAAATTTGATTCAGGTTATTCAAAACTTAAAAAAAAAGTACTTTTTGTTGAGTCACAAAAAGGAGCTATGAATAAATTTATAAAAATAAACAAAAAAAAATTAGAAAATACAGAAGAGCCTTCTTTGAATGAAAAATATTTGAAACATGATAATTTATTGGATCTTGATGACTTAGATTTATTTTCAGAATTAAATATTTTAAAGGAGATTATAGGATTGGAAAATGATAAACCAATTGATATTCTTAATTATATAAAATAGAGTAAATTCTTTTTCAAATGCATATATAGAACAATGTTAACAATTCCAGTATTAGTTGCTTCAGCTGAAAGGAGTTTTTCAAAACTTAAACTAATAAAATCTTATTTAAGATCAACAATGTCTCAACAAAAATGAATGAAACTGATTAGTTTTATTATCTATTGAAAATATTTTTTAAATGAAATTAATTATGATAATTTAATAGATAATTTTGCATCATACAAAGCTTGAAAAATAAATTTTAGATAAAAATATCATAATTTTAATTATTTTATTAATTTAAAAAAGGCCTCCTAAAGTCTTGAGCCGCCACTGATTACAAGTTAGGATTTTCAAATACTTATTGAACTATTAAGCCAAAAAGAGATCAAATGAATTTTTTCTTCTTCATATATACATTACACTCAAATATCATCACTCAAAAATTGTGTTCACATAGTTATTTCTCTATTTGATAGTATTTAAAAATTAAATAATCTATTATTGGTTGATTTAAGTTATATACTTATTTTTTCTATTTCTCATATAAATTGAATTGGAAATGTCGATTTTGAATACCAAAATGTGATTGATGGATAATACATAAAATTATATATGTAATGGATGAATAAATAATTATCATGACATATATAATAATATTATATTATTGAAATAATATTATATATTATGTAAGGAGTAGTATACCAGTTTTACAATATTTAGTCATATAACAAAGACATTACGTAATAAGAGTCCATCGAGATTATCATCAAGTTAAATTTTATAATCAATGATATGTGTAAGAAATTATTATGTTATGAAATTATTGAATGAAATATATATCACAAAAAATAAATTCTAAGACTTACCGAATATTATAAAAGGTGTTAGTAGCTGAATCTAAACCTAATATACATAATGAAGAAACAATCAATCATTTTACATGCATTATTGACAACATAAACTGTCTTTAGTATGCTTAGATTTGTATATCTTAATTTAAATAATTTAGCTCACTGTTTTGCTTTCTTTGGTATTTATGTTAGGATTCTCTTTTGACATAGGAGGCTTACATAATTGGAGGAAGTTTCTAGGGATTCTCATTATGTTATTATCGTATTCTGTTTTTGTTTGTCTATATTAATTAATTAGTATAAATTGTATGGTTTTTCCATACTCAAAACTACGCTTTGTTGGGATGTTATGTAATTTTTCTTAATTTTTTTACCAATTCTCTTTTTGTTTGCAATATTTTGGTGTACAATTTGACGCAGTATAAGTAGCAACCAATTAATGATAAACAGAAGGTCTTGAAAATGTACAAAGCAGGATCTAATTAGTAAGATAAACCGTGCCAGCCTCTGGTCGAGAACGAAAACACAAGGACAAAATCTTTAACAACCTTATTCAACTTATATATTTTTATACATTGTTTCATTCTCTGAATGATTAGAATAATCCATATTCTTTTTCATCTTCATATTTTCCTTTGTTTACATCACAGCTTAATATAATAATATGCAGCAATCCCAAAACTGAGTCAAATTTTAAATATGATCACAGTTATATAATTCATCTCTTAAAGCAATCATTGTACCCAAAAACTGTGGTCCCAAACAGCAATTGCCAATTGCCAATTGTTTTCTGCAATATACTGAATTAGTCAGAAAAATTATCACGCGTTATTCTACTATAACAGTGGTAGCATAAGACTCAAACATCTTAAACTTTCACACACTCAAATGTTCTTCATAGTCTTGTTTTGTCAATAGCACAATCTCACCATGAACCATGTTGCATTTCTCTTCACAATGACCCTTTTTCTTCTTTGTTTTGATCTCAAAGCACAGCAAAATTACTCTGGGAATTCAATACTCAGCTGCAAGAATGATGACAAAATGGGGCCTTCACCTTCATTCCTTTATACCTGCAATGGCCTCAACAAATCCTGCATGGCCTACCTAATCTTCAAATCAAGACCTCCTTTTAATTCCATTCTTACAGTTTCCAACCTCACATCATCAAATCCAGAAGAGCTTGCAAGAATCAATAATGCCACTGTGCTCACGGTGTTCCCAACTGGGAAAGAAATGATTGTCCCTCTGAACTGTTCTTGTTTGACTAGGGACTATTACCAAGCTGAAACTGAATATGTATTGGGACCAAATCCAACATATTTCACTGTGGCAAATAATACTTTTCAGGGTTTGACCACTTGTGATTCACTCATGCGTGCTAATCCATATGGGGAACTTGGTTTGCTTCCTGGCATGGAGTTGCATGTGCCACTCAGATGTGCTTGTCCAACAATGCAGCAGGTCACAAACGGCACCAAGTATTTACTTACATACTCAGTGAACTGGGGTGATAACATTACAAATATTGCTACAAGATTCAATGTTGCAGCAGGTAATGTGGTTGATGCCAATGGTTTTAATTCACCAACACAAACTCTTTTTCCCTTCACAACTGTTCTGATTCCTTTGCCAAGTGAACATGTTGGCTGTAAAAAAAATGAGAGGAGATGCATCCAAGGAAGTGAATTTGCTGAAAAGGATCAATCATTTCAACCTGATAAAGCTGCAAGGTTACTGTGAAAACGATGCTTGTTCTTATCTTGTTTCTGAGTATATGGAAAATGGCTCTTTGAGAGAATGGCTAAGCGAAAACAAGACTAGCGAGCACCAGATTTTGGCAAAGAGGATTCTGATTGCTCTGGAATGGTCTTCAGTATCTTCACAACTTCACGGAACCTTCCTATGTGCACAGGGACATAAACAGTGGAAACATTCTTCTAAACAAAGGTCTAAGAGCCAAGATAGCAAATTTCGCTTTTGCTGAGGAATCAGAAAGGAAAATAACTTCCAGTTGTGCCTTGTCAGGTGTGGAGAGGGGTTATATGGCTCCAGAGTATCTGGAGGCTGGGATGGTCACTACCAAAATGGACGTTTATGCCTTCGGAGTGGTGCTGTTAGAATTGATCACAGGTAAAGATTTTGTTACCGTACAAGAAGAGAGAGATGCAATACTTCATGTAGTCATAAACCTCATTGATAAAGAGAATGAAGAAGAGAAGGTGAGTTTGTTTGTTGATCCTAATTTCACTGAAAACAATGAGAAAGTGTGTGCTCTCCAGCTAGTTAAATTAGGTCTAGCCTGCTTGATGCACGAACCAGAAGAGAGACCAACCATGGTAGAGGTAGTCTCTAGCTTATTGAAAATATATGTAAGTTATATGGACCAAATAATACCACTTAGCATCAGTAATAGTCCCAGCATGGAGATGTGAAAAGATACTTTGGCTAGCTGATATTGGATGTAGACTACCATTACCTTTGTAATTAATTTGAATATATTATACGTAGAATTTGAGTTTGGTTCATTTAAACAAATGCTACTTACCCCTCTAGCATCTGTTTTTACCAATAGTTATTTCTTTCCAAGGGTGACCAGCTGATTTCTTATTAACCGAATAAAACGTAACGAGTCCCTATGAACAAGAAGTTAGCTGATATAGGTATTCTGAAGAAAGTGTTCTTTATTCTTAATTTCGGGAGATAGCAGAGGTAAGTAGTGGTGTGCCAAAAAGTAGCAGTGTGATAAATTAGAAAAAATGTGAATGTAATCAATATACCGCAACAGTATCAATAATTACAAGTACAAAAAATCATCAACTCGTGGAAGCTAATGCCTAAAGCACACCTTGACCTTGGTTTCTAATAACAGGCCAGGCTTTACATGAAGAAAGAATGAAAAACAATCTGTTAATGGAGTATCTCTGTACTTAACATGGAAAAGTCCCTGTCATCCTGATGTGGTGAAGTGTCCTTTGTAGACCATATTTACGCACTGCTTTTTGACCTGCCCTAAACCCATCTCCATAAACAGGGGAAATGTCTGATTCAATCTGGTGCTTGAAGAAATCCCCAAGCATCCTCTCAAACTGAGGTCTTTTACCTTTTTTAGATGTGTGTGATGCAGATGAGGATGAGGCTGATACAAAGTTGCTGCCTGATGCAGAAGTAAGTTCAGACTCCAACCACATGTGAGCCAAAGCCTGAGAGATACCTTCTTCAACATCTTGACTTAGAGTCCGATAACCTTCATAAACACAGATTCTAGCATAAATTTGAGAGACAACCCCAACGAGATAACATTGACTCAATGCTAGGTGATTAATCAAAACAAAGTACACCCCAATTGCAACAAATTAATGGATAAATCCTAATGAAATAAATTCTCTACAATAAAATAGTACCTTTAAGTCGAAGCCAGGCATGCATCATCTCATGGGCTAGGATCGATCCCGTAAGCAATCTATAAAAAATAGCATTCATATGTAAACGATATCAACAGATGAAAGCAAAGTTATAGCCATAGGAAGGAGAAATGGGTGGGATTCTCTCTCAGAAGATCTATTATTCTGAAAGTCAGGACAATAAGTATTATTTATTGCAAAAAATTGGACTTCCAAATATGAATAGACTTCTTTTTGTTTCCCTTTTTTCTCTTCCATTTTCTATATCATGAATGTCAGATTGAATTATTTGAGAGAGCAAGCATTAGACTTCCAAATATTAATGTACTTATTTTGTTTCCATTTTGCTCTTCAATTTTCTGAAGCACACATGTTGCTCTTCAAATATTAAATACACAGTATGAAGTTAACATATCACAGAAGAGAGAAACCTCAGTCAGGTAGAATTTGCAAAGCTATCAATAGAAATAGCAAAAGGCATTATTTTCCTTTTAATATGAGTTGTGTAGATAATGCAAAACATCCAAAAAATAGTTCCAAGTATGTCTTAACATTCTTATCTCCCTCTCTTGCTTCATTCAGTGCTTGTCTTTCAACCAATAGTAGTGGAATTTGCTGCTCCAGTTTCATATTTAGGCTTTCATAAAATATTTGTATATGTCTTCTTTCTTATATGTTGCTCAACTTTCTTATTTCTACTTAATGTGTGACTTAGACTCACACTTGAATACCTAACAGTATCCATGATAGCAGAATCCAGATACTCTAAGCAGAGCTTCCGGCCATCCTTAAGAGCAATATATCCTGCCTCTTGCGACTGCAAATGAAGAGAGAAAATTTTCATTACCTTCTTTAACTGTGCACAATACAATTTCATCCACTTCTCCCTAGTCAAGCCTATAAACAATGTTTCGTCAGATAAATATACTCCATCCATACTAACCTCCATTCGCTCACAACTGCAACATCGTGTTGAATTATGATACCAACTTCATACATTGTTATTATCCAACATCTAACTGGTACCTGGACCCCATGGCGAAATACTGAATTGGTTGATACGCATTTTCATTTCCATATCTGGGAGGAGACTCCACGTCTAGACTTTCTTCTAAAGCTCTGGCAAGTTGTTCATCTTCTTCTAACTGTGATCTGTTGTCTGCAAAACAGACAGAAACTTATTAATGTAAAAAGGTAGTATATTTTATACTAGGGAAATACACTTGAGAAAAGATTATGGAGACAAACGCACTGGCACACACTGGGTTGGTTCAGTATAGAATCAAGAACACTCAATGATGTCTTAAGAGCTGAAATCACACACCATGTACATTGTTTGTTTTCTCGCTCTCTTCCATCAGAGACACTGCAATAACACGATCTATATCCTCCTTCTCCTTCTGGTTCCAAACAAACTCTCATTCCTGTAAGGAGGACAAAACAGTAACTTCCAAAGCATTCGTCAATTAAAATGCTGACATTTGTTGTTACCCCGAAGTCGATCTTTACTATAATGCCCCTCCGAAATCTTCTGCTCAGACCCTTTAAAAATCCTATTTCTCTTACTAGCAATTTCAATCCCTAAAGGGCATTTCTTTCTCAAATCTTCCCCTTCTTGCGTTCTCAAGAGAGCACTCTCCATAAGAACTAACAGAGATACTCATGGCCACGCTTCAAGCTGTCATTCTCTTCAAACCTTCCATTTCCTTTCCATATTCATTCTCGTTCCTCTCTCCGAACCACTCTCCATTCTCCATTTCCTTCCACTCCACGCGCCGCCTTTCCTCCAGGCACCTCTGCTGCACCTTTCGCCCTGACAGCGTCAGTTCCTGGTCCGAACCCAATGACAAACCCTCCAAGCCCGGTTCGAGCAACGCCGAACCACACGCCGGCGCTGGTATAATTTTTTACAGCTTATTTATACTAATAATTTTAATTTTATTATTCATTTTATTTCTTACAATGACAATTGTGCTCTTGACGCTTCAGCCTCGGACATGTCCATAAACGCTGACCAGGACAAGGCCTCGTGGCGCACTGACGAGGAGGTCATGTCCTTGTACGAGGAGTGGCTCGTGAAGAACGGCAAAGTATACAACGCGCTCGAAAAGAAAAAGAGGTTTCAGATCTTCAAAGACAACTTGCGATGCATTGACAAGATAAACGCGGAGAACCGAGGCTATACATCGGGACTGAACGCGTTCTCGGATATGACCTACGAGGAATTCAGGACCTCTATGCTAATGTTTCAAAAGGATGCTTCGGTAAGACAAATTTTACTTCGGCTTTTTAATTTATCATGTCGATCTATACGTAATATCTGTTTTAGTTGTTTTGTTAGGTAAATTGATTTGTACTAAATTGTATTTTAGTCAATGGTTTGAGGTTTTTTCTCCTGTCACGCTTTTTCTTTAACCTATCTCCGATCTTGAATTAGATATTAACCGCAGTATTTCGAATGAATGTTGTAGTCCTGCTATGACGAAATTTTGTATATGGAATTTTGTAGTTTATCGAGAAGGAGGTCATGTCCTTGTACGAGGAGTGGCTCATGAAGCACAGCAAATCATACAATGCGCTCGAGAAGGAAAAAAGGTTTCAGATCTTTAAGGACAACCTGCAATACATGCAATACATGGGCCGGAAGAACCGAAGCTACAATTTGGAACTGAACCAGTTCGCAGATATGACCAACGTGGAATTCTGTGCCTCTGTGCTAATGTTTCAAAAGATCAAGAAAACTTCGGTAAGAAAAATTTTACTTAGACTTTTTAATATCTGTTCTTACCATTATTTTTTAGTTGTTAGGTAGATTGATTGGTACCAAATTGTATTTTAGTCAATGGTTTGAGGTTTTTTCTCCCGTCACACTTCTTCCTTAACCTACCTCCGATCTTGGATCAGATATTAACTGCAGTATTTCAAATGAATGTTGTGATTTGGTCCTGTTATGACGAAATTTTGCATATGGGATTTTGTAGTTTACCGACGAAGAGGCCATGTCCTTGTACGAGAAGTGGCTCATAAAACACGGCAAATTATACAACGCGCTCGAGAAGGAAAAAAGGTTTCAGATCTTTAAGGACAACCTGCGATACATGGACCCGGAGAACCGAAGCTACAATTTGGAACTGAACCAGTTCGCGGATTTGACCAACGAGGAATTCAGGGCCTCTGTGCTAATGTTTCAAAAGATCAAGGAAGCTTTGGTAAAGGCTTTTTAATTTACCATCGTCGATATGTATGTAATATCTGTTTTTACCATTATTTTTTAGTTGTTTTGTTAGGTAGATTGATTGGTACCAAATTGTATTTTAGTCAATGGTTTGAGGTTTATTCTCTTGTCACGCTTTTTCCTTAACCTACCTATCAGATATTAACAGTAGTATTTCGAATGAATGTTGTGGTTTGGTCCTGTTATGACGAGATTTTGCATACGGGATTTTGTAGCTTACCGAGGAGGAGGCCATGTCCTTGTACGAGGAGTGGCTCATGAAGCACGGCAAATCATACAACGAGCTCGAGAAGAAAAAGAGATTTCAGATCTTTAAGGACAACGTGCGATACATGGACCCGAAGAGCCGAAGCCACAAGTTGGAAGTGGACGAGTTCGCTGATCTGACCTACGAGGAATTCAGCAACCCTATGCTAATGTTTCAAAAGTTCAAGGAAGCTTTGGTAAGAAAAATTTTACTTAGGCTTTTTAATTTATCATGGTCGATCTGTATGTAATATCTGTTTATAGTTGTTTTGTTAGGTAGATTGATTGGTACCAAATTGTATTTTAGTCAATGGTTTGAGGTTTTTTCTCTTGTCACGCTTTTTCTTTAACCTACCTCCGATTTTGGATCAAATATTAACCGCAGTATTTCGAATGAATGTGGTAGTTTGGTCCTGTTAATTTTGTATGATGAGTTTATAGTATATGTTAAAGGTCGGAGTTAAGCTAATGCTAATTGACACAGGTGGCTATAGAGAAAGATGGTATGTTATTAAGTGGTCTGCATCAAAACAAGTATTTAAACATTGTGTTTTCTAAAAATTAGTTCAAAAACATTTGCCATGTGTGTTTTTTCCCCCTTATCTGAAACTGTTAATTTTGCTTTTGAAAATAAGAGATAAAAACAACTGAACTACTCTTTGTAGCTAAAGACTATATTGAATGGAGTGTTAGGATTTGAATCTTCTTTTTCTTAGAAATGTGACACTTATTTCCAAAAGAGCACTTACAATTATGTTAAGTTTTATGGTTTTTTTAAGCAAGACAATACTGTTGATTTTCCTAAGGATGATGGCACGTCATAATAATATATTATATGAAAACATATTGTTCACAGGTCTCTTAAATCTTGTATATTTTTGTATAAATATTTTCTTGTGATGTAAAGTCCTAATACTACAAAGGCAATGGTGACTTTTCAAGAGTTTCCTTTTCAGATAATTTGTTGATATTGAAGCCACCCATAAATTGTTTCCAATATTTTGTATACGAGATCTATGTGAATTTCAAAGTCATTGACTTTTTCAGTGTTCCCAATTTTAAATGTCTTTCTTTAATTATATGAAAAACCCCAGGATGAAAAGAAGAAGAAAACGAAGTAATATGAAGTTGTGTATAATTTTGTCGCACTCTGCAATCTACTCATCAAAAGTCTTATTTCAAGTTTCTACTGCTGATTGGTGGACCATATTAAGGTAACCATTAGTTCCAAAAGTAACAGTCATTATTATCTTTTATTTTGAATCCTTATTTGTTAAAATTTCAAGGATGCCTCCAGTTTGATAGAGCAAGATCTTCGTGTGGTTGGTTCACCAATATCCTTCACACAAGTTTTCAACTTAGTTTAAAAATTTTAAAAATTAATTCCATATTTTGCTGTTTCAGTGTTTGCATATCAAGGAACATTGACTTTCAAGCCAACCTATAAGTATAACAAAGGAAGTAGCAACAATGATACAAGTCATAAGGTATGCAACACTTTTCAATTATCCACATTAATACGCCATGCATGGCTAGATTTTATGTGATTCATTGAAACAATATAATCATATATATGTTATAACTTACATGCTACGTAGTTTCAAAAGTCAAATAAGAGAAGTACACGGAAATTTTAAAGATTTTCTCTGTATGTGTATGTACGCTTTTGTTGTGCATGAGATATTTCCGGGAGGATTTGGATTCAATGCTGAACAATAATGTTTAGGGTCTTATACTTGATCGAATAAAAGAGTTATTATTTAAATATATTTGGATAGTGTGTGTCGTGTTTTCTAAATTTTTGTTTGGTTGTAAGAAAATGAGGTGAGAGATGGAAAAAGAAAAAACAAATATAGATTAAAAGTAAATGGAAAAAAAGAAAACATAGAAAGCGAAAATATATGTATATAAGCTTGAATGAAAAGAAAATTTAATTATCTATATTAAATTACTTATTTACCCTTATTTTATTTTTTTATTTCAAATATTTTTATTGTATTTTTATATGTTTATTACTATTATTATTATTATTATTATTATTATTATTATTATGCTTTTATAATTATTTTTTGTTGATATTAAAATTATTATTATTATTATTAATATTTTGATTTCTTTAATATTACTAAAATTACTTTTTATTTGTCTAGTATATTATAATAAAAATAAGCTGGAGCTTTTTAATGATAAGAAAAAAAAATATAAAAAACATCCAATAAGATACTACGGTTTTCTACTCAATTTGAGGTGAAATGAAGCACCTTATTTCTCATCACAATGCTAAACAAATTTTTAAGTGAATTTTTTTCTAAAATAAAATTATAATTAACCATTAAAATGTTCATATTAACTTAAATTAATATCAAATTCAGTTTAAGTAATATCATATTGTAGGTAAAAAAAAAATGATTGAGAAGAACAAATGAGTCACTATGACTATTTTTTTTTTTTCAAGAGAAATAATGTTTTCACAGCTCTTCTTTTTTTCATACACAACTATTTTAAAATAATATAATAACAATAATACTTTAGTCATCCAATAATAAGTAAATGGTTATAAAATTGTAAAATTAATATTGGATTTGGACATATATCATTATTTTTTTTTTCAAATCGGTTAACAAAGTAAATATTAAGAAAAGAAAAGAAATTATTAGTAAAACATAAGGTAGTTATTCTAATTAATTAAGTTCACCCTTTTGGAGTGCCATTTTAGAAATATGATTTTTGATGTTTAAATTTGTTGATTACGTATATACGTGAGTGTCTTACTTGTTAGTGTAGAACAAGTGTCTTCATTCCTTTGATACATCGTACCCATCAATCTATACGTATCTATATCTATACGTAATGTATAATTTGTCTCAGATACGAGTGCCAGCATGGACAGATCGTATATTGTACAAGACGACGGTTCTGACCATAAATCAGTGAAGGCACATCTCTGCTTTAAGACTATAGACTCATTCTTTTTTTCATTTTTAATTCTCACAAATATTTATTGTATATAAATGATTCTGTAATTCCATCACAGTGTTTTAAATTATAAATGTATATTTTTTTTTCTCCTTTCTCTATATTATCATCTGAATGTCTATGAAATTGCATAAATGTTTCCTATTACTTTATTGTTTATAAGAACATCATATCACTTCATAAAACCTCCTCATTATATGTAATTTTATAAAAAAAATCTCGAAAGTAGTTAGCGCAACTTATTCTTAAGTGTTTGAAAAAGTAATCAGTGTAATTTACTCTAAAGTGTTTGGAAAACATTACATATAGAGAGAGAGTTAAATGTTAAAAAAATTATGATTTCACGAAACCTTACTGGTGATAAATTTACTTTATCCATTATTTCAGTTTTAGGCTCTATTATATATAATAATCTTCTTAATCAGTCAAAATATATATAAAGAAAGAAAGAAGAAAAAACACAAAGAAAAAGTGTGAATTTGTAGGCTCGTACCTTTGACTGTTTTGTAATGTGTTTTCATTGGTTGATGTTGAAGTTGACCTATTATAGGAGACAGCTTATCTCTGTATTTGATTATTTCTTCAGGACTTTCTGAACCAGTAATAAATTTTAGTATTATGTCCTTCAAGTACATTTGCTATTACTATTGTTTGTTAAAAAGTTGAATTTGAGTGTTATAAACAAATATTGGAAAAACTTTATCTTTTTAATTAAGTTTTCGTACCTTATCTTTAATCATATGAATTGTGACAGTGAGAGTCGACAAAAATCATCATTGAAGGTAGAGATAAAAGTAAATCCTATTTATATATATTTTTAAAGCAACCTATTTCTACAATAAAAAGTTATGAAATTATTTGTATAGTTAAGGTTTAATACTAGCTATTAATGTCACACCTTTGAAGTAGTCTTATCTATATACATTAAATAAGTTAGATTAATTTAAGTTTGTTTAATTCAATGGCAATTTCAAATCTCCTTACAACATACTTTCTTTTTATTCCTGTATAGATTACTTCTTATATTTTCAAAACATTAAATTATATATATATATATATATATATATACAAATAGCAAATAGTTGAAGGAGGATTTAACATTATTCACAAAAGGCTAGAATTTGAGCTATTAAAAAAAATATATCTTATGAAACCATTGAATTTAAGATATATATTTTATAGTTGCTATCAATAATTCATATAAAGTATGATTTTTAACCAATATCAGCTAAATGGTAACTATATATTGCTTTTCTTGTTTATATAAAATATTATAAATATTAAAAGATAACATGATAATTAAAGCATATTTTAAATTTAAAAATATACGTAATTTTCATATTCATAATTAGACATCAATTATTTTTTATTAAATGTACCTAATTCTTAATATATTATTTTTCTAAATTACAATTTTAATCAGCCAATCCCTTCAACTAAAACTTTTATAAAATATCATACAAGTTAATATATATATATATATATATAGTCTCGAGTTGGGACCAGGCAAATTTTGTTGAACAAATTAAGATTTATTAAACAAATTAAGTTTAAAATCAATATTATCTTTTTGGTTGAAATTGGTTGAATATCTTCTTATTCATAAAATAAAATATGAAGAATCAATAATTTCATAAAATTTATTATTAAATTAATAAACCAACCCGTTGAACTGAAACTGGTTATGAAGTATATTATTTTTATAAAATTTCATAGAAGTCAAGATTTATAATTCAAAATATAAGTTGCTTATTTGCTAAACAATAGAAAGAAAGGAGTTGAAATCACATCAAGTTCAACCTGAGGAAACACATCAAATAAATTAAAACACTGGTAAAAAGATGTACTAATTGGTAAAATCAATAAAATCTCAAAACACTCATAAATAGAGTTAAAAAATAAAAAATAAAAATATTTTAAAGTAAAAATAAAACTTATTCTAAATTAAATTTTGATCATATGTAAATATTATTTACTCAACTACTCTCTAGCTAGTAGAATCTATTCGTATCAAAAGATGATAAATAACTTCATAAATTAAAAGAGAAGAAAAATGGAGATTGTAAAGAGGTAAAGAGAGAAGAATACAGAAAAAAATTTAAGACTAAAAAGGAAAAGAAGAAAAGAGAAAAAAACAAAAAAAACAAAATGAGAAATAATAAGCCTATGAGATTAAGTTCTTTCACACATACGGGTGCATATATATCAATTAATTCCTAAACGTAGTCAAATTAGAGAATATTAATAATTGTGTGGAAATTCTCAATTCCAATAATACAAAAATAAATTGTACTTAATTCACAATTAAAGACTACAAAATTTTCCAATTATATCTTATACCGTCGCACTAGTTTATTATACTCGATATCTTTTGAAATATTCATGTTAAATGTGTTCTATAAGAGACTAATACTTGTCTCATCAAATATTAATACTTGACTCATTAGAACACAATATTAATAATCGAACCTCAATTTCTTTTACTACCAAATATCTTAATTTATATGTTTCGGACTATGAGTGAAATTAATATATATATATATATATATATATATATTTTCTTTTTTGTTCTTAATAGGTTCATGCACTTAATAATATAATCATAATTGTTTCTACATCTCTCTTTCTTATGCAATAGCATGAAAATGATTATTATCGTTTGGATAAAAATACTCAACGTAGATAATGATTATCACTCAAGTGATAACTTAATGGTTAAACAAAACAAAACTAGAAAACAACAACATTGTATATTGTATGAAATGGAAAAAATCATCAAGATAAACTCTGATACACCCAAACTTCATTATGGACCAACTTGAACTAAAATTGACTAATTGAAACTCACAATTAAATTAACACATGCATACATCGAATGAATTATATCACTAACAATTCTAATATTTCAATCTCCAATAAATACTAACTCCAATCCACAACATTCATCACAGTTGAAATAAACATAAATTGATAAAAATAATTAATAAACTCCCCTACTTCAAAATAGTAAATCTTATAAGAATAACAATTGGAGTTTCCTCAAACTTTCAAAGTGAGATGATAAAACTTTTAAAACTTAACCTATACTACCAATATTTTCACTAGTTCAAATTAGTATCATAGATATGTCATTGTAATAAATGATATATAAAACTCTCATCAATTAAAGAAAATAAAATCAATTATAAAAAAAATAAAAAAATTTATCCAAATGAAGATTAGGATTGATTTATTTAGTTCTATTGATTATTATACCCTGATGAATGTAATCTATTTATGAAAAAAAAAAAATCCTGAAATTTAAATCTTAAAGAAAAAGTAAAAAAGAGTTTAGAATAACTCTAAATATTTTGCCAAAATTTAGGGTTATGTATTTAAAAATATTTTTTAACCAACTTCAATGAACCCTTTCCGCGTTGTCTTAAGGTTACCAATCAAACAGTTTATTCTGTCTTTGAAAAGTTGAAAACAAGGCCTCTTTTTCATTTTTTTATTAGGATTTATTGCAATGGCATGTAAAATTGTAATTACGTAGTTTTCTATCTTATAAAAAAATAAATGTAAAATGTTAATTTGGTTGGGAAGAAAGATTTTATCAAAATACATTATAAATTTCTTACCAGAAACTAATCACAGATATTTTACACTTATAAGACGTTTATTAAAATTATATAAATTGTGCAAATCCTACGGTGACAAAACGAACTAGTAAAATATGTAATTACATATCTGATGTTCTTTCAACTATTACAACTGTAAAAAAATGATACATTTAAACCACACAAGATATAAAATAGTCACTAAATCCAAATATAGCATGTAAAAGGTATAAATAACATTAATTACATTGTGAAATCAACCCAATATATGTCTAATTACACATGTCTTATCTTAATAGTATTCAATATGAGATAAGGTAAAAACAATATATATTTGAAGAAATTGAGAGTAGATTTGCTGAAGGAGAAAAGAAATATTCTGTCTTGATTTTATTAATGTAGTAACAACACTATATATAATTACATAAGGCAATAGTGAGGTGGCAAACTATGCATAAAAGAAAAGCTAAAAAACTTTTAGAGAAAAGGACAAAATGAAACATCCTTGTAACAGAATCGTGTAGAAAGGGTAGTGTATGTGCAGTGCCACAATTAAGTGTATTCCTCCTCTAGTTTGTTGATTTTTGATGCATTTTTCTTGGGCTGGACCTTGAAGTATGTTAGCCCTCCACAAACTGGAGGGTGATGAATATCAATCATCCCAAACTTGGATAGGAACATAGAAAGAGAGTCCCAAGAGAGAGCTTTAGGGAACATATCTGCAAGCTGAAGAGTAGAAGCAATGGAAAAAAGCTTCATAGTGCCATTGAGAAATTTCTCACGAACAATGTGACAATCGATATCCAAGTGCTTAGTGCGCTCATGATGAACCGGATTGGCAGCTAAACATAAAGCACTCCTATTATCACAATATAATGCAGGGGTTCGGTCAGTGGTAACATGAAGATCGCGGAGAAGATATTAAAGTCATTGTAGTTCACAAGTGGTAGCAGCGAGGGCACGATATTCAGCTTTAGAGGAAGAGTGAGATATCGTAATTTGCTTCTTGGTATGCCAACGAATGAGGAAAGATCCCCAAAAGAAACAATAGCCAGTTATAGAGCGAAGTGTATCTAGACAAGTAGCCCAATCAGCATCGCTGAAGCCACTAAGATGCATATCAGAAATGCGGGGATAAAGGAGGCCACGACCGGGACTACCCTTTAAATAACGAAGTAAGCAGATTGCTGCTTGATGGTGGAAGACGGTGGAGGCCGCCATAAATTGACTAAGTTGTTGCGTGGCAAAACAAATGTCTAGACAAGTCATGGTGAGATATAACAAGCGACCAACAAGGTGACGATAACCTGGTGGATCCTCATAAGGATAAGAGGAATCAATGTGAAGATGAGTCTTGGAAGCGAAAGGAGTGGAAGCTGGTTTGCATCCTAAGAGTCCAGCATCGTCAAGAAGGTGAATGTAATAACTTAGTTAGGAAAGGAAAATACCATCACAGGAGTGGGCAATTTCAATACTGAGGAAATATTTGAGAGTGCCCAAAATTTTAATTTTGAATTGCAGATGAAGTTGGGTCTTGATAAACTCAAATTCTTCCATGTGATTACCAACGAGAAGTATGTCATCAAGTAGATGAGTAAGGCAGTGAAATGAGAACCTACAAATTTGATTAATAACGAATGATCACTTAGAGTATGAGAATAACCACAAGAAACCAAGAAGGAGGAAAGTTTCCATACCATTGTCGTGACACCTGTTTAAGACCATATAAAGATTTGAGAAGACGACATACTTGGTTAAGTTTGGAAGGAACGACACCCATGGACACTTGCATATACACATTTTCATCTAAATCACCATGCAAAAAGACATTGTTAACGTCAAGTTGGTGTAAGAACCAGTTGTTCATGGAAGCCAAAGCAAGAAGAAGACGCAAAGTATTTTGGCTACTGGCGAAAATGTATCAAAATAATCCAACCCTTTTGTTTGAGTGTAACCTTTCGCTACAAGCCGAGCTTTGTAACGCTCGACCGACTCATTAGCATGACGTTTAATCTTGAAAACCCATTTATTGCCGATTGGTTTGACATTAGGTGGTAAATCTTCTAGAGTCCATGTTTTGTTTTCCTCAAGAGCAGCAAGTTCATTACTCATAGCATTGTGCCAACATTCAAACCGAGAGGCTTGGGCAAAGGTGGAGGGTTTTGTTTCTGTTGACAAAGCTATAACAAGAGTGCGATGGGGAGTAGAGAGAGACAAGTAAGAAATGTACCGTGACAGAGGATATGGGGTGGAAGAGAGGAAAGGTGAGTTTGACGAAATAGTGACATTGTAGCAAAGGAAGTCGCGAAGGTGAGAAGGAGCAGTTTTCAAACGAGAAGAGCGACGAGGTGGGGGAAAGCGGTTAGTGGTGTCGGAGGAGGGAGGAGCAGGGGACAAATTTGGGGCACATGGTTCTGTGGAAGGGGAAGAAGAATTGGGATTAAAGGAGAGTGAATTGGGTCGTGAGATGAAAGGTCCAGGAGAAGGTTCTAGTGAAATAGAAGGGAAGAAGGGGAAATGGAAAGTAGTGGGTCTTCATAGATTGGGCCTAGTGGACTAACAGATGGGTTAATTTGGGGCTGGGATTGGTAAGGGAATGTCAGTTCTAAAAAAATGGCATTACGTGTGACATTTATTTTCCTAGTTGTGAGATCATAAAAAATATGTCATTTCATACCAATTTTAAAACCCAAAAACACACTAGCATGAACTCTTGCATCAAATTTATGTCGTTGGTGAGTAAGAGTAGATACATAACAGAGGCAACCAAAAGGTTTTAAAATGTGATAATCTGGAGCCTTGTTATGCAGTTTTTCAAATGGGGAAAGTCCACGAAAGAGGGGAGTGGGAATTCTATTAATGAGAAAAATAGCATGAGTAACGACATATGACCAAAATTTTTTTGGAATATTGGATTGAAAAAGCAAAGCACGGACAACATTTAAAATGTGTTGGTGTTTGCGTTCAACACGACCATTTTGTTGGGTAGTTTCACGACAACTAGTTTGGTGCAAAATGCCGTGTTGAGAGTAAAATTGATCAAGTTTAAATTCAGGGTCATTGTCACTTCGAATATTTTTTAACAGAAGAATTAAAATGGATTTTGGCATAAGTAACGAAATCACTCACATTATCCTACTTCACTCTTAGTTTTTAACAAAAAAAAATCCATGTGAAGCGGGAGTAATCATCAAGAACAGTAAGAAAGTATTTGTGCCCGTGAATAGATGTAATGTTGAAAGGTCCCCAAATGTCAAAATGTATTAAATAAAAAATGTGAGTAACATTGTGAATACTGGGAGAAAATGACAAGCGTTTCTGTTTAGCAAATTGACAAATGTCACAAATATCAAAATTGGGACAATTAATGTAAGGAAATTGTTTGTGAAGAAGCTGTAAACGTTGAGGAGATAAATGTCCAAGTCTATAATGCCAAATGAGTTCAATCATCTTCTTCGACCGGGTATCCTACATGACACAAAAATTAGGAGAGAAAGTAAGTGAACAATTTAATGAATGGGTGAGTTGAGAGACAGAGAGAAGATTGTGTGTGAATTGTGGAACAAATAATACATTAAACAAGAGAAAACTAGGAGAGAATTGGATTGTGGCCCTGATTTGGGCTGTGACAAATGTTCCATTTGGAATTTTAATTTTAATGGGCTTAATATGATGGTAGGATGAGAATTGGGCTAGAGAAATGCAAATGTGGTCTGAAGCTCCTGAATCTATTATCTAGGGAACAATACCAAGATTTTGAGAGAGATTGATACCTGACGTGGAAGTGTTAGAAAATTCTAAAACCTGGGATTGGGAAGCAGAAGCTTCGACGATAGGAGAAAGAGAGGTCATGGGTGTGGTGTTTGAATGTTGAAGCAAGGTCAGGAGTTGTTGAATCTGCTCTGGAGAAAAACTTTGCACGGGCGTCTGGAAGGATTGTGGAGCAACAGGAATGACGCCTTCTGCATCGGTGTCGTCAGTGGGATTGTGAATTGAGGTGGTTGATTTCCGGGTGCCCCATCCCGGTGGGTATCCGTGCTTTTTGAAACAAATTTCAATGGTGTGATCCCGATTTCCGCAATGGGAACACATCTTATTAGGTTCCCTGTATTGGAACGTATCAAGTCCTCTGTAGAAAGCTGGCATATGTGATCCTGAGCCCTTGCTTTTACTAAGGGAAGGACGGCGCGCTGAAACAGCATTGGTGGAGATACCCACTTCGTCAAAATGACCAGTACGGTGTTAGCGTTCTTGTTGGCAAATAATGGAGAATGCACGGTTGAGTGAAGGTATTGGATCCATCAAAAGAATTTGAGAACGAACAACAGCACATTCTTCATTCAACCCCAAAAGGAAACGAAGGAACTAATCCTCCTTTTTATAAACGACAACGTTACGACTTGAAACGCAAGAGCATCGCACAATACAAATGCAATGGAAAGTTGGACGGTAATTTTCTAATTCTTCCCAAATGGTTGTGAGCTCTGTAAAGAAATCACTTACAGAGAGAGTGCCTTGCTTGAGGGAGTAGAGGTCCTGTTGGAGTTCCCCTACCCTTAGCAAGTCACTATGTGAAAATCGTTCCCGCAAGTTGTTCCATATCGCTGAAACAACTTCAATCGCATCCATGCTTCATGCAATTTGAGGGGAAACTGAGTGCATCAGCCATGAATGGATGAAGTTGTGGTACCATTTCCAAAGAGGATACAAGGGATGATGAAGATCTGGCATCAGAATAGTGCCGGAGAGAAAACCAAACTTGTTCTTAGCTATCATAGCCCGTTTCATGGATCGTGCCCAGCTATGATAGTTGGGGCCAACAAGAAGTGATGAAACCATGATGTTGGATGGATTTTCGCTAGGATGTATGTAATATGGGGATGATGGGTTTTGAGAGGGATCTGGATTTTGATTGTCATTGAGTAGCTGGAACGATTTTGTTGTACCAGAACCAGCAGAAGAGCTAGTGTTTCCTCTAGCCATTTTACGAGAACCTGGAGCTCATGATACCATGAAGAAATTGAGAGTAGATTTGCTGAAGGAGAAAAGAAATATTCTCTCTTGATTTTATTAATGTAGTAACAACACTATATATAATTACATAGGACAGTAGTGAGGTGGCAAACTATGTGCGTAAAAGAAAAGCTAACAAACTTTTAGAGAAAAGGATAAAATGAAATAGCCTTGTAACAGTGCATGTGCAATGCCACAATTAAGTGTATTCCTCCTCTGGTTTGTTGATTTTTGATGCATTTTTCTTGGGCTGGACCTTGAAGTCTATTAATATTAATTTGGGTATCTAATGATAGAACGGAGATACGAACATTAAACATAAAAAAATGCTCATAAAAGACTAAAAGATAAAATTGTCAAGTATAGAATATAAATATTTATAAATTTTGTCCATTCTTAATAAAGTATTATTTCCAACAAAATTTGAAATTGGATGCTTTATTTGGATTATTAACCTAATCAATAAAGTTAAACTTGATTTAAAGAGAACATTAATTCCTCATCCATCAGAGATTAACTTTCTAAAAGAGAATGCACATTTGCTGCTTCCAGAGCAGAGCCGAGCCTGGAGTTCCCTCTTTAACCTTTGGAAAAATTCCGTTATTGCTTACATTTTTTTCCCCAGACCCCTTTCTTGCTTATATTTCTTTTCCCAACTCTTCTTAGCAATTTCAATGTACGCCTTAAACCTCTACTCTCAGACTTTCTAATGGCCACGCTTTCCTTTTTCTCTCCGAACTACTTCGCATTCACCCTCTCCTTTGCCTCTACGCACCGCCATTCCTCCTCTCTCTTCTGCCTCAGTTCTTGGTCCAAACCCAACGACAAGAACTTGAGAAGGATCCTGAGCAATGAGAAGAACTTGAGAAGGATCAGCAACCGATACACGCCATGTATGCGGAGACAATTTACCCGATCACGTGGATTGGAGGACGGAGGGTGTTGTTACCCCTGTCAAATATCAAGGAGAATGCGGTAAGAACAATGCAAGAGAACCGTGCCAATCTCAATGCTTAAGTATAAAATGATTTGTCTTGTTATTTGTATTGTAGAGTTTTGATGAAGCTGTATTAGGTGTATGTATCTAGAATATATCTTTCTTTGTCTGCCACCATTGTGCAAAGCTTCACAGTAGAATAGCTTAAACTAGAAACGTAAACAATTGGAGTTTTAAGTGATACTTTATTGAAACTGAACTTAGCCTTTTAAAGCCTTACAAAATAACTAAAAGAAAGGAAACAAACCACAAATAACACTAAGTGGTTAAGATAAAATTAACAGCTAAAACACTCTAACAAGTTCAATGGAAATAGGACTTTATTAAACGATCCTTAACTAAATCAAATTATTCTAACAATCCCTCCCTTGAACTTATTCTTCTTAATCAAGAATTAGTTCAAGTCAAACACATTATGCACACCAAGTTCTTCACGTAGTTTCTAAAATGGTTCCAATTTGAGAGGCTTTGTCATCAAATCAGCAAGTTGGTCTCGAGTACCGCAAAATAGTAAATTAGCAGCTCCTTCTTTAGTAAGATCCCTAAGAAAATGAAATCTTACCCTTATGTGCTTGGAACGACCATGTAGAACTGGATTTTTGAAGAGCTTGATGGTTGAAGCATTATTACACATGAGCTTTGTTCCTTCTGTTTGTGAATGACCAATCTCTTCGAGTATCCTCCTCATCCAAATAGCTTGGCATGCACATGCAGCAGCGACAACAAACTCAGCTTCTATAGTCGATAAGGTGACTATAGGTTGCTTTCGAGAAGACCAAGCTACTACTCCTCCACTTATCATGAATACATAGCCTGAAGTACTCTTGCTATCTTCCATGTCACCGACATAGTCACTATCAGTAAATCCAATCAAATCACTAACTCCTCCCCTTTTATAGAATACACCATAGTTCACAGTACCTTTTAAGTACCTTAAGACCCTTTTTGCTGCTGTAAAATGTTGTTGTGTAAGACATGCCATGAAACGACTAATCAGACTTACAACAAACATGAAATCAAGACGAGTAGCTGTGAGATACATTAGACTTCCCACTATCTGCTTGTACAAGGTTGCATCCACCTTTGTGCCATTTTCATCTTTGTCAATCTTTTGTCCTCCCTTCTTCTTGATAAAGAGTGTCTGCTCATTGGAACTACTTTTGAATCCCTCTTTGATGAAATAAGACTCTATTCAACTAAACCAAGCCCTAGGTGCCTGTTTTAATCCGTAGAGAGCCTTTTGAAATTTGTACACCATCTGCTCACTTCCCTTTTTCTCATAGCCTTTTGGTTGTTCTACGAAAACATCTTTCTTTAATTCAACATGTAAAAAGCCGATTTGACATCCAACTGATAGAGTTTCCAGCCTTTTTGAGCCGCGAAAGCAATGATCATCCTCACAATATCCATTTTGGCCACAGGTGCAAACACTTTTATATAATCAATTTCATGCTCTTGTGTGTAACCTTTTACCACCAATCTCGCCTTGTGTTTGTCAACTTCTCCAAGCTCATTTAGCTTGGTTTTATAAATCCACTTTACCCCTATTTTCTTTGCACCAGCAGGTAGAACCACCAAGTGTCATGTTTGATTTTTTTCAATGGATTTGATTTCTTCATCCATGACCAATCTCCATTTTGGGCTTTTGACAGCTTCCTCAAAGTTCACAGGATCTGAAATCATAAAAAATGTCATGTTTGTTTCATCCTCTTCAGACAATCCTTCATCGAAAACATAATCGGCTGACCATGCAGGTGGATGTCGATTTCTGCCTCCCTTATTGCCAAATCTGGTGCAGTAACTACTGGACAATTAACTTCAGTAGCTGGTTCAACTGATTCAATCGGTTCCTCTGTGATTTCTCCTTCTTCATCTGTGTTCCCATTATTTTCAATATTTTCCCTCTAGACCAACTCTGTTTCACAATCAATATTTTCCAATCCCATTCACGATCTTCTTTGAAAACTACATCACGGCTTACTATAAGTTTTTTCTCAACCGGATCAAACATCCTATACCCTTTGGATTCACTACTAACTCCAAATAAAACACAGCTCACACTTTTATCTTCAAGTTTGTTCCTCTTAGCATCAGGAATATGAATATATCCCACACATCCAAACACTCTAAAATAATCAATTGACGGTTTCTCTCCGCTCCAAGCCTCTTCTGGTGTCATATCTTTTACTCAAGGGTAGGTGATCGATTCAAAACGTAAATCGTCCACCTGACTGCTTCAGGCGAGAAAATCTTAGGTACTTTCTTCTCTGTCAGCATAGCTCTTACAAAGTTCATCACAGTGCAATTTTTGCGTTCGGCCACTCCATTTTGTTGTGGTATATAGGTTGCGGTCAATTGTCTCTTCACTCCATGTTACTTGCAAAAATTATTGAACTCTACAGAGTTGAATTCTCCTCCTTTATCTGTTCTTAAGCATTTATAGACATTCCGACTTCTTTTTCCACCAGTGTTTTGAAACATTTAAAGTGATAAAATGTTAAGAGAAAATAAGTCCATGCCTTTCTAGAAAAATCATCTACAAAACACAAAAAATACCTTTTCTGGCTACTTGAAGCTGGTGTAATAGGACCACACAGATGTGCATGAACAAGACCCAATTTTTCAGTTGCTCTCCACTTGTTTTTTATTGGAAACGGAATCTGATGTTGCTTTCCTTTCATACATGCCTCGCAAGTCGTGTTTGGAGCTACAATTTGTGGCAAGCCTTCCACCATGTTTTTATGTTTCAAGGTATGTAAGCCTTTTAACATTTTGGATGTAGGGTGTTGCTTGGCATTCTCAGCCACTGGTGTTATAGAAGGATTAAACAAAATAGTTACTAGTGAGTTGATTTCTTTGTCAGAACAATATTTGTTGGATCCTATTATGTATAATGGATGCACAGGAGGATTTGCGGAGCACGCATTTAACGTCATAATCAGACAAGGAGGCATTTATGGCGAGAAGGATTACCCTTCCCCTTACACGGGTGATAGTCGTGGTATATATACAGGGGTTAGTATCTTGGTTCTGTTTTTTATGAAAATAAATGCTTTTAAAACATAGTTACTAACCAAATTCTCATGTTTATTTGTTTTGTTTAGTTATTTTGTTAATGTTCAGCTGCAGAAATATGGTGAGCTTATTAGTATCGATACATTTGAATATGTTAATCCCTACAACGAGTTGACACTAAAAAAGGTTGTTATAAATCAGCCTGTATGCTCATATGTTGAAGCAAGTAGATCTGTAAGTTTCGAAAATATGTAGTTTATTTTTTTTCATATGTTTGTTACAAACTTTGACTTAATTTTTTAATTAGTATATTTCATCTTTTGTCAGGGTATCTTTTTTGGAAGTTGTGGAGCGAGAATAAATCATGTTGTTTTAATTGTAGGATATGCGACCGAAAATGGTCAAGATTATTGGATAGTGAAAAATTCGTGCGGTCCTTATTGGGGGAGATTGGATACATGCGATTAGAAAGAAATATTAGGGAGAGCAGATTAGGGAGATGCGTAATTGCAATGGTAGCATCTTATCCAGTTAAGAATAGTCAATAGCTAGAACTGTGCAGATACTGGAACTTGTCTTAGGTTTCTTAAGAATATGGGTTATCTTTGTATTTCATCACAATCACATCTTTATGTCTTTTAAGTTGTACCCTTAAGATGGTGTGTTTTAACTTCTATTTACAGAATCATATAAGAGTTCAAGATTTATAAAATGACAAACAAAAGCAAACATAGTCATACTTCTTCGATTCTTCCATAGTTCGGTACTCTTCTGAGTATGGTACAGTCATTTTTTTTCCCATGCTTAGAATGTGGGTACTTTAAAAGAGTAACATACTTTTATTTTACTAATTGGTAAATATATTTGTTTTTCTCTTTATCTTTGGGCACATATAATTTGTTCTCTCTTAGTTGTGTGGTGAAAATTGAAGATCGGTGAATATATGGGATGGAGCTTACTTATTTCAAAAGTAGGCTTAACTTCTATTAATTTGTGTGAAGTAGTTATTTTAGTGCCTTTTTGTTATGAACATTGTTCTTACCTGACCCAAGTGTGAGTCGTCTTCCTAGCGGATGGCGGTCTCCTCCGTTTCTCCAGTGGCTGAACTGAGAGAGGGTCCACCTGCAGAAGACTCTCCGACGCTCAAGTCAATAAGAGTATAAGAGGTTTGTATGAAAAAGAGTAAGGTAGTAGGGTAAGAATGGGAGAGAGAGATACCATTCCTGTAGACCTAGATCATATTTATAGGGTCTTGGTATTAAAGACCATATATGTTCCTAATAATGATATGATATTTCATCATAATGATATTGAGGTATCTAGGAGGACGGGTTCTTCAAGGCGATGAAGCAAGCCCTTCTGCTTAGCTCCCGAGATTGATCCTTCCGACTTTGACATAGATAAGGATGACGAGCAGCCAGGCGATGATTCGGCCCCATGATGGGGACTTTAAACTTGTTCTGTTTTGAACGAATGTAACCTGACTTAAATATTTTGAACTTAACTCCGTTTTTAATATATATCTTTGCGTAGTTTTCAACTTCTCGTCTCGATTCTCGCTTTAGCTTGGCTTTTTAGGGTACGATTCATACTCGTTAACCCGACTCGTTGCTTAAGCGTCTTTAGCTTAGCTTTTAGGGTACGGTTCTTACTCGTTAACCCGATTTGTTGCTTAAACATTTTTAACTTAGCTTTTAGGGTACGGTTCTTACTCGTTAACCTGACTCATTGCTTAAGTGTTTTCAGCTTAGCTTTTAGGGTACGGTTCTTACTCGTTAACCCGATTCATTGCTTAAGTGTTTTTAACTTGGCTTTTAGGGTACGGTTCTTACTCGTTAACCCGACTTGTTGCTTAAGCGCGTTTATTGAATCAGGGTACGATTATTACTTGTTACCCTGATTCCATGTTAATTCGCTCATCAAGCCCGTGTTGGGCATGACATTAAGACGTTTTTCGGGGTTGTCTTTGTATAAATTCAGGCATGTTAAAAGAATGTAAATTACTTAACAACCACTGCTCAATTTCGTAGATTGAATTTTATCGAGTCCGTTTATGGGCCTCGTTAAAACCTTGCTTGTTAAAACCCTCCTTAAGGAAAAAATCCAAGTTAAGGAAAAAGAACCATATATCGGTTTAACTGTAATACATTTTCAAATGAGTGACGTTCCATGTTCTGGGCACAAGTTTGCCACTTAACTCTTCAAGTTTGAAGGCGTCTATCACCCGGTAGGGGCCATCCTAATATGCTGCAAGTTTGCCTTCTTGTTGCTCTCGATGGGCCTCTCTGAATTTTCGTCATACCAAATCCTCTTTTTGGAAGGCTCTTTCGCGTACCCAGGTATTGTATCTTCTGACCGCCCTGAGCTTAGCGGCTTTTACTCGGATTCTAGCCTCTTCGCATACTCCTTACACCATGTCTAAGTCAGCTCAAAGGTTGTTATTACTTTGCTCATCGAAGTTCACTCACCTTCACGAAGTTTCACCGAGTTTGACGGGGATCATTGCATCGGTCCCATATGTTAGTCGATAAGTGGTCTCCTTGGTCGAAGATTTAGGTGTGCAGTGATAGTCCCATAGGACGCTTGGAATCTGTTCGGCCTATAGTCCCTTGAGTTGGCCAAGTCTCTTCTTCAGTTCTCCCAGTATGACTTTGATGGCGCCTTCCGCCTGTCCGTTTGTCTGAGGGTGTTCTACGCTTGTTACCAGGTGAAATAGTCGACAGCAACTATGAGAAACTTGACCTATCCTTTTGCCAACGGAAATGGCCCTAAAATATCCACTCGCCATCAGCTAAAGGGCCATGGTGTGCAGGTCTAATGGAGCTCTTCTGGGGGCGCATTGAAGACTACCCGAATTTCTGACATTCTAGGCACTTTTTGGTGTAAATCTGGGCATCTTTTTTTATTGTTGGCCAGTAGTAGCCTGCCCTCAGTACTCGAACCACCATTGACCTCGTTCTCTAGTGCATGCCGCATATCCCTCTCTGTAATTTGGCCAATACATAGTCAGCTTGTATGGGATCCAAACATTACACAGAGGGACAGAGAACCCTCTCTTGAATAGTTCATCGTTGACCACTGTATAAGAGGTCGCCTTCTCACTCTTTTTGCTTTCGCGTCGTTCTCGGGAAGCGTATCGTGAACCAAAAAGTTCAAGATAGGGGTCATCCAGCTATACCATTCGGTCTGGATTTCAAAGAGGTCTTCATGGTTCCAACTGGGCGTGTGAAGCACTTTTTGCATCAGTGTTCTGTGTTGTCCCGCCTTCTTGGTACTCGCGAGTTTGGGCAAGACGTCTGCTCGGTTGTTTTCAGCTCGGGATACGTGGACAATGTTAGCCTCATCGAAATGGAGGGCCAAATTTCGGGCTATGTGATAGTATCTTTGGAGCAGGGGCTCACGGGCCTGGTACTTGTCATTCATTTGTCCCACCACAAGCCGGGAATCAGTTTGGCACATGAGATTCCTTACGCCCAAGTCTCTTGTTAGTCTAAGTCCTGTTATGAAGGCCTCGTATTCGGCTTGGTTATTGGAAGTGTCGAATCCGATTCAGATAGATTGCTCTACCGCTACTTCTCTGGGTCCTTCCAAGATGATTCCAGCCCCGTTGCCTTTCTTATTGGAGGAGTCGTCGACGCTCAATAGCCAAAACGTTTTTTCCTCGGTAACTGGTGGTAGTTCAGTGAGGAAATCCGTGAGAAACCGGGCTTTCATCGGGCCTCTAGACTCATAACGCAGGCCGAATTCCAAGAGCTCGATAGCCCATGTTATCATTCTGCCAGCCAATTCGGGTCTCTACAAGATCTACTTGATGGGATAGTCGGTTTTTACAATCAACTGATGGCTGCGGAAGTAGTGTCGTAATCTTCTGACCGAGAAGACTAGGGTGAGTACCAGCTTTTCTACCATCTGATACCACTCCTCGGCTGGTCGCAAAGTCCAACTTGTGAAGTAGACGGGATTCTGCTTCTTGCCATTTTCGTATACTAGGACCGAACTGATGGCTATCTGTGTCACAGCTAGGTATACAAGCAGTGGAGTCTGCAACGGGGGGCTCACTAGAATTGGCAAGGCCGACAGGTCCTTTTTAATCTGCTGGAGCACGCTTTCACATGTTGCATTCCATTCAAAAGTCTTGGCTCCTTTGAGCAATTTGAAGAACGGTTTTACCTTCTCAGCCAGTTTTGGCAGAAATCTGGACAACGCTTCAGTTGTTGCACTTCCTTCAAGCAGGTCGGGCTCCACATGCCTAGGATGGCTTGGCATTTGTCGAGGTTGGCCTCAATCCCCTTTGTGTGATCATAAAGCCGAGAAACGCCAACTCCAAAAAACGCACTTTTCTGGATTGAGTCTCAGGTCGTGCTTTCTGACCCTCGCAAGGACTGCTTCTAGGTCAGCTGGATGGCGCTCGGCCTTCTGGGACTTGACCACCATGTTGTCAATGTATACATCCATGATCTTACCCAGCAGGTCATGGAAGATTTTGTCATCGGTCGCTGGTAGGTCGCCCTGCATTTTTGAGCCCGAATGACATTACTTGGTAGCAATAATTAGATCGTTTTGTCATAAATGTTGTCATATCCTCGTCCGGAGGATACATTCGTATCTGGTTGTACCTCGAGTAAGCATCAAGGAAACTCAACATCTCGTGCCTCAACGTCCCATCATCCAGTCGAGCAATGCTGGGTAGGGGATATGTGTCCTTAGGGCAGGCCTTGTTTAAATCTATGTAGTCTACACACATCGGTCATTTGCCGCTGGACTTTTTCACCATTAATACGTTGGTGAGCCAGGTGGTGTAGATGACTTCTCTGATGAATCTCACCCTGACAAGTTAGGACACTTCCTACTCTACCACGGCGCGCCGCTCTTCTCCTAACTTTCTTTTCCGTTGTGCAATCGGCTTTGCCTGTGGTAGGAGTGCTAATTTATGGCATATGAAATCTGAGTCGATCCCTGGCATGTCTGCAGGGCTCCAAGTGAAGATATCAGCGTTGGTCGCCAGCACTCGCTCTATCTCTGCCCTGATCTCCTGGCTTGAGGTAAGACCCACCCGTGTGGTCCCAAGGGGGTCCGTACCGAGTGCGACTGTCGTCAAGGGCTCGTGAAAAGTGGGTCGGCCATCTTCAAACTCGGCTCTCGGGTCTAGATCGATCTCTCTGTGTCCTCTATCCTCCTTTGTCAACTCAGGCCTTGTTCTTAGCTCAACATTATTGCACTCAGTTGCGGTTGCCAAGGATTGTTCTGCGGCTGACTCGACCTGGGCCGCTTGCTCTTCTACTGCGGTCCTTAAGGTGTAAGGTGTAACCTTTAGACTCTGCATGTAACATTGTCGGGTTTCCTTTGGGTCAGCTTTTACTTTAATTATCATTCCATTTGACGCGGGGTATTTCATGGCCATGTGGGGAGTGGAGACGATTGCCCCGAGCTGGTTAAGGGTTCTCCGCCCGATCAACACGTTGTAAGTTGTGTCTGCATCTACCAGAATGTAGCGGACCGTCAATGTCCTGTAGGATTGTCCTATCCCAAAAGTTGTTAGTAGATCGATGAACCCCCGTGAGAGCACCTTTTGTCCTGCAAAACTGAGTAAAGGTTTGGAGTATGCCTGGATGGCGGACTCGGGTACATCGAGTTTCAGGAAAGTCAACCAGTAGAGCACGTCTGCCGAACTGCCCTGGTCAATCAGGATCTTATGTACTTTCCAATTGGCTATTGTCGTCGTTATCACCATTGGATCATCCTGATTCGGATCTCTGATTTAGAAATCCAAATCGGAGAAAGTGATGGTGGGTTGCGAACAGGGTGGTAGATAACTAACCGAGTTGATGCTTTTATAGTGTAACTCCTGGAAGAGTTAGACGAGCCTCCTCCCGCGAAATCGCCTGCAATCGTGCCGACTGTGCCAAATTGAATGAGAGGAAAGATACTTATTCCTTCAATTGTGCTTGGATAGGGGTGAGGGATCCCCACAGATTCAAACTAGATCTCTATTATGTTGACGGACCCTGTCACCATATTGGGATCCTGGCGTGCTTCTCTGTCTTCAGTTCTCGGTTCTCTAATCCTTTCCTCCTCAGGTCCAAAACGCCCTCGTCCCCTACCGCGACTGCATGCTCTGCCTCTTCCTCCACGGGGTCCAAAGTCTCTAGATCCCTCTCGGTGTGTGTGCCCTCTTTGAACAAAACGGGCTAAGGAGCCAGTATGAGTTCTTCGATGAGGTCCCTGACTTTTGTGCATTCCTCGGTGTCGTGCCTGATATTCTAGTTGTAGCTGCATTGGAATGCGGGGTCGGCCCCAGGTTGAGATTTCCCTAGGCGAGGAAGGCGGATAAGCTCTAAAGAGCAAGCTTCCTGTAATACTGCTTCTTGTGTCGTATTCAAGGGGTATACCGGTCGAAGCATCCCGGCCTGGCACGCTTCTAGAATCGTTGGCCCTCTCCTGTTGGCTGAGGTCGTCACTTCCTAGCCTCGGTGTTCTCCTCTATGCTCATATATCTGGCTGCCCTGGTCCTCAGGCTGTCCATGTTGGGTGGCGGGTTGGCATAGAGCGATTCCAGGAAAGGGCCAGGCTTCATCCCCACTAGCAGCGTGTGTCGGGTTACTGCTGGGTGTAAATCGGAGATTGACAACGTTGCCTTAGTGAATCGAGTCATATAGTGGCGGAGGCTCTTGTTATCCCCTTGAACCACATTTTGGAGTGAGGTCGACGAGGTTGATGCCGACTTGCTGTCGGCGAACCTGGTAGTGAACTTGGCACAAAGCATATCAAAAGAGCTAATTGAATTAGTGGGTAAAGAGTAATATCAGTCTAACGAGGGTCCTCTTGGCGTCGTAAGGAATAGTCGGCAGTTGACTCGTTCGTCTGCTAAGAAGAGATTCGTCTGTGTGATGTAAGACTTAACAACATGGGTTCCGGGGTCAGAGGTCCTGTCGTAGGTATCCATGTGCGGCCACTGCCATCTCGATGGGAGCTGAGCCATCATTACCTCAGGGGTGAAGGGGTGGATGCCGCTGATATGCTCTTTCAATTCTTCCCCCAGTGGTGGAGGAGGAATTTCATCGAAAGGGGTGTTGTGGTAATTTCATGACTGATGTCTGCTGGAATTTCGTGTCCGCTCCGTTCGTGACGAACGAGCAGGCTCCGTCGCCCGGCTCCTAGTTGGTACCCTGCTCCCCGACGATTCCTCAAAACTTGTTGTCGACATCTCTCCGTTCCACTGCGTGGAGAGGTTTGCGCGAGGGCTTCGAGACAATCGCTCCCTTCCCCTCCGAATGGTGGTCATGCGGTCGTAGAGGGCACGCATGTCCTCATCGTGATGCCTCTGCTAGTTTCGAATTCGGGCATCGATCCTGTCTGTAGGGTGTTCTGCACCTTAGTCTCATTCTCTTGGAGGGCGGCCTGTAACACATTTTGCACCTTGGCCTCGCTTTCCTTCAGGTCGGCCTTTACGGCCTCCACGCTTTGTGGACGATCCCTTGGCGGGTTTCTATCACGGCGGGGTCCATTGTAGAGAAAAGAAAACACAAGAGTGGTCTTGGGGTTAATTTTACCAGGGCCCCACGGTGGGCGCCAAATGTTCTTACCTGACCCGAGTGTGAGTTGTCTTCCTAGCAGATGTCGGTCTCCTCCGTTCCTCCAGTGGCTGAACCGAAAGGGGGTCCACCTGCAGAAGACTCTCCGACGCTTAAGTCAATAAGAGTATAAGAGGTGTGTATGAAAAAAAGTAAGGTAATAGAGTAAGAATGGGAGAGAGAGATGTCACTTCCTGTAGACCTAGATCATATTTATAGGACATTGGTATTAAAGACCATATATTTTCCTAATACTGATATGATATTTTGTCATAATGATATTGAGGTAGATCACGAATTACTATTATGTAACTGATTGAGATCAACCAGGATCAATTAGGATAAGTGTTATTTGGTTCTGATTGACAGTGGGTTGAGCCCTAATAGATTCGGATGAACCTGGGCTTGTTCCGGGGTAAGTACAAACATTTTTAATGAAACTTAAGAATATGATTTAGAGTTCCTGAAGGCAGAATATGTTCAACATTTCTTCGTGCAGAATATATGCATGACACTCATCTCTTGATAGGAGAATTGATTCTTAAAAAAAATTTCTTTGATTACTGCTTTTCCAATTCAAAATATAATATTTAGTAATTGAGATAACATGGTATATGCATTGTACTTGTGTTTGTTGATTGAAATTTTCTGTTGCTTGTATTTATGATTCAATTTGGGTTATAGATTTAGTTCACTTCATTTTAGAGAAACATTTTTCCTGATTTGGACAAGTGATTTGTAGTATTAACATCTAATTTTGGGCAGCTGGTTGATGTGCCAAACATCTTCTTTGCGTTGAAAATGATATTAATCTAAATTTGATTTTATGTTTGAAAAGTTGGATTATGGTCACAATTATTTCTACGAAAGTGACCACTGTTGTTGTTACGTTCCTTTAAATCTAAACAGTCCTCAACTACCCCCCACTATCACCTCTGCACTCCACTAGCACTGCTACACCGCTTGGTACACTCCACTAGCACCTCAACATCGTTTGGAACACTCCACTCACTCACCGTTTGAAAGGAAACAAACAAGAAAAACAATCAAGTTCTGAATAACCTCTTTATTGATATTCACCACAAAGTACAATCCTCACAAAGGAACCACTTGTTCCTTTCACACAGGTTACACCTGTCCAACTTTTACAATTTCCACTCTGCCCTCTCTCACTAGTTTGGTCTTATTAAATATACCAACTTTTCTAATTTCTCTAACAACTTAACCGTCTCCTACCTTATTCTTTCTCCTCACTTTTCTTCTATAATATACATTTAATTCGTTTTCCAGATTCTTCTTATGTGGAATTGATTCTCTAACATTAGTCCCCCTCTTAAAATCCATCTTGTCTTCAAAGTGGAATTCAGGGAACGTTCTTGTATGATCATTGCATCTTCCCACATAGCAGCTTCTCTTCCTCCTTCTTTCCACTCTATTAGAACCTACATCACCTTTTCTCCCTTCCTGTTCAATTCCCGAGTCTGCAACACCTGTACTGGCACAATGTTTTCTCTTCGTCCTTGTAAGCTGGGTGGCAATTCTGATTCCACCTAGACATTCCCAACAGCCCTTTTTAAGCTGTGAAACATGAAATACTGGATGTATCTGAGCCGCCTCAGGTAATTGTAACCTATAAGCCACTTGTCCTATTTCAGCTATTACTTTGAAAGGACCGTAGTAACGTGCAGCTAACTTGGGATTGATCCTCGTTGGCATTGATTGTTGTTTGTGTGGCCTAATCTTTAAGTACACTTCATCTCCTACCTTTATTTCTGTTGGCTTTCTATAATGATTAGCGAACTTCAACATTCGATCTTGTGCTCTTTGCAAATGGAACTTAAGTTGTTTCAAAGCTTCATCCCTAGTTATTAAATCTTGTGCCACCGCCTCTACTGCCGTCTCTCTAGGAATGTAACGAGCCAATGATGGCAGTGTTCTCCCATATACCACTTCGAAAGGAGTGCATTTCGCTGCTTCCTGATAGCTGGTGTTATACCAATATTTTGCCCACGGTATGAAATGTATCCAAGTCTTTGGTTGTTCTGAACAAAAACACCTCAAATAAGTTTTCAAAATTCTGTTTAGAACCTCTGTGTGCCCATCTGATTCTGGATGATAAGTTGTACTCATATTTAACTTTGTCCCTTGTAACCTGAATAACTTCTTCCAAAACAAACTCATGAAGAGAGGATCTCTATCACTCACAATAAAAGCCAGAGTTCCATGCAGTCTAACCACCTCCTTTACAAATATATCTGCCACAGACCTTGCTGAATAAGGATGCTTAAGTGGAATAAAACGTCCATACTTGCTGAGTCTGTCCACTACTACCAAAATGGCATCAAAACCATTAGATTTAGGTAATCTAATGATAAAATCCATACTAATCTCTTCCCATACAGCTGCTGGAATTGGTAAAGGTTGCAACAATCCTTGAGGTGAGCTGGCCAAATATTTGCTTTGTTGGCACACATGACAAGCAGCTACAAATTCAGTGACTGTCTTCTTCATTCCTTTCCAATGCACAGCTTGAGCAATCCTTCTAAGAGTGCAGAACACCCCTGAATGACCCCCAATGGGTGTAATGTGGAATTCTTGTAGCAAAATAGGAATCCACATTGAATTTACCGACAACACCAATTTGCCTTTATAATGAAGTTTACCGTTCTCCAAAGTATAATTTCCATTGGAGTCAGGATTTTAGATCAATTCTGTGATAATCTTTTGCAGTTCACTATCATTACGAATTTCCTCCTCAATCTCGTTTTGATTTTGCCAATAAGGACGAGATATGAAACTTAGTTCCACTGTATTCCCTTCTTTTTCTTCAAAAACTTGAGACAATGCGTCAACTGCCCTATTAGTGACACCTGGTTTATATATGATGTCAAACTCATACCCTAACAATTTGGCCAACCAATTTTGTTGATTTTGAGTTGTAATTCTTTGTTCTAACAAATGCCTCAAACTCTTCTGGTCAGTATACACAGTGAACCTCCTTCCCACCAAATATGGTCTCCAATGTTGGATAGCTAACACTAAAGCCATTAGTTTTTTTTTTCATAAATTGATTTAGAAAGTGAAGTTTCTGTCAATGCTTTGCTAAAGAAGGCAATCGGCTTCTTGTCCTGAGATAACACAGCATCAATACCTCTTTCTGATGCGTCACATTTTATACAAAAAGGCTTGCTAAAATTAGGCAAGCTTAGAAGAGGCGCTGTGGTGAGTGCTTCCTTCAACTGTTGCATCGCCTCCGTGCTTTTATTTGTCCGTTCAAAACTGCCTTTCTTCAATAATTGGGTAAGGGGTCTCGCAATCTTCTCATAGTTATAGATAAACCTTCTGTAATATCCTGTCAAGCCCAAGAATCCCCTTAAGGACTTTAAATTCTTGTGTATTGGCCATTGTTCAACCGCTGCAATCTTTTGGGGATCCATTTTAACTCCTTCTTCAGATATGATGTGCCCCAAATATTGCATTTCCTTCTTTCTGAATTCACACTTCTTTCCATTAGCAAAGAATTTATGTTGTAATAGTGCGTTGAGTACTAATCGGATCTGGTTCAAGTGTTCCTCCCAAGTATTGCTATATATCAATATATCATCAAAAAACATTAAAACAAACTTCCTCAAAAACGGTTGCAGAACCAAATTCATAGCACCTTGGAAAGTAGCTGGTGCATTGGTGAGTCCAAAAGGCATCACCAATGATTCATAATGTCCATGATGCGTGCGAAAAGCATTTTTATGTATATCTTCTTCTATCATTCATATTTGATGATATCCTGCTCGTAAATCCACCTTTGAAAAATAACATGCTCCATACAATTCATCCAACAGCTCTTCTATCACTGGAATAGGGAATTTGTCTAGAATTGTAGCTTTATTTTAAGCCCGGTCAATGCAGAATCTCCAACTCCCATCTTTCTTTTTCACCAAAATTACAGGACTTGAAAAAGGGCTATTACTCGGTCTGATTATCCCAGCTCTTAGCATCTCCTGCACTTGTTTCTCAATCTCTGCTTTCATCACATAAGGGTACCTATATGGCCTCACATTCACAACTCCAATTCCTTCTTTTAGAGGAATTTTATGATCTACTCCTCTGCTGGGAGGTAGCTTCTTGTTTTCTTCAAAAACTTCTTGGCATTCTCTCAACACTTCTTCTAATTGCTTTTTCTGTTCCATAGTCAACTGCGTTTCCTCCATTTTAACATCTCCAATACTTGTATTTTCAGCGCCCCAACACACCGAAACAGCTGCTATCTCTCTCTCTCTTTTTAATGCTTGAGGAGTCACTAAATTTTTCTTCAACGAAGGATATCCATGTATCTGTATCATCTCTCCCTTATACTAAAAAGTCATGGTCAATGTTCTCCAATTTACTTTCACGTCTCCCAATGATGTCAACCATGTAACTCCTAAAATCACATCCACTCCTCTTAATTCAAAAAGATAAAATCTTTCTTTGATTATATGTTTCTCTAATTTTACTATCACTTCTTTGCATCATCCTCTCGTACCTCTTCGAAACCCATCACCCAATTTGACACTATACGCAAGTGTGTCTTCCATATCCAGCCTCAACTCTTTCACTAAATCTGTTGATATAAAGTTGTGGCTGGCTCCACTATCTACCAATATTAACACCTTTCTCCCTCTAATCTCTCCTTGCATCTTCATGGTATGTGGTTGGGTTAGTCCCCCTGCTGACAGCTCTGACAAACTCATTTGTGGGTTCTCTTTCATGTTCTGACTTTCAGTCTCCCATCGCACTGCTTCTTCTTCAATCTCTCCTTGTATTTGGGTTTCTTCTTCAAGTTCCTCTTCTTCCCAACATATCACAACCCTCAAATTTTTATCAGGACATTTATGTTCGTGACTATAGGGTCCTTCGCAATGGAAACAACGACCCTCATCTTTTCTTTTCACGTATTCGGGATATGGCAAGGTTTTAGCTCCACTACTTTTCATTCCTTCTCTCCCATACGCACTAGATTTCGTGTCTCTTGTAGCATTGAAAGATTCTTTCCTCCCATTACTACCAATGCTGGATTGTCCTGTTTTACTAACTCCTTTATAATTTTCTAGCCTTGCAGTCACTCCTGAACCCCCTGTATACCGAACATGGGAAGACCGATAACTCTGCACTCCTCCCCTGTCAAAATTTGACATGTCCTCCAAGTCCAAAGCAATATCCATAGCTCTCGTCAACTCCTTAGGATCATGTGGACGAATTTGATGCCTAATTTTAGGTTGTAACCCCGCTAAAAAATACCCCATCAATTGTTCTTCCGTGAGGTTTGGGGCTTGAGAAACTAGTAGCTCAAACTTCTGGATATACTCCTCCATGCTCCCTTGTTGTTTCACCTTGGCCAATCGCTCAAAAACTGAGCTTCTATCACGTCCCCCAAATCTTCGAATCAAAGCTTCAGTAAAACTCTCCCAAGATTGATTCTTGGTCTTCTGTTTCCAAAACTGAAACCAGTAACTAGCATTACCTTCCATACTTATGAATGTTATCTTTAATTTGTCCTTGGCAGCCACTTCTTGCACCTCAAAAAATTTCTCCTCCCTCGAAATCCATCCTTACGGATCCATTCCTTCAAAAACCGGTAATTCCACCCTCCTAGTCCACGTTTTCGCCCTTTCTTCTTCCTCCTCTTCAAAATTGTTCCCTATTTCAGCACTTCTTTCTCTTCTTTCTTCGCCATTGACGGAATTCTCACCACCCTCCGAGCTTTTATCCACTTTCTTGGAAGCTTTGAATAGTTCTTTTATCTCTTTTAAATCCAGCAGGCCTTCTTTGATCATGCCCATGTCAGTCTTCCATTCTGCCATCACCCTACTTTGTTTGCTGGCCCATTTTTCTAAGGCACTCAATCGTCTTTCCATTTTGTAACATGCGACTCACCTCCGTTTCCACCTCTGTTCAAAGAAATCCGACACTTTCCACCCCCACCTTGATCCGGCAGGTCGGACCAATCTGTTAGGTTCCTTTAAATCTAAACAGTCCTCAACTACCCCCACTATCACCTCTACACTCCACTAGCACTGCTGCACCGCTTGGTACACTCCACTAGCACCTCAGCACCGCTTGGAACACTCCACTCACTCACCGTTTGAAAGGAAAAAAAAAAGAAAAACAATCAAGTTTTGAATAACCTCTTTATTGATATTCACCACAAAGTACAATCCTCACAAAGGAACCACTTGTTCCTTTCACACAGGTTACACCTGTCCAACTTTTACAATTTCCACTCTGCCCTCTCTCACTAGTTTGGTCTTATTAAATAGACCAACTTTTCTAATTTCTCTAACAACTTAACCGTCTCCTACCTTATTCTCTCTCCTCACTTTTCTTTTATAATATACATTTAATTCGTTTTCCAGATTCTTCTTATGTGGAATTGATTCTCTAAGAGTTGTGGTGCTGTAAAAGTTACTTTATACAATTTTAGTATTGTTTGGTTTTTTGTGTTATCTAGGTGATATAATTTATCATGTTAGAGTTCTTGAGAAGTACTAGTCTCTTGCTATACTTTGTCCTTATAACTTTTCTTATGTCCAGATAGAAACCCGCAATAACAATCTAGAAATGCAATCACTTAATAACAAATTTGTTATAGAATTATTATCTCTTTTGATTGAATTTATTGGTGTCATTTTTTCTGCTTGCTCTAAATAGCGAGGACAATTAAAGAGGTCTAATCATGCTGACCTGCGGTATAAGTGTAGAACATATGCACGTCTTCTGCAACATTTGAAGGTTAGAAATTTGAGACTCAGAACCTATTTACCTTGACAAAATGCTTTTTGTTCTTGTTTTGTTCCCTAATTTTAAAGCTTTTTGTAAAACTTTGATTCCCCTTTTCCTTACACAAATATTTGAAAATTTACAACAGATAAATAAACGATGACATTTTTTTTACTAAAAAATAAAAGCAGAAAATGAAATTAGAAAACATTTTTCTCAAATCAAACCGTCCTTATTATTCCTGCTTCAATTTTGTTTTGAATACATATAATTGTCTAGTGTTTTTTCTTGTATGAACTTTATTTATTAACTCAACTCATTTCTATTGAAACTATCTTTCATCTCTACTCTCATATATAACAATGATTATCACATTTAATAAACACAATCAAAGTTAGAATTCTAAAAAATATATTCTCATATCTTATTAAAAGAATGTATTTTAATTATATTTAAAAGTTATTTTTAAAATAGTTTAAGAAAAGTGTTTTAGAAATATTTATTAGGTCCATTATATTATTTATTATCTAACTCTTCTACTTTTATATTTAAACTTTTTTTTTTCTCTGGAAATATCACGTGAATTAAAAATATAATCAATACATAATACATAAATTAAACGTAAATTTCGTCTTACCAAATTAATTTTACGATATTAAACTAGGTTTAAAATAAACTAATTAGGATTTTTGAATGCATGATGTGATGGAAAGGTACCGAATTTCTAAATAGAGTAACGATCATATTAGTGTACCATAAAAGCATCTGAAATGCTTAAAATGGCGTGGATTTGAATCTTTAAGGAGAGTTGTTGTCGGGGTTTTTTTATGGTAAATTCAAAAAACAAAGATAAATCAGTAACTTTAAATTTTGACATTTAAATCGCATTGACGGGTTGTTGTCGGAGTCTTTTTGGTAAACCAAAAAAGATGTATCAGAAAATTTTACATTTTGACATTTATATTTTGCAATAACCAACAAATGACTAGCAAAATAAATATTTTTTTATTTTTTTTATTTTTTTTACAGGAGCAGTGAAAAAAATATAAAAATGAAGAAAAAGACAGTAGAAAATGAGGAAAATTGAGTAACATTACAGTGCCGGATTTTAGCATAGAACACAAGATGACATAATTACAAAAATTTCAACTAACTAATATAATTATCATTTAATAATAATTATCAACAATAAGGTGATAGGCTATATCTATCATATGATCCTCGATACACTACCATCAAATGATCCACTAAATAAATAAAGAATAATATAAAATTCAAAGCTTTTATTTTTGTTGGATAATGTATATTTTAGAGATTAGTGCTAAAATTCTCATAAATCGAAGACTTGTTTTTTTTTAACTATATTATAGTGGTATAACATTTATTAAAGGAATGAATTAATTTTTATTAAAGGAATGAATTAGTTTTTATTAAAGAAATGAGTCAAATTTTAATACCAATACTCACATTACTAATCAACTAGACTAAACTTTTTTATTATATTTTTCTAATGTACATTTGAATGCTTTTAATTTTTAAGATATAATTATTTTCTCAGATTTGATGAATAAGTATGTAGGAAAACGCGCAAGTTAGAAGTTATTATCACATCCAAAAACAGATTCATAGAAAAAGTGGAAAAATAATTTACTCTTTTATACTTGGTAATGACTCGTTTATATCAAATTAAGTAAATTAAACTCAAATGGTTTTAGATAAAGTTTTAAGTTCAAATGTTGTAGGCAAAAAATATGGCCAAGAAAAAAGATTACTAAAAATAATCAGTTAAGTTTTTTTTTTTTTGTTACAAAAGACTAATCAATAATATAATCGCTAAATAATTTACACCTATATATAACATCGTATTTATGTATTTTACGAGGTTTTCCAATTCTTTCCTTGTATATTTATGGTACGTTGAAATATTATCCATCTCAGGTTTTAATAAATTAATAAACGATATAGTAATGTAGAAGTATAATTTGTAACCACCATTGAGGCTTGGGGTTTTTAATCAGGTAAAACCAATTCTATTAAAATCAATTTGACAGTTAAATTTAACAAAAACATGTTTCTAAATCAATATTAACATTTTTTTTAACAGTTAAAAATAAATTGAATTAAAAGAAATTTTAGAAATGTTTTAAATCTTATACAATGTTTGTCTGTGACTATATTAAGTAAAGTGCAAAAAGTAGCACTTAACATTACACTATATACTGAGATAAGTAGTACAGTAAGAAAGATTATGATAAGCTAAAAAAAAGAAGACACAAGACTATATAACAAAATCAATATTAACATTGAAGTGTATATTTGTGAAATCACTAAACCAAATAAATAATATCATTTGTGTAGATTTATATAAAATTCAATTTATATTTATGATAATTATTATTTTAAATTTATATTTATTGTAATAAAATTTATTAAACTTGTTATATTATTGAATCACCTATACATATTTTTTTCATTCTTAATATATATATATATATTCATTATATATATATATATATATGTGTGTGTGTGTGTGTGAATTAACGTATTAAAGATTTTATATTAACTAAAAATAAGATCAAATTTATTATATATAAATATAAATAATTATCATCTTATAAATTAGTTTTGTAAAAATAATTAGTTTTAAAAATACTTTTTAATAATTAAAATGATAAATTCTATCAAATAAATTAATTTAAATAATCTTTATGAGCATGTTAAAATAAAGTTAGATGACATTCTCTCTATATAATTTCTGTTTAATAAACAAGTCAAAAGGCAAATACTGTAATAATAAAATATACATAAAAGAGTATATTTTTGAAATTGCAAACTTTTTATTATCCTATCTCCATGACCTGTAGTTGACCATATGGCTCAATATAACTTAGTATCATCTTGGAAGTATGTACTCAGTAGTTTGATATATGTATTGCTTGAAACTCCATTTTACATAGTTCAAACCTAATATTGATATTATTTGTATGAATTGAACCTGCAACTACATAATTAAGCATTGGATTAAGTTTAATCTATTTTTTAACCTAACTCAATTAAATTTAATTAGGTCAGATTTATTTATTTTATTTAGCAACTCAATCAAGTTTAGTCATAGAATTGAATAATTTTAAAAAATAATAAAAAAATACCTCAATATAAATGTTCTTAATGTTTCTTATAATTATAAGTCAACAACACTTACAGTCGATACAGAAATAAGACTCATATAATAAAATATAAAATTATTTTTCATAGTATAATTATTGGATAATATTTATATTATTTATTTATGATATAATAAAATTAAATTAGACTAGATGATATTTATCATTTTCAAAGACCAATCAAATTCTAATTGAACACAATAAACAAACCTCAATTATGATTGAGCTTATATACAACTCACTACACTCAAAGAGATAAGTATATCACTAAAGTCAATGATGTTTATTGCAACACGTGTCTAACAAAAATAAAAAAAATAAATGATAAAAGAAAAATAATACTTTCACTTAAAAACTAGATATTCTCTGGAACAAAGGAAATATCATAATTTTTTAATCACTTAACTTGATACTATTACATATAGGGGTTTAAGTCTAATCTATTTTACATTTTTTATTGACTTTAAAATAATATATAAAGAAGATGCATATAAGATAACTTCTCTAATAAAAGCATCAGGCCCACAACAATACTCACGATGTCATTTTCTGTTACGCGCATTTACTACAGTGTCCCTATTATGAGACTCTGATGGGCTTAAGCAATTATGTGTTTTTATTTATACGTACTTCTACCTTTTAGTCATATCATTCTGGAGGATCAATTTTAATAAAATTTTATAGGTGTTTTTTTAACGAGATAAGCTATTTAGATAGAATATTTGTGAAGAAAATAAAAGTCCATAATTTATGATTTAATCACTTAAAATTATAAAATTTTATAAAAAATATTTACAAATTTTGACAATCTTTTTTTTATCTTCCTATCTCTTCTTTTTATCTTCTTCTTATCTCTCATGTAATCTATTTGTTCTCTTAATTTCTTTTATATGACTCTTCAATCTTTTGTTTTCTTGTATTTTTTTAGTGTTTTTTCTTTTTTTTTCTGTTTTATAATATTAATATTAATTTTCTTATCTAAACTGAATAAAAGTCGTCTTCTTGATATGATGTCGGCTTTATAGAAAGGTGTCTTTTTCTGTTTCTGAGGATTGGACTGAAAGATTGTGCACCTGATGAAGACTCTAGAATGCTCTAGTTAAAGTAAAAGTGCCTGTAGTAAGATGATAAGAATAGAAAAGTATGAGATAGTTCCTACCTATTTAGCAATATTTATTAGAACACGTCATTTAAGTATCATTATAGTAACATAATTTTCCATAAGGACATTTAGAATTACAATTTGGCTTGACTCTCCTCTGACCTATCATTTGATTGGACCACAAAACCCTGGGCCGATTATGAAGAGAGATACATCTAATATTAATGTAAAAAATGTTAATATTTTTATTTTGAATTATAAAATATTTTTTAATATTTTTTAATTATTAGAAATTTAAAATTCGGCTAATTTTTTTTATAAAGTTTAATATAAATAGTTTTTTAGATATTTTTTTATTATATAGAAAAAAAATTATACTATCCAAACTAAGAATTTACAACGTAAAATGATTTATCCAAAAAACGTGTTTAATTTTTCTTAAAAATAAACAAAGAGAACTCAAATTTCAAACATCTCAAACTTGAAGTTTTAACATTCTTCGTTCAACAACCTATTACTTATTTTGAAAAAAATCAACATAATTGGTCAATTCAAGAAATGAAGATACCTCGTAACTCTGTTTCAGATCAAACAAATTTATACTCTTTTTTCTTGAAATTTAAAGATTTTTTAATAAGGTTTTAGATATACGAAGCCATTTGTTTTAGCTTTTAACTACTTTTTCCGAGGAACTTTATTTTATAGTATTTTTATATAAAGACTTCATATCAATATGATAAAATTAACTGATAAATTCTTAATTTATAAGTTTAGAGTTGACATTTACTTAGAAATGTTTAATAAAATTAGTTAGTAAATATAAAAAATGTAAAAGATATAATTATCTAAGTTTTATTACATAAATCAAATTTTTTAGACAAAAAAAAATATTTTTATGTAATTACAATTTACATTTTTAAAAACAATTAAATATTTATTAATTTTTTAGTACTTTTATTTATTTAGAAAATTTATTTTATTTAAATTAATCAATATAATGAATATTAATTAAATAATTTTTTTATTTATTTCCAAAAAATATATATTTTTACTGTGTGTAATTTTCATATAGCATTATTTAATAAAACATTAGTTACTTCGATGTATAACGTTAAATATTTTTTATTTGAATTATACAAAAATTTAAAAATTAACTAAATAAATACTAAAAGTAGTTTGATAATTATCTATGTAAGATTGAAATAAGTAATATTAGACAAAAAGAAATCAAAGATAATAAAAAATTATATTAAAATACAAATAGTAGTAATGAAAGAAAATTAAATAAACTAAAATTTGTTACTCAAAAGATATAAACTTCTAAAATAAACTAATTTAAAATACTTAACATTTTTGTATTGATCAAACTAGCTTTAAACTAGTTTAAGAGTATTAAAGTGAGTCAACTTATTTTATATTAGAAATTTTGTAACTTAACTCAACTTATCATGAGTTTGTGAGTTAGAAACCAAAACATATTTTTTTCTTCTATTTTTTTTTAAAATAATCCACCTATTTATAATAATACAACAAAAATATTCAACTATTTAACCAAAAGAAGTAAATGATATTATAAAAAATAATAAATAAATTAACTTATATAATTAGACAAACAAATAAATTAACATTGTAATCATATAAGATAAAAGTTAACTAAAATAATAAATAATTCTGATAAAAAATAAATAAAAATTTCTTGCTGATAGATTCTAAGTCAACCCAACTCCTACTTAAACCTACTTAATCCACTAATTAAGTAAACCAAATTCAATTTATCTTACCAAAAGATACCCGTTAATCCTTTACTTAAACGAGTCGTGTGGAAGAGGGTTATACTATAGAATGACTTAACGAACTTTTAATTTGAGTGGTTTTTTTATCCCTAAATTGACAACTCTCTCGAATATCCTTTTATACATTTTTAATATTGCTGGTTATGTTATATTAATTATTTTGATTTATTAGTTATTACCGACTGAACTACAATCACACTTGTACACAATTTATAATAATGTATCTTCAATTTCAAGGGAGCAAGATCATAAATTAGAAAATGAAATAAATTTATATATGAAGTTATCATAGAACTTGGGTACTGACTTTCTGATAAAGCTCTAAAAAAAGAATTACTTTTTCGAAATAAGCTAAGACCCATATACATTGTTAGTCCTGAAAATGCTTTCACATAAGCAAGATACACTTTATTGAATAAATAAAATTAAATAGAGAGAAGAAATATCATACATTACATAAAATGAAAGAAAGAAAAATATTTACATACATAAAGTTTAAATCGGTTTTTTATACATGGATATACGTGGATATATTTTGAGTAAAGAATGGATATCTTTATATTTATTTATTAAATGAAATTCTTTAGTTAATATTGTTCACAATTAGTTTTCAGAAATATTTTTAAATTTGTGTATACAGTATATAATAAGTAGAATTAAAATATACAGATTAATTATTTATTAATGTTAAATATTATTAAATCAAGTCAAATAAACAGTTATTATAAATTTAAAATTTGATTCTCACATTAAATATTTATTAATGTTAAATTAGTATGAAGAATACACTGACACAGCAGAAGAAGGAGAAGGGCACAGCGTAAAAACGTTGTGATTTGCATTTCGAAATTCCAAATAAAATTTGAATTTGGTTATTTAGAGTGTTTGTATAGTCCTAATCCATTTTGCGTAATTTCCCGCCATCCATTTGATTCCATCGGAGAGGTTGCGATGGAAGCTTCCACTTCTTCCTACAAGGTACTCTTTAGGGTTTCACTTCGATTTTCTCCACACTTACACTGTTTCTTCACTAATCACTTATTCTCATTGTTAATTAACTCGCGCTATTGATTAATTGCAGATTATATTGGGTTCATCTTCCGTCGCACGCCGCAAGATATTGTCCGAAATGGGATACCAATTCACAATAATGGTTCGTTCACGTTTGTTTCATCGTTCTTTCAGCTTTAACTCTAATAATCTTCTGTGTCTGTTTCGTGCAGACTGCGGATATTGATGAAAAGAGTATCCGAAAGGAAACTCCGGAAGAGTTGGTTATGGCTCTCGCCGAAGCCAAGGTCTGTGTGAGATTGGATTGTGCTTGTATCGTTTTCCTGGTTCATCTTATTCTAAATAAATAACTATGTATTTTATTATTTTTTAAAAGACCTATATATATGAGTAATGATTCTTTAAAAGTAACCGGAGTGAGTAAGCCATCATTTTAGGCCTGGAGCTAATAACACAATCGTATTAGGTCCTGAAACTAACAAAATTCTAAAGAACTCCTTGGAGGTGCAATTTGTCAATCGGATTAGTTCAAATTTGTTTAACAAAAAATGACACAAATGATAGTATTAACATATGTTTAGGATCAAAATGATGGTTACTGATTAAGATTAGAGACCTAGATGAAACAATTGGAAATTTCAGGAGTTATTGTGACATCATATACTTTCTAGGACATGATTGTCAAACTTCCAATTTAACTCTTAAACTTGTATGATTTTAGTTACTTAAAATGAGTTAATTAATCCTGTATTAAACTCTTTTGTAGAATCCGTTAAACTCAGGTAAATTCATGTGAACTCTTAGAGCTAAGAAACGAGTCAATAAATTTGAAATTAACTGTAATTCTTGTTCCTATTAACCCTATAATGGCAGTGTTTTACTATGACTCAAATGGTTTGAAGAAATTAGCTCATTTTTAAGGTGTTTTCTCTTTAATAACTTATGTTATCATCAATTTATAAATAATTTGGTAATTTTTGTAATTTGATCTTATTTAGTACTAATGTACTATTACATTTTATTTTTTGACTTGCTATAATGCTTTCTTATGAAGTTGAAATGTCGAGTTATTGTTGGTTAGTAGTATTTTTTAAGCCTATATGTCATTGATAGGTTATGTTACTGTTATTTTTTTATCACACAACCTCTTAAAAGTTTACAATTCAATTCCATGAGTGGATTTTACAGAATCTTTAGGAGTGCACCTAAATCTTCTCAAATGTCACAACCTTGTTCTGGGACCGACTTTGATTTTTCTTGAGAGTAGATAGAGACACCTTAGAAAGATATACTAGAACTGCTTTCTGTTGTGAATTGTTTTGGTGTCTTTTCTTTGTGGAAGACTGTGTTTTAAGATCAATTCTTCTCTGATTATGAACGTGAATTATATGTATCAGGCCAATGCCATTATATCCAAACTTCAATCTACCAGTAATCAAGAGAGTGTTGATGAACCAACTATTTTAATTGCAGCAGACACAGTATGTTGCCTTCCCGTAGTAAGTGTTGGTGGTTGTTAGGTTCTCTGTCACCTGGGCCATTTATTAATTGAGGATATACATTTTGTAGATTACAGATCCAGCTTCTCTGATCATTCTTAGGAAAAAATGACAAAATACGAAACTTGCCCCTTTCCATAAGTACAGACCAAATCTGTCATAGTGAAATTGCCATAAAAACTTCAGTTCTTATCTTCTTCCTTCTTGCTTTCAGTTCTTATCTATTTGAGGGAACTACCAAATTCTTGATAGTATCGTTGAGCTACTATTTTTCTATTCCATGTGCTTCTATCTTGGGTGAGATGTGTTTGTATTATTGACTACTACTCTTCTTATAAAATAAATTAAGAGCAATACCTAATAGGTGTAAGTCGTTGGGTATCATGTTGCTCATAGTTTTTGATAATCATGTCAGTGGTTTCTATTTTTTCAAAAAAATCATTTCATGGTTTCAGTTTGTCATCCTCTGTTTGAAGTTGTTACGTGGTTAGGTCATGTAATTAATAGTGCTACTGTTCTCTTATAGTTGTGCAGCTGATACTCAGGCACTTATTTTAGTTGCTCTCAATCTTTTTCCTTAGGCAGAAGCCATCTTGCAAAGGCTCCCTGTTGATGACTACTTAAAGGATGCAGAGCCAACCTTATTAATTACCTCCGACCAAGTATTCGTCATATTCCTCTCAATATTTCTTTTCCAGTTTACCATTGTACATCTTCAAATCAAAACATTACTATGCATAAGAAACATGGTTAAGAAAAACATTGAAGGTAAATTCCATAAAAATTCAGTAATGCTATCGGTGCTTCCTTCCAAACAATCTCCTTCTCTCCCATGCTTCTAGTGAATGTTAATAATGAAGTTTTTCTTTTTGGTTCATGGGCTGTTATTGACTAGTGTTTAATGTTTATTAATAATCTAAAATATGTCCAGTGTCCAAACAAATTGATTTCTTGTTTTAAGAAAGCCTAAATGATGACAACTTAATGCCCAAATTGGCAAGTTTGTGCTTGCTACCTCAAATAAATGGCCTTATGGTGACGAGACTAGTTTGTAGCAGAAATTGTCAAGTTTATTTTCTTCTGAGTCAAAGTTTGCTTATGTCTTACATTCAATTGTTAAATGTGATTTGGAGGTGGTGGTGTACGAAGGTGTGATTAGGGAAAAGCCAACTAGCAAAGAAGAAGCTCGGCAATTTTTGAAAGGTCTGCTTAATGATATATTCCTATCGTATTTCAACTAATAAATAGTTTCCTCTCTCACCTCTCTTGTGATTATGAACTTCTAATCACCAATATATTCATATTTAATGGATTTTTGTACAATTTTAGATTATTCTGGAAAGCATGCTGCAACCGTGGGATCTGTATTAGTCACTAACATCAAAACAGGATTTAGAAAAGGAGATTCAGATCGTGTGGAGGTATTGTTCTTCCCTACCTTTGGTCTCCTTGGAGATTATTATTTAGTCTGTCTCCTGTTTTGTCTGACCAAAGTCCAAATCAATCCTCTAGCCAATGTGATACCAATACATGTCCAACAAACAATCAGGGAATTCTTACTTCATGATCTTTACTATCAACTATGCTAAATATTAGGTACAGAGCTTCCCCACTCTAATCAAATATCAAAAGTGGTTCTAACCTTTTCTATTTGTATGTAAAACATTCATTTTCAAATAACTAGCTCTGAATGGTTCTTTGTTAGGATACACATCTGCCTTATATTACCTACATTTCCTTAATTGAACTAAGATGAGCTTTGCACTCCACTTTTTTCATTTTTTGGGGGATAAAACTTGCAAAGGATTGGCTACCATGACAAGTCATTAGTAGTGAAGCATGAAAAGATGCAATTAGTTGCTAGTCCTTTGCTAAACCTGAGAAAGTTTGAGTTATGAGCCAACAGTTTCTTAATTGGTGCAAAAAATTGACAACTAGTTCATCAAGCCGGAGTGGCAAGAGTGCAATATCAATTATCAACAATTTTCAAGTACTGCTGCATGCTAGGTTGCAATCTAATTGATACCATTATTACCCTATTTGACATTTTGTTTTCCTGACTCCCACTATTCTGTTTCCATTATAATACTACAACTTCTGCTGCTTAATGATTTTAACAATTACCAATCACATTGAGAAGGACTACCTTATAAGATATGCTTCCTGCTGAATTTTGTTTCCATGACACTTTCAAAACTTGTATTATTATTCTTGATTATTCTGAACTTTTATCAATACCAGTGAGAGGAACCTATTTATTTTAAGCTTGGACTTGAACCTTCATTTTTTTGTTTCTTGGCACAGTGATCTTCATGGCCACATGAGTGTGCACTCTCTTCTGTTTATTGTGTATAATGGTTTTGTCTTGTGATGTTTTACAGATATATTTCAATGAAATACCCGATGAAATCATTGAGAAGCTGGTATGTATTGTTTCTTGTAACTTGTTTTTTTATGGATGTTTCTTATACAGACAGTGGTTCTGTGCGGAGCTATCTTATGTTGACGAGTAGCTAATATGCTTTTAATCCTTTTTCTTGTTTAGGTTGACGAGGGAATCACTCTCAATGTTGCTGGTGGGCTGATAATAGAGCATCCTTCAATATTGCCGTTTGTCAAAGAAGTGGTTGGTTTACTCCTCTTTCATACTTAGGAATGTCAGTGCATCTTAATAATAGCTATAGATTGGGGGGCACGCTGCATTGATCTTAAGGGACAAGGACAAGCCAGGCTAATGTCCCTGTCTCACGCTATTAGTTTAGTTTATAGATATTGCCATCCTATATATTGTCCGGGTTTTGTTACAAAAGTGGTATAGGTTTTGTTAAAAATTATTGAAATGGGCAGATTTTTAGAAAAATATGCCTATGAGTAAGTCGTGGTCGTTGAGTACGACTTTGTTGCAAAGAACTTGTGTTTACGAAATACGACATCAAGATCTCTCGGATGAAGTTGTGATTGTTAAAAATGACTTTGGCATTAGTGACAAAGTTGTATAGCTGAATTATGACTTTGATTAATGTAATCTAGTAAAAGTAGTGTAGGAGAGGACACGGCTTCAGTACTATAAAACTTAATACGGAGGAACTACATGACTTCAGTATAATTTTTTTTTAATCAAAAGTCGTAGTGCATATCCATGACTTCTTTATTCTTTGTGTTCGAAGAAGGTAAAGGAAAAAAAAAAACACTAGCGTATGAAATCACTACCATCACGTAATATTATTTTCGCAATGGTTCTTTAAGCACGTGGAAGGTATAATTTTTTAAATTACAAGGAAGTATTATTGAGTAGCAAAAATCTCAAATTAAAATCAATTTTGAAACTTGAGAAACAAAAGAAATGTTAGCCTGACGAAGATTAAGTCAAATAAAAACCTAGCATTTATAATACTTATTCCAAGGGGCACATGGGGCAGCATATGTTTTGGGCTTAGAAAATACCCTTCTATACATATCAGGTTGTACATCTTCTCCTATCCCTCTCTTCTCTTCTTCAATCTTCACTCGCTGCACCACGATTTTTATTTTAAAAAATTTCACTGAAGTCGTGTGTTTCCTAAACACACTTCCTTTTAAGTTTTAGAATATGGGAGTCGTAGTTTCTGTGCACAACTTCTGTTTCAATATTAGTTTAAACATAAAAAAAATTAACTTAAAATTATCATTGATCAGAGTTGTCATTCAGGTAAACCACTTTGACGAATACACTAAAATTGTCATTTGTATTCACAACTTCAGTTGAGACTTTGAAGTCGTATTTACAGACTTCTTCACAACAAACTAGTACTTAGGGAGCTCTAAGAAGTAAAGTTTTAAAAATCTGTCAATATTTAATCAAAATGTGCACCAATTTCGTAAATGAGCCCTGATCTGGTCTGTTAGTTAAGTTTAGGTGTTCTTCAGTATTAAGTGGCAGTCTTCAATTATTCAATTTTCACCATTTTGAACCATTCATATATTGTTATTAAAGGAGAATTTGTAATTTACTTAAGTTTCTCTGGTTAGAGATTTGTGTTTGTACTTGAGGAAAAGCTAGAAAACCGATTTAGAAATCTGTAGATCATATCTAGTTTTGCTTAGAATTTCCTTACTGCTCAAACTAAAGCAAAACTGCGACAATGACAACAACCAAGACTTTTTCCACTGGCTGGGATTGAATGCACAGATGACAAGAGTGCTGGCATTTTATATTCTAGTTCCTATCGACAGTAAATGAATTCTAAAAATTGTTGTATATTTGCAGGTAGGAACAACCGACAGTGTGATGGGACTCCCCAAAAGTCTGACTGAAAAACTGTTGAAGGAGGTTCTGTAGCTTGCCCTACCGTTCCACCTCGTAAGACTGCCAGGGTCTAAGTGATGGCTTAATCTATGAATCTTAACCTTTGCTCGGAACATTTTTCTAAACTCAGTGCTGTCTTTTCTGGTGTTAGTTATGTGTAGGCTGGGATATACTGTGTGGCAGCTATGTCTGAACTTTTTTTTTTGGGTTTTCTAATCCAAGTTAATCTTTTATCAGTAACATATGTTGTATTACGATTATGCATGGTTTTATTAGAATAAGAATCGCATGTTGGCATTGAATTTATTGAGATTCTAATACATAGTGAAAACATAATGATGTCCTGGGTGGTTGAAAATTTCATTCTGAAATTAAGGGTGACATCTGGTGTGATATTTTTCTTCCTGGACACTTTTGGCTGCGAAATTGTTATCGCTTATGTCATTGACTGTGAAAATGCAAAGCATGATTTAATTATAGAAAATTCAAGAATAACTTATGTATTTAAAGATCCACTGACGGCATCTAAATAACCCAAATCTTTGATTTTTGGTTCTATATATTAATCACGATCTCTTTTTAATCATTTTATATAGTTTTCTTAGTCATTTGAATTATGAAGGTATTGCCAACATTGCCGCCAGTTGTTGGCTTTTCCCTGGACTGACTTGTAAAGCATGGCTTCTTCGTTGCCAGGAATCCACCGTAAGTTAATGAGGTCACCTGTATTTCATTTCCTGCACTTATAGAAATATCCTTGCATTTTATCAGTCAAATTTATTTTCTGTCTCTATCAAATGATAAAAGTTTCGCTATTATTATTGTTTATCTGATGTCAATGAATATATACACATATATAGTTATATTCTGAATTGCAATTTTAGTCTTGTATTTTTTTAGTGATTTTAATTTCTAGATTTTAGAAAATTCATAATTTTAATATAACTATTAGTTTTGCACAGGTTTTTGTGTTTTTATTCTGCTTCTATTGAATCCTAGATCTAATATTTACGTAAGTCCTGACTAGATGTGATTTAATTAATAATATAAATAAACACATGCCAAGTTGAGGGTGAATTGAAATGTAAGTTTCTTAAAATCTGGAGGTTAAAATAATTGAAAAATAGAAAAAGTAAGTAGCATATTAGAAATTGCAGGGGACAAACTTATAAATAATTTTTCATAATTTTTTTTTTAGTGGTTCAGATGAATCCAGCTTATGAAGAGTTTTATGAACCTAAACGAATGTGCAAGTACCATTTTTTAGTAAAAAAATGACATCCCACGAAAAAAGTGTGGTGCATATATTAATTCGATAATACTTATTGAAAATGACATGAATGACGTAACGTGGATAAGTTGTCATTGCATTCACTGAAAAAAACAATTTGTCCTTTGAATCAACGACTTAATTTTTCTCATTTGGCGATTTGATTTGAATCAAACATTTCTGCTGGTCAGGGTTTAACGCCCTCCCATCATTCCATCCAATGCTTTCAATTTCAAAGTCTGGATTTTGAATTGTAGGAATCTTGTATTTTCTTACATTTTTTCACACTTGTTTTTTCTAGAAACATTTTACGTGGACACTCTTAATTTTCCTACCTGATAAAAAAATATTTGTACTTATGTATTTGTTTCATCATTAATTATTTTATATTTTAAAATACAATTGTCATATCGTTAATTTTGAGTGTGGGGATGTATTCGAAAATGAGGTGTTTATCGATCATTACTTTTTTTTAATAATAAATATCAGGGTTGGCAGTGGAGTTCCTATGACATATCAGTTTGTCTCTGACCCGGTCATTAATTATCATACACATTTTTTGACTGATTTTTATCAGGGTTGAAATTTTGAGTTTCTATGACATACTAATCAGTTTGTCTCTGACTCGATCGTTAATTAGCGTAAATACTTTTATTGAATGTCTGATCTCATTACATATTTCTTACATCTGATTTCTTTATTTGCGGTGAGAAATAGAAGAAATGAAAAGCAAAAAAACATTAAAAAATTCTGAAAGTCTAAAATGTTTTGATAGTTATGTAAATTAATTTGATAAAATATAATTATATAGACCAGTTGACAGTAATATCCTTGTCAATGACATGTAAAATCTGAAGCTTGTTTTGTTTTAACCTATTAAATTGATTGTTTAAATTGAAATAATTGATTATATAATTGTGATAATCATCTAACTTCGAATAAGGTTATTTCTTGCATGTTAACAAAATGAGGACTCTAATATACAACCTTAAAAAAATAAAAAATATATAGGATTTAGGGTTCTTAACGAATGAAACTATGATTTGTCATAATCAATGAAAGTTGTAGTGTGCAGATTGAAACGTGAAGGGAATAGATGGGACATAGAATAATAACAATAATGTTTTTGTCTTTTATTTAAAGGTGAGAGATGAAATGCGTGAGGAGGTTGCAGGAGTAGCAGAGGTGCACACTGGCTGGTCTCTCATCGCGTTGATGATTAGGTAAGAGTCCCAGTCCCAGGTGTTGGTGCTCAGTGTACGGAGCACTGAAATAACCGTTTTCCCAACACTCCACACAATCAACCTTCCCAACGCATAACATAACAACGTAACCGTCTTTCCACTCACCACACTCTCCATATATATATATAACAACAACAACACACAAAAATCCAAATCCAAAACCTACCTTCCTTCTCCTTCATTCACTACCATCGCCACCACATTCACATTCCGATGACCACCGGAGGAGGCGGCGGCTCCGCTGTGGGCGTCCAGATCCAGCAGCAGAGCCGAATGGCGCTCCCCGATTTCCTCCAGAGCGTCAATCTCAAGTACGTGAAATTAGGTTACCACTACTTGATAACTAACCTCTTAACCCTATTTCTAGTTCCTTTGATCCTCGTCACGTTAATCCAGGTCTCCCAAACCACCGACCTTCACCACCTCTGGCTCCACCTCCAGTACAACCTCCTCACCATCCTCACCTGCTCCGCCATCCTCGTCTTCGGCCTCACGCTTTACGCCGTCACGCGCCCACGCGCCGTCTACCTTCTAGACTCCGCCTGCTTCCGCCCCGCTGACCACCTCAAAGCCCCCTTCCGGAGTTTCATGGACCACTCCCGCCTCACCGGAGACTTCGAGGAGTCGGCCCTGGAATTCCAGCGCAAGATCCTCGAACGCTCTGGTCTCGGAGAGGAGACCTACGTCCCCGAGGCCATGCACTCGATTCCGCCGCAGCCGTCCATGGCTGCGGCCAGAGCGGAGGCGGAACAAGTCATGTTTGGTGCCTTGGATACTCTCTTCCAAAACACCAACCTTAAGCCTAAGGATATTGGCATTCTTATTGTGAATTGTAGCTTGTTTAACCCTACGCCCTCTCTATCTGCCATGATTGTGAATAAGTACAAATTGAGAGGGAACATTAGGAGCTTTAATTTGGGAGGGATGGGGTGCAGTGCTGGGGTTATTGCGGTCGATCTTGCAAAGGACCTTTTGCAGGTTCATAGGAACACTTATGCCGTGGTTGTTAGCACTGAGAACATTACTCAGAATTGGTACTTTGGGAACAAGAAATCCATGCTCATTCCCAATTGCCTCTTCCGGGTCGGCTGTTCGGCGCTCCTGCTGTCGAACAAGCCGGCCGATCGGAGGCGGGCGAAGTACCGGCTTGTCCATGTTGTGAGGACTCATCGCGGTGCCGATGACAAGGCGTTCCGGTGTGTTTACCAGGAACAGGATGATGCTGGCAAGACTGGTGTTTCTTTGTCAAAGGATTTGATGGCGATTGCTGGTGGAGCATTGAAAACCAACATCACCACACTTGGTCCTTTGGTGCTACCAATTAGTGAGCAGCTTCTGTTTTTTGTGACTTTGCTGATGAAGAAGTTGTTCAAGGCTGATGTGAAGCCTTACATACCGGATTTCAAGCTTGCTTTTGATCATTTTTGCATACATGCTGGAGGCAGGGCTGTGATTGATGAGCTGGAGAAGAACCTCCAGCTCCATCCTGAGCATGTGGAGGCTTCTAGGATGACCCTGCACCGGTTTGGGAACACTTCCTCTAGCTCCATTTGGTATGAATTGTCTTACATTGAAGCCAAAGGGAGGATGAAAAAGGGCAACAGGGTTTGGCAAATTGCATTTGGAAGTGGTTTCAAATGTAACAGTGCTGTTTGGCAGGCACTGAGAAATGTTAAGCCTTCTCCTAATGGACCATGGGAAGACTGCATTGATAAGTATCCTGTGGAAATTGTCACATAGTTCAGTTCAGTCACATACTCTGGTTGTTACAATTGAATTCAGGGTACCCTTCATTAGTTTCAGATCCACTGTCTATCTATGTTGTAGATTTCATAGTGTATTCACTGTCTCTTTTGTGTTTGATGATTATGGATTTCCATTTGGTCAAATTCATGTATCTGGAGTAATTATGACATGGGGAATACCTGAATTTTATTTTTTTTCATTCTTGTTGATGCTCTATATATATACACACTCATGTGCGCTCTCTCTCTCTCACACACACACATATATATTAAATTTCTTAGCCTTCAAACATCGTGTTTCTCGTGGGGTATAATCTGCAATGCATTGTAATCTTCTGAAAGAAGTCTCATATCTGGTTTCTTGAAGGGCTTTCCCATCCTAAAAATGTGCAGCAGTGCTGGTAATTTCTTGCTCATTTCTTTAGAATTTTCTTGCCTTAGCTGTTATTGCACTTTCCTCTGCAATTTGCTGGAACATTTTGACCAAATAACTTATGTTTGCCACTCCAAAGATTCAAGTGCTTAAATATCTTATTTAAATCGTAGTGGCAGTGTAGTTCTTTATTAAACTCCATTATATAAAGAGTATTTTTTGTAAACTGAACAAAGTGCTTGATCATTGATCACTTTGTTTGATGAAGTACATACAAAAATTTTCAAAGTTGGTCTCTATCTATATAGTTTATTCGAACTTTTAATTAATATCTAGCACCCAAATGAAGCATCCACTGCCCCAAAAACTATAGAAACTAGCATTTTGGCATACCAATGGAATATTGAGTGAAAAGCAGAGTCATTGGAAATGAGGATGAAATTTACGTTGTGACAAGGACGTGGCGATCCTCGTTTTAGGATACGTTGCAGAGACCTTGGTGCATGTCCTTTAAAAGTAGTTACAACTCACATTTCTAGTTCTCGTCTGATTACGAGTTAAGCTACTGTGACGTACATTTCACGTGAACTCTGTAGCTGAAAGCAATGTAAACACACATCCCAATCACATTTAACTAATGTAGCGTCTTCTTTCTTTTTCGATCGTGTTGATTGTTGAAACAATTGTATACCAAACCCATGCTTAAAGCCCATTTGTTTTATTTTTTACTTGCAGCACCCATAAATGAGGACCTACACGTTGTGATTGTACTTGCCACAACCATGAATAGAAAAATATTGAAACATGCTTCAAAATAGTTTCTTTAAACATATTCTTTATGATTGGCTTAAAACTGTTGAGAACACAGCACGTGTCTCATTTCTTTTTTAACAAGTTTCAACAAATGGGCATGTGAATTTGGTGGCTCTCATTTTTTTTAACAAGTTTCAACAAATGGACTTGTGAATTTATTTTTAAGTTTATTGGTTTCTAATATACTGTATCCATAACAAAAATAAATAAATAGATAAATCATGAGTATGTTCCTAAGGCTCATCCCGATGGTAAATGGTTACACAAAGATAAAAGTTGTACCTATATCTTTTCTTTATATTTTTCTTTCATGTCATATTATCTACCATATATATTCTTTCTCTAAGATTTGTTTGACAGAGAAAAAATAGCAGAAAAAAATGAAAAAAAGAGAAGTAGATAAAAGAAAAGTAGTTAAATTATTGATGGTTTGATTAAAAAAAAATAATGAAGTGTTTAATAAAGAAATGTTCCCCGCGTGCTGGTATTGATAATACATATTAATTGCTTGATAGGGGAGGAGTGCTTCACAATTGGAGAAGCTGATTTCTAAGGGTGTTCAACATTTCTGTTTTATGCCCGACGTGTGGTAAAAAAATGTGGACAACGAATGAGATGCTTTCTTTGAGTTGAACTAGCTAAAATGGAATCTCTCTTTTCAATTGCCACAATAAAAAAGTTGTTTTCTAATGCCTTTATATCACCTTTAGTTTGCTCCATACGTTATCAAAACCTTGAAAGATTGAATGGAGAAGGAGAAATGGGTAATTGAGGAACAATGTTTTGTAGCAATCTTTTAAGTCACTAAAGCTAGCAAGTGAAAGTCATGACAACGGGAACAAGCCAGGAATATGCACCCTAAAAGTAAGCAACCTCTGGAACAATTTAGAAGATAAATGGAAAAGGCCTTTGTTATCTAAACTGTAACATCAATGCAACATATTTAATGGAGCATAAAGTCTACGGCAGTGGCATGCATGGTGCTTTTGTTTTAATAAAGTAGTTGTGTTGTGGCATTATGGCATACCACCTTCACATGAATCAGAACTAGTCTCTTTGCTGGAGGTTCTCTCATGGATTCGTGGCCTCATGCAACTGCATTTTTTTTAATATAGTAGAATCACAATTCAAGATTGCACATAAACAAGACCAAATCGGAGCTTCAAGAGTAGTATTGTATGTGCCAGAGTGTGAAGGCAGCAAAGAGCAATGAAAAAAAAAAAAGTGAGATTCACAACAGTAGAAGTGAGGTTTACAAGGTAAAAGCAAGATTTTGGAGGCTACTAGTCACGTTACAAAAGCCACAATTTTCTTGATTTATCATGTATAAAACAATCACAAATTTATATATTTTTCCTATTTCTTTTCCTTTTCTTGCTATCTCTGTTCTACCAAAGAAAGTGTACGTTTTTATTTCTCTTTCGTTCTATCTCTATCTTACCAAATTGTACGTGTAGAATTTCATTATCTTCTTTCTTGCTATCTCTATCATACCAAATTGTACGTGTAGAATAGCATGGGTTGGTGGTCCATGCAGCATTTTCCTTTATCACTTTGTTACAACTTTCACTCGCCACAACCACCCAAAAACGCGTTTCACTGAAGGACAATTTTTTTTCTTAAGTGTAAAGAATGTGTAATTTCCTCCCACTGCTAAAATGTACCAAGTCTTAGGAGACCTTCCCTATGATAACTTGGGGCATGACACAAGAAAGTAATGAAAATGTTCCTTTTTTGCTTATATATATATATATTGCATTGCATGGAAATCCAAATAAATACCACAATTCACAATTTTTCTGTTTATAACCTGTCAGGTTTGAGCTTCACTACAATTGAAGCTACACTAAAACCTGCAGCTCCATTTTTTAAAAGCAATAATCAATTCCTTCAACAATAAATTGAACTGAAGTTGCTAATAAGTTGACATTTATAATCAATAGCAACACAATTGCAAAGGGGCCATAAATAGTTATACTAATTTGGCTTACATTTTCCACAAACCAAGAGAAGATAATGAATTAATTAATAAGGAACAATTACAGGGTGCATACAGGAGGGACTAGTCTAAGCTAATGTCTAAGGAGCCAATTCACACAAAAACCTCCAAGTTCTTTGTAGAGGATTCCCACTTTCAAGGGATGAAATCAAATGAATAATACATGAACCACACCATAATGTCAAATACCTTACAACGTGAAACTCTGAAATCAACTTGTGAAGAAGGGGAAAGAAAAGTGCTAGAGAAGAAACATCATCTGAAAGACCATTGGATTTCTTCAATGGATTTCCCCTTTGTCTCAGGGACCCAAATGGTAACAAATCCTACAGTGAAGGCACATACTAATGCATATATGGTGAAGGTACCTGACAAGAACAAAGGTGGCTTCTGGTTAACAAATGACAAAAATATTGAGAGGAAAATATCGGCAATGCATACAAACCTCCAGAACTCCATTCCAAGAGCATATTAGCTGTCAACGTAACCAGCCAAGAAAATAACCAGTTGGCAAGTGTTGCAACACTCCCTGCTAGGCCTTTGATGTTTATTGGAAGAATCTGTGATATGATATATTGAACAAATTAACTTTGACAGTGATTTCAAATGCTACCAATAAAACACACTACTGATTTTATTTCAACAATTTGTGTTACAATCAAATGCAATCATGCAATTCTCCATAGAAGAAATTGAATAGTCAAAACAGTTATATCCATACAATAACTTTTTCCAAAAATGTTAGTTTATTGTTTTTTTGTACCCTTTTCCATAATAAAATACATTCACAACTTATTGATGTCTCTAAATCCTCCACTGTTTTTGCCAGAAGATAGTCATGGGATCGTAGTTGCAGCATATATTCCTATGCTTGGGAAATAATAGCCTAAAATGTAAAACCACAAAAATGTACCTCAGACATTATAATCCATGGCATAGCTCCCATTCCCAGAGAGAATGCAATAACCATGGCCTGAAAGAATTGGAAATTTAAAACTCTATAGTCAGATAACAAGCAGTCAAAAAATATTTGAATAATGAATTAACATCTATTCACATACCACAACTCCAACCACCGACAAGGTGCTCAATATCCCATACAAGGAAGAAGTTTCTGATATACTAGCCTGGGAGAAAATTTCAGAAAAAACATAACGAACAAGTAGCAAATTGTTAGCTATATAGGTAGACACGTACATGCATTTAATAAAACAGTTCATGATGAGTAGCTAGCAACAAAATAAAAATATCATTACCTTTACATAGAATGAGACTGCAACAAGCAAGAGACTAAAAGTCATTGCAGTAGCAGAGACCTGCAATGCAATGGAAGATTTGATCATTCTTATTCTAATCCTCCAAACAAATAGTCACAAACTAAACATGATAGAAAAGTTCAAACTCACAATAAGGAGAAGCCGGCGACCAGATTTGTCTGCCAACCACAAAGTTAAACTGGTGGCAAGAACCTGGGTGAAATGTAAATATTTATCAGGTAATGAATTGAGAATATTGGACAGAAAAAGGAGATTAAAAATTTCTTCTCAGCTGAACCTGAACAGCACCAACTCCAAATGTTGCTGCATCACTCGAACTAATTCCTGTTAATGTGTGTTGAAATGATGAGAATAAAGCATAATTTTATACATAATAGCATGAGAATATTCCAAGAAATAATCAGGAGAAACAAGTCTTTTGTCTTACCCCAACCCATACAATTTCATTATCACACAATTGTAGGCTTCATTAACTACTTTTCAAAAGTTTGAATTCATCTCTTCAATAATTCTAATTCATGGTTTTGGACAGAAAGGATTGTTATTGAAAGTTATACAAACATGAGATATAAACTCTGGCCAAAATGTTTGACGGTTCCCTTACATTACTACTTGTACAGTACTTCAGAGTATTATAAGAAATCAGCATAACATACCAGCACTTCGGAAGATGGTACTGGAATAAAAAAGAACACCATTAATTCCAGACAGCTGTTGCAAAATAAGCAGTCCAATTCCAATCTACAAGATGGAATTAGTAAAAAATGGTTAGACTCTACTGGTCAATGTTAATTTGATATGAAACAACTCCATAAGGAAGATGGATTTACCATTAAAGGAAGCCAATATCTTCTTTGTTTGAGATCTGCAAATCGAATTGTACTTCTTCTGCTGGTCGAAGCATTAGCCCTCTGAATAACATGACTCCCCATAAAATGACAATTTTGTGATACATTAAATGGTAATAAAGATATACGAAATATGAGGGTCATACACTGGAATAAAAATGATGAAAGCTTATTACCTTAATTTCACTCACTTCAGCCGAAATATCAGTATCAAAGCCTCGGAGTACTTGCAAGGAAGTTTCAAATTCTTCAGTCATTCCCATTTTTGCCTATATTCAGTAAAGCAACTTCACTTTGAGAAACTATCAACACAAATTTGATGACTAGGGGAAGAAAAAATGCATGAATTGAACTAAACTATTATAAAACTAAACTAATATTTAAAAGTGATTCGAGAGGACTGAACTAAATTGTATAGGGATTTAAATGAACTGAATTTGATCATAGTTTGAGCGAACTAAACAAAATTGAATTACTCTAAATTGTTTTTTAATTGCTTGAAATATCTGAATTATTACCAATGGACATTCTATTTTAAAGTATATTTTCCCATCTCATAAATTATAGGCCAATTTAGTTCAAGTAGTACTATTTAGGAGCAATTCAGTTTTTAAAAACTAAATTTATATAACAATTCAATAGAGGTTTTTTTTAAACAGTTCAGTTTTTTATGCAATTTAATTCAGTTCAGTATAAATTTGTTCAATTCAATTATTTTTTCAACAACCGTATACATGACATTTAAGTATAATGATTCGCAAAGCTTACCAGCCATCTAGGAGATTCAGGAATGAAAAATAGGCCAGGTATCAACGCTGTACATGGTAAAATTCCTGCAAGAGTAAGAACATAGATAAGCTTAGTTTGAATTTCCTACAGAACATACAAGTCAGCAGTATGTGGTAAATAATGCATAAATAATATGTCTTTTCCCTTAGGGGAAGGTCAACAGATGCAGTTTTTTATTCCTCAGTTGATCTGAAACAGTGAATGGGCTTTAAACCTTCCCAACACTCCAAGCTTAGAATGAATATAAGACATGTTCTGATTGTGATATAGTCAAACCTGAGTTGACTGATCTAGAATTTCAGCTTAAGATGTAATTCAACTTCACAAAACTGTCTTCTAAGATGAGAATTACTCAAACTTTATTATAAGGACTACATTGATCATATCTCTAGTCAATTTGGGGATCTCAAACACTAAAACCCACTCAAGCCTAGCAATCTAGAGCACAGAAAAATATGGGTTGGTCCAATAATAGTTATAGGATACAATCTGAAACCAGCTTAAGATTTGAGTTGAGAATCTAATTCAAATTCACAAGATCTCCAAATTTAGTTTTTTGACATTTGAGAACAAGAACCATAAATTCATTTGAAGGCAGAGGGTAGTTTCCAACCTTGCCAAGTCTGAGAGGGTATTACCTAAAATTGCAAGGAACCTCCATTCAACAAAAATCCCCAGCAGATAGGCCAGCATAATTCCAATGGTTACAGAGAGCTATGCAGAAAAGAAACAATAAAGATCACTAATCTAAGAAACGTTAACTATCTACCATTATATCACATCAACCAACCTGGTTAACTGAAACCAAAGCACCCCTCAAGTTTGGAGGTGATATCTCAGCTATATATACCGGCACCTGTGAATTTGAAGTTTGAACACTCAATAATTGTGCCATACATAACTTAATCCCACATTAGCATCATGAAAAACATTTTACAATTACCGTGTAAGATATTATCCCTACGCCAAACCCCTCCAACAATCTTCCCATATAAAGAAAAGAAGAATCCTGAAAAATGTCAACAAGGCAAGCTCAAGCTCAAGCTCAAGAACAATTTATTTACTGAATAATTGCGTGTTTGAATTCACATTGAATCATCTATACTCACATTGACACACAACTAATGTGATTCTAGGTAAACAAAATATTACAATGATTAAAGCTTACCTTTGCAAAAGAGATAGCCAGCCAACCAATAATATTCGGAATGGATGCAATCATCAAAGACTGCAATTTCAAACAAGAAATTGAAATTAAGGGAAAACCTCAAACTTACACACAAGAAAAACGAGAAAAAGCAACAAAAGGGTACCCCTTTACGCCCTATATACTCCGCAATCTGACCACTAGCTATTGCTCCAACCATGGCACCGACATTGGACAAAGAACCAAACAAAGAAAACTGCCCAACAAACACAATGAAGTGGTGAAACACAAAAACAAGGAACCATGATCAAACAAATCAACACATGCTCATTCTCTCAAATTCTCATTCATTCATGCATACCTCAGAGACTGAGAGGCCAAGATCAGTGATGATAGCAGCTTGGGTAGGTGAGGTGTAACCAGCCTGTCAGAAAATGATCAAGATCATATTTTGTGAGTACCCTTTTGCTTAGGCCATTGATTTTGCAAGAAAAAAAGAGATTCTTACAGTGAAACCAAACTGAATTGGACCCAAAGCAACGATTAGAACACAAGCAATGACTGAGATGGAGGAATCACGAATGGCCTGTGTGGAACCAAACAGACTGGATTGTCTCCCACTCATACGATACCAACTTCCCGTGTGAAGAAATGGCTTCTTCAGATCCCTTCCCTCTTCATTTTCCTCCCTCAAACTCATATCTTTTCTTTCTTTGTTTCTGCTTCTTACTTCTCAATGTCAACCTCTTTCTTCAATCTAACACAAATCTACATAAGAGGAAGAGTAGATATCACATGACACCACATGTAATAATGAAGATAAACATTACAAGAAACAAAAACACAATGTTTTTCATGAAAGACAAATACTATGTTTTTTCAACGTGCTTCTTTAGAATACTTTTAATTTCTTCTTTTTTGTAGATGATAAGTATCAAATGTATTTTGTATTTCCAAAGATGCTAATTTCTCATTTTTTTTTTATTTGACATTTCTATTTAAAAAATAATAAGAAAAATTATAGAAACATTTTAATTTTAAATTTATATAATTTGACTTTTTTTATTTACCAGATTCACAAAAACTACAATATAAAATATTAGGAAAATATTATTAACATTTTTTAAAAATATTACACCTAATGTTATTCATTGAAAAGATTGCTAACAATATATTATAGTATACTTTTCTAAACACATTTTTTTATTGTTGTTACACATTCTCTTATATATATTTTTATTATTTGCTAAAATTTATTTAAATGCAAAGTTTTGTTAATCTCATTTTTTAATGAGAATTATCCATGATTTTATATTTGTTTAACTGTACTTTCTTTAAACAAGTCTTCATTATTTATTTTACTTTTCATTAAACTTTAATCAGCAATAGATAGTTTCTTTAATTAATAATAAAAAATATGGAAAACATGCTAGAAATTTTGATAATATTACTCATTTCGTAATCGTTTTTAAATAGTTAAATCTCACGTCATTAATTAATGGTTATCCATTTTGTAGATATTGAACACTAATTCACATTACATGGAGACACGTCGTGTGCATACATATCCTCGATTCTTTCTAAAAAACAGTCAAAACTATGCAATCATTTTTAATTATGCATACTTTATACAAATTATTTTTTAATGATGAAAAAAGAAAAACAAGAGATAAGAGTGTGATTTTAACTAAAGTAATTGTATTTAATATTTTGAGGATATAAAAAATTACTTAAAAATTTAAAGACTCCTTCTATTTTTATTGGTTGATTTGTTTGATCACTCTTTTTCTTATTATTATAAGAGGCACCATGAACAAGCCAATTAGTAATGGATAATTTTCTTTTATTTGGCCAAACTTTTCAATTCCAAGTTGCAGCACTTGTTCTTTCTTTTGAATTTGTCTATCTTAGATGGATTCTAGAAAGAGTCAAAAGTTTTCATCAAACACAAAAGTTAAACAAACAATTATGTCCTTATCAGGGATTGGTTTGTTATAAAAATTTACTAAAAATAATATAAACAATGCATATATTTCAAACGTTAATAACAATAAAAGAAAATGGTACCTTATAATAATTAATGCACACTTGTCTATTTTTTTTTTTGTCACGTATTGATCGTGTTGAATAGATTATTATTGGTTGAATAAATTTTTACACGTGATGTTATTTGTGGTGGGTGTCTAATATAAATTCTTTCATAAATCTTCTCAACTACATTGTTTTTCTTTAATAAGAGATATATGATAAAATTTATTTTTTAATTATTCATTACTTTTAATAAAATCTCTTTAAATTCAATATCTTACTTAAAAGTAAGAGTGACAATGTGAGTTTCAATCCAATATATCAAGCTTTAGGTTAAAAGTATTAAACACTTATTAATTGAGTCAAAATCAACTCACTTAATTTAACTTATTTGGCTAAACAAATTCAAATTGAGTTCGTGGTAAGTTGGCGTGCAATCCATTTTTTTATTTATATTCTTAAATTTATTATAATAATTTTGTTTATTTAAATTCCAACTACACAACTTCAACATCTTTATTATGTTTTTTTTTTTATTTGAAATGAAACTTATTGAAAAGATTTTCAAACACAAGTACGTATAGTAGGTGAAACAAAATGAAAAACAAAGAAAAACAATAATAATAATTGAGTCACTTTATCAAAGTAGGTGGAATTATATTACAAAAGTTATAATTCAGCATAAAATGAGTCGGATTAACTTAATATTTGAATGAAATTGACTTAGTTTTCCTCTTCTACCTAAAAGATACAGGTTCAATTTCAGTTTTATTTATCTCCACAATTTTTTAATGCTACAATTGTTAATAAAATTCATTATTTTATTAAAATATATGCTATGTTAATTTCAAATAATATTTTTTAAATAATTTTCACTAATTTAAATACTTAATGTCAACTTACCGACGTTGATATCTTGATATTTTTCTTAAAAATAATATCACATGAACATCGTGTGATCTCATCTTTATTTGGTATTAATTTAGATTGGCTTAGATAATTGAACATGTGATCCACATCCCAATTATTTATTAATACTCTAAGTTGTTGCTTTATATCCAATCCATGTGTTGTCATTGTTTATTTGGAAAAACCCTCTTTTCGCTTTACTTTTATAATTATATATTGTTTTGGATTTGGATTTGTGACCTTGAAGATTGGGATTTGCTTATTGTTTAGCACTCACAAAACCAATAACATTATCGTAAATAAATTAAGATTATCAACCATAAAAAGACGTATACCTTATTAAAAGGTGAGAGTAGTTATTATTTAAAATTTGCATTGTTTGACAAAAGTTTTAATTTCATGGTGAGAAAGAGTTATTATGTGACTATACTTTTCCAAAAAAAATAAATAATTATAACAGTGGTTAGATAAAAAAAAAATAGATAATTGGTATTGCTAGGAAGACTAAGGAGAGAAAAAAGAAAATTAGGAAGAGAAATAAGTTTACCGTTAACAAATTGGTGTAGGTGTATATATATTTTACGTAATGACAACAACACGAAACGTATAATATTATAGTGAGTAAAGAAAACAAATTGTTATATTTAAAATTCCTAAAATTAAGTCACAAACGAAATACTTAAAATAAATTTAATTTATTACTTAAATTAAATGGTATTAGATATTTAACTAGTGTTTTAACAAACACAACAGACTACTTATGAATTGCTTCTTTAAAAACCAACATGCTCCTCTTGAAATCATGAGAAACACATAGCTTCAAGGTTTTCTATCTTTCAAATCTTCCAACATAATCACTGTCCATAACAATTTTATGATCCCACTTTCTGTACAAAATTTTAAAGTTTATTAATAAGGTATATATATATATATATATATATATATATATATATATATATATATATATATATATATATATATATTTATAAAATATATATATATATATATATATATATATATATATATATATATATATATATATATATATATATATATTAATAAGGCTCACAGTGAATATTGTATCAATTTCAGTAGCTATTAGCTAGATGGGACTATTGGCAAACCATAAATCCTTCACCTTAAATTAAGTCATATTCATCATGAATTTATCTTTGACCATTGGATTTCTCACAAAAGTGTTTATTTTGTATATCAAATTTTTGAAACATTGCTAAAACATATTTTTTTTGTTTAAAAAAATTTCATTACACATTTTGCATGATTTCTATTGTATAAGGCCGAGAAAACTAGCAACCGAAACATGTCTCGACAAAAATATTTGAATGATATATTTCTAATATAGTCAAAGATTACACATCTCTTCAAATAATTAATCATAATAATAATTAGTTACAATTATGTCTAAACATTCACCAAACTACCAGATATTTGGACTTTCTTAAAAATCTTATAGGGATGGGTCAATAAAAATTAGATTACATATATGAATATTTCAATGTAAGAAAATCTAATTTAACATAAAATTCGAAGTAATGTATTTAAAAAGAAATATTAACTTTAGCGTGAAAATATTATTGTAAGTATCTATTCCAAAATTAGAAAAGATCAAATTTAATAGTGAAAGAGACTTACCTTATGAGAGACTTAAAATCAAAATAACTTCAATATCTTTCTTCTAATCTATCTTTTTCACCCACTTTTATTTTTTATACACTTTGTTGATGGTGAATTGTGGAGAATCCTCACAGAGAATCCTAATTTCTTTATGTAACCAACATCTATCAAGTTTGTTAACCAGATTTTACTTATAAAATAAATTTTTATAACCAATTTCCATAAAGTTGGTTATCATCAAATAATAGTGTAACAAACTTCGTTATAATTAGTTATTTATGAAATAAATAATTTTTCATAATTACCAATAAGTCTTTTTGCTTTATAAAATTACATATAGACCTATAATAATATTTCACACAAGTCATATTTTGAAATATATTTTATTTATTTTTTAACATCAAAGAGATCGATCATTTAGAAAGTGAAGATTGATAAGTGTCCTACAAACATTAAGTAATTTTGTGAGATTATCCCAACCTTATAGAAATAATTATATATATATATATATATATATATATATATAATTATTTTTCAATCAATAATAATAATAATAATAATAATAATAATAATAATAATAATAATAATCTTTTACCAACATTAATAAAAACTACTTTATACTTTAATACTTTATAACGATAACATAATTATAAAAATAATTAATATTTTTGATACAATTTAAATATGATATTTGACCAAGCTGGATTACATCAGATTTTTGGATGTTGAAATTAGTAAGAACATATAGATTATATTTATAACAAGTAACAAGTGAGTGGTGAATACTTTTTGATAGAGTGAGAATTATATAAGACGATTAAATGTGGTGATAAGTGATTATTGTATTAGATAATTATTATTTAGAACTTCATACTCTTATCCTTATAATAATATTATATTAGACATTATATCCATATTTTTAGGTTTATATTATTTTCTTCATATTTTTTTGGATAATAGATAATATACAAAATATATTTTCTCATTTTTTATATGTGAATTATTCCATTTCACAATTTATGTGTTAACGGATTATTGCATTTAGGTTAGTGCTGACTTTTTCCGTTCTCATTTTTTGTCTTTTAATTGAACAAATAACAAAGTTAGCATGTCCTTTTCTCCTAATTCACAAAATAACAAAAATGGAATAAACTTGGTACAAGAAAGCATCATTCTTTCAATGTTGGTTGAAATAATTATATAATGTAGATATAGAAAGAAACACTAACATGACTATGACTGTTGCAATTAAGGTCTTTATTTCTTTCAAGAAGAATTGGTGTTCAATATAAAAGTTGTGGTTGAATTTAATTTGATTTAAATACCAATTTTAATAATTCCAAAACTATTTTATTCTAAAAAACAATCAAACACTTAGTAACTTTATCTTTATGTATATCAATATATTAGTCAAAGAAAAAAAAAAATTTGGGTATGCATTCTAAACATAGTTTTTAAATGCAATATTTTTTATGTCAACATCTTCTATACATCTTGTGCTAACATTTCTTTCCTCCCACAATAAGTATATAATGTAGATTATTTTTTACTTAAAACTACTATTGACTCAACCTACACTTATTTGGTCTTGACATGTTTGGTGAAACCAAATCTATATAAGTCATTCTGCAGAGGGTGATTGGGCTTGGGGTGCCTCTGATGGTGCCTGTGATGGTTCTTCTGATGGTTCCACTGTTGATGCCTGTGATGGTCCTTGAGATGGTGATCTTTTTGGTGCAAATTCTAGATCTCCTAAACTATTGTCATCCTCGTCATAATCATGAAAACTTTGTGCTGCATCAGAGGATGAACTGTCTCCATTCACCAGAGCACTGCTTTGTGATAACACAACAGCAACAATCATAATCAATTTCTGAGTAGTTTTATATTTTAATCTTGTAAAAACATTCCAACATCAAATTACTTTTGTTCTAGAAATATTTCAAATTACCTTCCAATATCATAGTTTTCTTGTAAAACTAATAGTAACATCAAAATGGTTTTCAAAAGATAAATCTAATGACATTATCATTAGAGAATCAATTTGATATTGATTGCTAGAGAAAAAAGTAAAGTAAATCACACAGGTACGTTCTCAAGTTTCTTTCAGATTGCACATAGCATTTCTACATTTTAACTTCTTTATAGTAACAACCTTATAAGAGTTTAGAATATTGTATAATATAAGGAATCAGTGATGTTTTAAAGAGTTTTTTTGAGTCTCTAAAAGTAAAGGGTATGCGCAAAAATCAGAGAAAAAGACAGAAAAGAACACTGCAATTTGCTTATTTGATTATTTGGACTAAACATTTGACAGAAAGACATAGTTTTGGATTATGCTAAAAGAAGTTTGGAGAAACAGATTTTTAAATGTTGTTAACAAAACACATGATTAGGCATAGAAAGTTGATGGTGTGTGTAAAATGTAAAAGGAGATAAGAATGAAAGACATGTTCTTACCCTGCTTGTTGAACCCAATCATTTAAAGATCCTCCACCAAAGGCCTCATTAGCAGCCCTTTCAGCAGAACCATCTGCTACAGCCTTCTCAGCTCCAAATATTGTTTCATCAGAGAAACCTGCTTTGCTTGCTTCACCTTTTGCTTGCTCTATCAGACTCTGCCATGGATTATCCTCACACAAAACTGAATGCAATGCCACACTCAACACCAATGCAAATACCAAGCTTAATGATATCTTCGCCATTTCCTTTTTGCCAATTCCTCAGAGACAATTCAACAAACACCTTCACCGCTATATTAATTAAAGCCTCAAGGCAGCAACAATTAAGTGAAACCTTTATTTATTTGGTTGAAACTAGGTCCTTATATAGTGCAAAATCATGGGTTATGATTGACTTAATGTGGGTTATAAAAGTGATTTCTTGGGTTGAAATGGGGTTCACACAAGTGTAAACTATTCATCTCTCACATGCAAATTTGTTATATTTGGGCAATTTTATGTGTTTTATCTTTTCAAGTATTCAGCATCAACCATCTTCAAATGTTTCTTTTGCAAAACCTTCATTTGCGGCTTTACTAATTATACACTCTAATAAGTCATAATTTCCTATAAGATTGTTACAATTTTTTTTCTTCTTTTGGTTGGTTTATAAGGAAAACTATGATTTTATTTAAATTGATTTACTCATTTGTATGATTTGTTTAAATCTATGTGTGTTTGTAGAAATGAATAATGTATTTAACCTTTTAAAAAAATTCTTCTTTAATTAAACAATAACTAATGACATTATAAAAAATAAAAACAAAAGTATGATAGTATTGAGAATTTTATGTATATTATTGTCCATGTGTTTAGTTTTAATAAGCTGTCTCTTGCATGAAAAAGGAATTAACTAAATTTTTAACTTTTTCTAATAGAATAAAAGAATTTTAAATAAGGCTTAATGTGTTTCTCTTATTGCTGATAAAAAAAAAAAAAACTTAATGTGTTTCAATACCATCTTATTGTTTTTCGTAGTTTTATTTTGGTTTTGCTAAAATAATGCACTCATAAAATTTTAACTACAAAAAACCAAAACACTTCTTATTACTATTTTTAACTCAAATTTGAATCACTTTTCCTTTTTCTTCAAATCCAATAAAAATTACTCTAAATTTTATTTTAACTTTTAAAAACACAATTTTACTGTATTATGTAATAACTTTTTCTTTTTTATTTTTATTATTGTCACTACCATTTTTTTTATTGTCACCACTGCGAAAACCTATTATTACCACTTGCTTCTTTTTTTTAATAATTTGTTTTACTCATAAAATATTGAAATTTTAAATAGATTAAATATATTTGAAAATAAATAATCTTTTAGTATACATTTGTCAAATTAGCGCTTAAGACCTTAACTTTAGCCTTATCGACAAATCTCATTGTCTATGATTTGTGTTGTTTTATTCAGAAATTTTAAGGCTTTAGATAAAATTAATATTTAAAGTTTAATTTAACATGATTCACAAAAAAATATTTTATTCGTTATAATTTATCAATAAAGGATTACAATTAAATATTTGTAGTAATTAACTTTCAATATATAGAAGTCTTCTGGCTTCATACTTTCAATCCATGAGAAAACCCATTTAGTTGGGAGTATAGGCCAATCTCTGGATATTTTATAAAATAATAGTTATATTTTATAAAATAAAAGTAATATTATTTTAAAATAGATGCGTACATCGTAATTTATATATATCAAATTATTATATTTAGAATTCAATATAGTTTCGTTAATATAACTTAAATTTTAAAAATACTTATTTTGTTTTTAGTTTTTTATTTACATTTTTAAGTGGCGAAAATAATCCATCCACCCAATATAGTTAAAAATTGTAAGTATTATTTGCATAAGATTTGCTTTCGCCATTTCTTTTAGTAAATTTTGGACTTCTTTTCTTTTTCTGAAAATTAAAAGCTATGTAATTTACCCTTCTAACTAATATTTTGATGGTTTTTACGAGTTTAAATCACTTTGACTAAATCTTTTCTTGTGTTTGTTATATTTTCATCTAATTTTATTATCAGACAATCATCATATTATTCTTATTTCCATTATTCTCTTATTCTCTTCCATGTTTACATCACTCTCATGCTTTTTGGTCACACCTTCTTATTTCATTTCAATTATGTGTTTTTTTTATGAAAGTGAAATTACTATAAGAATATTTCAATATTTAAAATAATTATATATTTAACATTTAAATTGGATATCATTAACTAAATTAAAACGTAATTAAAATTCATACTAGTAAAATACGCAAGCAATTATTATTATTTTTTTCATTTTCCCAGTTCTATTTGATCAGGTTTGGCTTAGGGAACATACTTTGACCTGTGGGACCCTCTATTTTCATTTTTTTCTGCATTTTTTAGAGACTAATTATTTTTCTCTAGAAGCACTTTTATTCCCAGTCACAGTGATGTTTTTGTGGACCCTCTTACTTTTTCTTATGATTATTGGTCATTGTTTAATTCCACCCATCCCATTGGTTAACAAATTTAAGAAAATAAATGTTATCTAAACCCAATCTTAAAGTTAAGAAAACACTATAGAATGTAACAAATGATATTTTAAAAAATTAAGAATATTATCTAAAAATAATATTTTTTATACCTATTTCATAATAAAAAATATCAGTTATTACACTTTCTTATCAGCCTTAGTTCAGACTTTCTTATCAGTCTTCCACACCCAGATAAAAGTCAACAAATAGGAGTCCACTTGAGAAAATTTTTGAGCAAGAAAGAAAATTTTTACGTCTAAATCCATGTGATGCTTAGTGGGTTGCTGTCAAAATCTTTATTTGGTCAAGAAATAGGACATGGTCAATGATTCAATAATGCTTCAGAAACTACCCTTTACACTTTATTCAGTGTGAACAAGGTCCAAGAGCAAAAGAATCAAAAGGGTACCATTTTTTTTTGTTTGAGTGAAAAATGACTCAATTATTGATTAAGATATATATATCTTCTGCTACAAAAATGTGTCCTTTTTAATGTTGGTACCTGCTGTTCAAGATATATGTTGAGTTTTGCAGCACATGACCACATTTTTTCTTCTCTTTGTTGCTCATGCCGTGTACTGTCTCTGAGCTTAACTCTACCTTTACGATGTCAAGTAACTGTGCAACAGTTTTGAAGATTCCAATTACAAGCAATTGCAAAGATAAGGTACCATCGTTTATCTGTTTTGGTTATTATGAATGTCACCATCACCAACAAGTTTTTATTTCTAAGCAAAGGGTGCTTCTCAGTTATCAAATTTAGGACCAACAACAATCTTAAACGACCATCTGATGATTCCAAATAGTTTTCATGAGTTCTGTGTTGGTGTTTTTAGTGTCATTCTTCAATCAGAACACTTTGTTAATCTATGTTAATCCTTTTGAAGACTGAAGATTACCAACCGAAGAAAAAAGTTCATAGCATTTTAGACTATTTACCTGATCATCTGATTGTAGAAATAGCTGTGTTCTTTTAGCAATAGTAAGGTTCTCTCTATATATAAAAGATGCTGAATAAGTGCAGCTAACATAGTATAATTTTGTTTATTGAGGAAGTGCTACAAGAGATGAAATTATGTAAATCATAGGTATATGTGATTACACTTCATTTGTGCAGGTACACCCTTCTGTGTGCTTAGAGCTTCATAGACTCATCGATGGAATTTCACATGTAATTTTAGATATTGAATCTGCCAGACCAAATTGCAAGTTAGCGATGGAGGCATTGTGCTCATTACACCTCACTTTGGCTAAAGCTAAGGCAGTTATCAAAGATTGTTCAAAATGCAGTAAACTCTACCTGGTAGGAACCCTTTTGAACTTTAAACCTTCACTCTGATGCTGATAGATCAATTCTAAATTAGTTTGATACATATATAAATTGTCTGCCATAATCTTTGAATACTTTATACTGTTCATACCATGATATGTTGGTTTGAAATAACTAACCTGGATTAGAAACTTGCTAGGCAATCACATCCCCCAAGATACTTTCAAGATGTCAAAAACTAAGAAACGCTTTTGAGTTGTATTTGACAGAGATTCAAGGTGCGGTTCCCATACCATTGGCTGATAAGGTTGGTTATACTTTTCAATTAGCCTCTTACATCTGCATTATATGGATATGTTTGAATTAACTTCTTGAATTGATTTATGTTAAATTAATTTGTAGACAAGTTAAAACTATAGTTTTATAAGAATTAATAGAGGGGATAAGCATAAGTTTATCTAGTTTCAAATCTTTCATTGTATTTTCTTATTTCAGTTTATAGAGTAGCTTATGTAAACAAATTTAATATTTATAGTTTTTGAGATTTCTCTTTGTATTAGTGTGACTCGTGATTTTTGGCCAACAGATATCTGCAATACTACATGACCTTAGGGGTGCAAAATTTTCCCTGGAATTTGCAGAAGAGGAGGCTAGGAAGGTACTACTTTCACTGTTTGAGAAGAATTTTCCGGATAAAGCTTCTATGGAAAAGGAAGAACTTGAAGCTATACAAATTGCAACTTGTAGATTGGAGATTAAATCCGTGTTCTCTCTCTTAGTAGAGAAAGCAACTATTAAGAATCAACTTGATGAAGTACATGAAACAAACCCAAAGGAGAAGGAGCTTCTAGAATACCTTATGTATCTCTTGATCAAATATGGGAAATCCATTTGTGAGTTTCAAGATGGAGATCACTCACCAACACATGAATGTCATGAGCAATCCTTTGAGCATGATTTGGTTGTTGATGAAGCAATATGTGAGAATCAAGTCAATGATGAAGTTGGACATTTATGATCATTTTGTTCTTCACCTCTTGTACTATTATTACTGTCCATTGTTCATAGAAAGTGATTTATGACTTGAAAACAAGCATTTGTATTTCATTTTGTTAGGATCCTAATTGATTGGATTTGTCACATAACAACATAGGGGAATAGGTTTTAGGAATTGTGTCTGTTTTTTTGATGTAATAATCTAATATCAGAAACAATGACCCCTTTCAGTTTTGCCTTTTACTTGTTTTCTACCAGAACATTTATTGCATTTTCTATATTATTGTAACATCAATCAGAATGCAACATACTTCCCCTTAAAAGGACCAAACAATCTTTCATTATCACAGGTCTAACAAACAGAAAAATTAGAGTAAAAAATAAATAAAAAAAATCATTGATTCTTTAAAAACTGTTCTTGAATTGATATTTCTTGTTTATTATTGGAGTTTGGGAATTTCATTATATTTAAATTTAAATAACTCAAACAGCAGTGTATGTAATGTTGAACTATGGACTCTACATAATTTTTTCATTGTTTTTGCAAAATACTTTTCTGATTCATGTCACCTTGTCATTTTCAAATCAATTTTTTTTATTTTTTGTGTGTGTGTCATTATAACATGTAAAGAGAAATAAATTCTGAACAGAGCTGTAAAATTATTTCCAAAAACTAAGGTTTAAGGTTATCTTTCTTGTATGCATTCAATAACATTAAAGTTTTGGTGACAATGTTGGGCTGAGTTCATTACAGAGACTTGGGCCTATGTCTTAAGACATTTTACACTTTCATTTCTTTTTCTTCTTCATGTTGGTGGTGAGAGAGCATGCTGGTTACAGTGTGAAGCTCCATAAACCTAAAACCCTAACACTATTTGGTTCTTCAATTTCAAAATTGAATCTTTGACACCATGAGTTGGAGAACCATAGCTTCCACTTCAAGACACACATTCAAGAGACTCAATGCCGTTTTCCGATCCCATTCCACCACCTTCCCTTCTCCGCACCACTCACGCGCCCCTTCCGCCGCCTTCCTCCACGCGCCGTTCTCCACCACAACCCATCACTCCGCCCGACCCACCAACGCCCTCATCGACCCCAGAGTCCATGCCACGCACAACGACGCCGTCGTCGACGACGAAGACACGACGAGCGAGTTTCTGTCGCGATTTGTGTGGATAATGAGGAAGAAGGTGAAGGAAGCGTACCCGGAATTCGACAAGGCCACCATGGATGGCATGCTCGTGGCGATCGTGGAGAGGGTTACTTTGGAGATGGAAAAGGGCGGGGGAGTTGAAATGGGTTCCGGGGATTTCAGCGAGGATTTGTGGGGAACGGTGTGGGAGGTGAGCAATTTGGTGTTGAAGGATATGGACAAGGAGAGGAAGAAGGAGAAAATGAAGGGCTTCTTGCAGTGTGAAGAGGTTAAGGAAATGTGCAGATTCGCCGGTGAAGTTGGCATTCGTGGAGATTTGCTGAGGGAGCTTAGGTTCAAGTGGGCGCGTGAGAAAATGGAGGAGCATGAATTCTACGAGGGTTTGGAGAGAATGAGGAAGGAGGCACAGAATGAGGAGAAGGAAAGAGATGTTGTTGGTGAGGAGGGGAAGAAGGAGAAGGTTGATGTTGGACTTCCCAAGAGGAAAGGGAAGATAAGGTACAAGATTTATGGGCTTGATCTCTCTGCTCCCAAGTGGGCACAAGTGGCTGATAGGATCCATGAGGCAGAGGAGGTGTTTTGGCCGCAGGAGCCCAAGGCTATTACGGGGAAAGCGAAGATTGTTAGGTCGAAGATTCTGTCGTGGAAGGAATATGATGATGGTTTGCAAAGCCTGTTGAAGGAGTGGGTGGAGCTTGTTGAACCTAGCAGGGTGGACTGGATGGATTTGCTTGACAGCCTGAAAGAGCAGAATCATAGTTTGTACTTGAAGGTATGTGTATGTACGATAATGGTTTTGTATCATTTGAAGCTTATACGAATTACCTCTTTTGATCACGTATTTTATAGTTATGTGGTTATATGAATTACTTGTTAAGAACTTGGTATATGAAAATTGTAGGAATTTTCATGCAATGCACCTTTTTTAAGTGAAGTAGTGTGATTCAACATAGGATGAATAACTATTTGGATTTTGGGTTTAATTTTTGTTAAATCCTTTGCTTATATAGGTGGCAGAAATGTTATTGACTGAAGAATCTTTCCAAACAAATGTCTCTGACTACTCTAGGCTTATTCATATCTATGCTAAAGAGGACTGCTTTGATGACGTTGAGAGATTGGTGAAGAAGATGAGAGAAAATGGTCTACAACTTGATGCTTCAACGGCCAGTGTGTTGGTCCACATGTACTGCAAGGGAGGCAACCTTGCCCGTGCAAATGAAGCATTTGAAATCTTGACGGGACTGGGTGTCCGACCGGACTTCGAAGTCTTCAACTCAATGATCATGGCGTTTGTGAGTAATGGCCAGCCTAAGTTGGGCGAGAAATTGATGAGGGAGATGGATATGGGAAATATTAAACCTACAGAGGAAATATACATGGCATTGCTCCGATCTTTTTCTCAACTTGGTGATACTAAAGGAGCTGACCGAATTTCATTAGCTATGCAGTTTGCTGGGTTCCAGCAGAGTATGGAGGCAAGCACCCTACTTATTGAGGCAAATGCACTCACTGGTGACCCTTATCAGGCAAGAAGCCATTTTGACTACATGATAAAACTTGGGCATAAGCCTGATGATCGCTGCACTGCTAGCATGATTGCAGCTTATGAGAAGAAAAACTACTTGGACGATGCATTGGGTCTGCTTATGCAGTTAGAGGGGCATGGGTTTGAGCCTGGGGTAGCCACTTATTCTGTTCTTGTGGACTGGTTGGGTAAGTTGCAGCTTGTTGATGAAGCTGAGCAGCTTTTAGGAAAAATAGCTTTGCTGGGTGAGGCTCCTCCTTTTAAGCTTCAAGTGAGTCTCTGTGATATGTATGCAAGGGCTAGAAATGAGAAGAAGGCCCTTCAATTTCTAGGCGTTCTGGAATCTAGGAAGGATGAATTAGGACAAGCTGATTTTGAGAGAATTATAAGTGGCCTTGTTAATGGTGGGTTTCAGCAGGATGCAGAAAGAATATGTCGGATCATGGAGGCACGGGGTTTCGATGCATCAAGGGTTAAGGTTAACCTTTTGAAGCCTGCCCCCAGAGCACCTTGGATGAGATAGTTTTGTGGTCATGAATTGGGACATTTTTGTCTTTCTCTGCCAAGTTACTTACAAACGTGTTACCTTATTTAGGAAGCAAGGTCTCCTGGATTTATCATACTGTGTAACAAATAAGGATGAATTTGTTTATGAAATTTTCCATTTTCCATATCCCCTATTTACGACTTAATTTCTTTTTCTTTTGAACTTCACTTGTTTGTATATACAAATAACATCCGTGGCATGTTCAGGGAATTTTCATTTTCAATTATACAATATTCTTGTGGTGTGTTCGTCACTTTTGTGGATTTGTTCTGATTTTACCCTCAGTTCTTGTATGCCTAGGATCGGTTGCATTTAGAGATGTCTAAAAGAAACAATTTTTAACCTATATATCAGTGTATGGATTGCAAGTATTCTGTGTGTTCAAACAAACTATAATAATAACTGATAAAAGGCCAGTTTGCTTTTGAGATGGTTCGGGTTATGTGTATAATCATTATTCACTCTGTTGTAGTGTCTTGAACTTAATATAGTGAACTGATAAAGATTTCATTCAGTTGTTTCTCTTTGCCTCATCAGATGTGAATTTTGCGGCATCTTTACTGATCTGGATGGCATCTTTTATGCATAACTGCCTGCCATTTATCTCTTTTGGCTTTAACTATAATCTGTTGGCATCCTATGGTTCTGCAATTGCAAGTGCGGCCATTCATGCGTGGGAGTTTTATTGTATTTGTCATATTTATAGGTGAACAGTAGTATTCATTAGATAGTGGTTAAATGCGAAGTATGTATTCTATTTTTGCTGTTCTTACACAAATATTGCATCAGTGTTTTCGGTGTCTTTCTAGTCTTATAATGCTGTGTGCGTGTACTTCATATGGACCGGCACCGGCACTGTTTGTGTTTTGTTTTCTGGTCTTGTTTTAGTAATAAAATTTTGCTTGAAAGAAAGAATGTTGAATTAAGAAACCATCTTTATTAATATGATGTGTTAAATATGAAAATTAAAATTTCAGTACGATGGACAAAGATTATAACAATTTTAAATTACAGTTTATCTGAAGAAGTGCCTACCACACGATTGGTTTTTGTTAGGAGGTTACTTTAGGAGTTCAGGTGAGTTTTGTTTTTATTGTATTTTCAATTGTCAATGTATTATTTCAGTTTTTAAGAAGCAGTTAAGAAATATATGGTTTAGTCAAGTAGTTAAAGTTTATGTGACTTACTCCTAGGAAGTGGGTTAATAGGAAGTGGGTTAAAGACAAGAAAGGAAGCATTTCTTCTCTTTCGAAAATTTGTTTTTCAAATTGCTGCAATATTTCGTAGTTCTTGAAGAACTATTATTAACAATTGGTATCAGAAAACTATATTCTTGAGGACCTATGAGAGTAAAATCTAAAAACATGGAAGGAGATTCAAATCTCTTAACAATAGCACCACTAATCTTTATTGGTAAAAATTATCATATTTGGAAAATTTGAATTTGTAGTTTTTGGGACGTTACGTTTTTCAGAGTTTTAACATTGTAATGAAGTTGTTAAAAAAGAGTAGTTCTTCTCTTCTGAAAATTTGTTTTTCAATTGGTGCAATACCACCTAGTTCTTGAAGGACTGATACTGCTAAGAAGATAAGAGAATAGCTTGGTATCACCGTTTACCTCATGAAGTTGTGTTGTGATTATCTTGTCTCTGAATTATTTTCTTAAAGATATGATGAAAGGCACTTTATGGTTGCTTTTACATGGAATCGTTGAACAATGAAATCAATTCCTAAAAGTGAATGAATGACTAAAGCAATAGTTCTTTATCAAGGTAAAGTATATACCAGAATTCCTTTCGTGAGAGGCAAGAGAAATTTCTTCTCTCTACGGCCACAGTATTTGTTATTTGAAAGGGTGGCAAACGTTTAATTAGAACATTAATCGAGGCAAGAAACAAAGAACTTCCCAAGGGGAATCAATGTGAAATGCTGTGTATGAAGCAATAAGAATTTGCTAACTCAAGTCTAACGAAAGCCCAATTGTACGTCCAAGGTATAAACACTGAAACTATGTATATATAAGAGTCCTATCATTGCAACATGCAACATGCAACATTGCCTTCAGCTAGAACAACACCTCAAGAACATCACCCCTTTTGCTTCTGTGTAATCAGATATTATCAACCATCCATGGCACAAAGGAGTAAGTCATTTCGTTTTAGGATCCCATGGCTATCAGTACCTTCTGAATCATTCGCTCGTCGTGCAAGAGATACACCAAAATCTCCTCCTCACTCAGACACAAGTGTACCTATTCATAGACCATCTAAGCCTTCTTTGGTAGCACCTTCAGAGCCATCTCCTCCTAGTCCTACAAAAACTGAACAAGTCCCAAGAACTGAACCTCAAAAACGTTCACCACCTCATACAGCACTTCCACCACTATCTTCATTGAGCACCGAGTCCCTAGTGACTACTCAGCCAAAGCCCCCTTCTCCACAGCCGCCACTTCAACCTTCATCTCATGCAGACTCACCATCTCAGTCACATGTTGCACCCTTATCCCCCAAAACTCGTTTGACCTCAGATAATGGTGCCTTGAAGCTGCCGAGGCCTGTTGCTGAAGCATCCACTCCTTCTGCATCATCTTCCTCTGAAGAAGAAAAGAAAAAGATGATCTTGTCTGAACCAACGTCACGAGAATCTAAGCCGAAGGTAGAATCGCCATTGAGAACAATCTCCAAGTCACCAGAAACATCTTTTCAACCCGAGAGGATGTCAAAATTTGAACTAGCCACTCATCCATCATCTCCTTTGGCCTCAAAGGACGTCAAAACTGAAGAAACCACTCCTCAAGAAGAAAAGGAGAAGATGGAAGCGCCAGTTCCACAAGAAGAAAAACCAAAGATAAAGTCACCTTTGAAAACCATCACCAAGTCATCAGAGACCTCTTCTCAACCTGAGAATCTGTCCACACAACTTCCAGCAATGGAGCAAAGATCAACAACATCGAATAGAAAGTCCCTTCAATCTAAAGAAAAGGAAAAAATGGTGCCTGAAACCTCTAAGGCAGCACGAGGAAAAGGAAAAGATACAACAACAACAACAAGAGGACAACCAAGTGAACAACGCACCATAGCTTCTGCTTCAGGAACAACAACAACAACAAAGGCTAAAGATTCGTTTGGCAAGGCGTTTCGTGGTGATAAGAAGCATCATGGAGTACGAGAAACCGTGGAGAGAAAACTAATGTTTGCCACAACCAACCCCGTTGGGAAAGACACAAGAGTTGTGAATTCAACAGATGAAGGCACAAGGAACGTGTCAAGCTCAAGCATATCACCTGAAGAAACTGCCTCATCCAGTGGTGAAAAGGCTCCTCCACTACAAAAGGGCATCAAAGATGATATCACAAAGTTTGTGCACAAACTAACAGCCACTGTGCACCCTACACAACACATGGATGACAAACAGTTTAGTGTCATAACCTTGGTTGGTGACAATAGAGGAGCCACAATGCACTTAGGTTCTGAGTCAGCTAAGAAAGAGGGTTCAATCCACATACACCGAGCCTATAAGAATGATCCTGAAGAGACCAACGAGGTGAGCACTGATGGAGAAGAAAACACCAATGAAGAAGAAGAAGAAGAAGATCTGGGGATGGCGTATGTCAACAGCAACATACAAAGTATCAACAACTCACTCATGTTTCATGGTTCAATCTCTGAAAGAGACCCTGGTGTTCAAATTACTCTTCCACAAAAGCCCACTGAGCCCGTCAGACCCCATGATAAGCCTAAGCCTGCCTTGGAAACTCAGAGGACTCAGTTCAACATCAACCGGGCCGAGAAGTCAACGTACCAGCCCACGGTTGGAAGAAGCATCAGAGGCCCTTCACTCGAATCACACGACAAACATCGCCGTCAAGGTTGCAGGGTCAGTTGTGACGAGGATATCGAAGACATTGCGATAATGTGAAGAAACAAGGACACAGATTCCCTTCAAAAATCCAAGATAAACTGTGCAGTGGAATATTGTAACAAACACTCATAGTAACAAATATAAGTGTTAACAACATCCACAGCATGTAATTTGTCATATATCATGTCCATTTTATCTTATCTTCTGTGATATTTTTATTGAGTTGTTCATTTAGCTTATAAGAAAATTAAGAAGATGGTTCTGTTCTTTTATTTGGTTGATGCTCGAGGAAATTAAGTTAACAAACTTGTTTACAGTAGAGTTGCCATTAAACATCAATCCTAAAAGATAGCATTACACAAATTAAACTTGTGCATGCAGCATTAAAGTACTCATTAGAATGAGAGCTGTTTGGTCCAGCTTCTTCTCTCCTTCCTTACGAAAATATTTACATTTTATGTCAAGGAAGAGTGACACGACATGTCGAACAATCATTAAGGAAGAGTGACACATGTTGATCAATCATTCACAAGCTGGTTTTGTGTCAAAGCTGCTCAAACATATTGCAAAGGCTTGAAAAGCTGAGAGGGGGTATCGGTAATCCATGGTGAATATGTCCTTCCCAATTTTTCCAAATTGTAGTATCACTTTTTCTTGTTCAGCAGCTGAAACATTTTGGCATGGTTCAGCAGCTGCCACGAGCTGGAAGTTCTTCACGGAGGCCACTGTGACCCTTCCCTTGAAATTCAAGCACCAGCATTGCAGCTGTTCATGCCATCTAGGGGCCTTGTTTTTCAAAACCAACGGTTCCCTTGCCCTCTGGCTTGATTCTTGAGTATTTTCAGTGTCAGTTGTGTCAAACTCAACATCTTCTGGCTTCTTTCCTTTTGAGTCTGAGGTGGTGGTGGTGGTAGATACATGCTCATTAAGATAATTTGTAAACTTCAAAGGAGTTGGAGCACTCCCTCCTTCTTGGATTGCAGATATGGGTATCAAGTGCATGGTGCACCGCATTCGCCTTGGACCTCTTGTTCGGAGGACATTGAGTTCATAAGATACTGTTGCCACTTTGTAGTTAGCAGCAGCAACCTTTGGAAGTACCTGCTTCAGATGGACTCTTTGCTGCAACTTGCAGTTCAATGGAAGTGAAGAATCATGTGGGGACTCGCCATCCAGGATCGTGAACTTGGTGCCCAGAAAATTAGACCTGTTCATAGCTTAGAGATCAAGTCAACCGTAGAAAGTAGAATAGTTTATCAGTTATGAAGATAGGAGCAGAGAGATGTAAGGCTAACCTCAACTTTCCAATGTAAGTGTTGCTTGTACGAGAGAAATCATCAGCAACCAATGATATTAAAAATTCTGTACATGTTGCCCTTCGAATCTTCTTTGCTGCCAGTAACAGTTTGCTCATATCACCGGAAAGTGCTGCAAATACAAAAATACAGTTCTCACACAAAGTGCAACTAAATAATAGAAATTATTGAAAAGGAAAGCAGATTCCAGTCAAACATGTCTCAGCAGTAGCATTCTAGATTCACTTCCAATAAGGTGATTTTAAGAGCACATGAAACAAAAGGTAGCTAGATTATTAAACAAGTCTCCAGATCAAAAATATATTTTCATACTAGGTAATAAAAAAGGACAAAAGTTAGATGCAATTTCTCAGGTGTTTTTGCTAGTGTTCTCCCATCAAAATTAAAGTTTGGGATAATGTATGAAACCAAAAATTGTATTAAAGGTGTACATAAGTTTGTGAGGTGAAACTTCAAGTTTGATTAGAGAATAGAACTAAAAGTACCTAAAAAAACTACTTCCAAGTTTTTCCCATATAAAAATCTGTGCCATCTTCTTAACCACTGTTACAGTACATTTATAAGTTATAACAAATAGCCTTCAATCATCACCCTCCATTGAAGTGCTTTGCAATAAGAAAAACAAGGGAAATCTTACAATGAAGAATTTCTCCCGCAAAGCAGACGTTCCACGACTGGAAACGTAGACTAAAAACAGAATGATCAAAGAAATCTGTAAGCGGAAGCTACCGAAAACAGAAAAAGATCATCAAAGAGGGCGTTTCAACAACTACATATCGATTATAGATTCGAAGAGGAATCTCGTATGTTTTCTGAAACTCTAACGAAACTATTTCCAAATCAAGAATAAATTATGCTAACACAGATATTATCAAATTTCATCACCGTTGCTACATTTACATTTATAGCAAAAATCCTTGAATCTTCATTTGTCAGTACAAGCTCTATACAACATGAAAAAAAAGTTTTTTTATTTCTTTATCACTAATTTATCCTGCCAAAGCAATGATCCAACCTATAATCTTCATAACAAAGTTTCATGAATAAAACTTAGAAAGTCATGCTTCACCAGAAACATAGCATGATCAAAGATCTCTAAGGAATAAACCACCCAAAGAAAAGATCCTCAGAGGGTGATTCAAGATCCGAAATCTGATTTTAGATTACAGAAAAAACTCAACATCTTACTGAAATTCTTACAGAACTATTTGCAAGTGGATAATAAATTATGTGAATACAGAAATTACCAGGGCTGAGGCCGAGATATAAACAATATGTTGAAGACACTCTTTCTCTCCTAATAAAACACTGGATTGGTGAGTCTCTTGGGCCAGGCTGATAAAAGAAAGGGATCAACACAGATAAAAAAAAGCAACAGAAATCACATGTTAGTATCTTGTGCTACCAAACCTGAAGTAAATAAAGTATAAATATCCATCACATAAGACACTTTCAATAGTTAAAGTTACCTGCTTCAGTGATATAGGAAAAGTGAGCAAACCACACTGTTCTGGTGTCTTGACAACATCCTTTGTTATCTCTCTCCACAGCCTACAAACTGAGGAACATGCCACAAGAGCTCTACGTGAAGGCCATGAGGTTTCACTGGCTTCCAACCTTTGAATTATGTCTAAAAGCAACTCTGGTGGTAAGTTAGCCCACCGGCTCTGTGATGAAGAAGAAGATGATGATGATGATGATGATGATGAGGAGGAGGAGGAGGATGGTAGGGAACATTCTGGTGCAATGTGAGATTTTCCATGGCGATGCACATGCTTTCCTTCTCCCCCTCTTCTATACATGTTGCTGATACCCTCTCCAATCTCCTTGAGCTCACGCACTATGCTCCTGAATGGCATTATGATAGGTGTGGAACTATCACAGCCATTATGTTTGAAAAGAGAAATCAGACATCATGTATAATAATTGTGAAGGTACAACAACACAAACACCTTTGCATGAGATGAGTGGATTTATTGATGACAAAAGTGGTGAACGTGAAGCAATACTAATTACCAACAATGATGGAGTGAGACACACATGTTGCTGCAGTGATGGGAAGTTTAACTTGAAAGACAAGTTGTGTTTCAAGAATCAAAGCCTTGATCCAAAACACGGATTCCCATGTTGAGATTTTAAAGGAAGAAAAAAGAAATGAATGAAAAGCTCAAAGATTTAGAGGCAGATGCGTGTACCGTGAGACAAGGGCCTAGAAAGTGAGGAAATCTTGCAGAGAAGTTGGAGGACACAAAGGGTGGTGAGGAATGTGGTGAATCCTTCCAAGACCGTACCTCAAACTCCAAAGCCAATGTCTTGGACAAACAAAACAAAAGAAAATAGTGAGAGATGAAGAGGGGTGGTGGAGGTTGAATTGAGGTTGTGTGGGTTTATAGGTTACAAGGTTACAAGTCACAAAACAAAGCTTGTGGATAAAACTAAAACTAGAAAAATGGGCATCACATCTTCATGCCTTTTGTTTTTGTTTTTCCAAGCATCAAGCAAAGCATCCCTTCCTCACAGCCACAGAGACAAGACTTTTGCCCTTTGCAGTGCCACACCTCAAAGCAAATGTAAATGCTACCAAGCCTACCACTTCAATTAAATGGAAACCACTTTTCATCTTCATCACTCACTGCTTGCAGTTGCACCATACAAATTCCTTCTTTCAGTTACCATTAAATGAGTAGGATTTCACTATGCTACTTTTTCTAGAAATTTTTCTTGGCATACTAATATTTCCTTTTATTTTATTCTCTTGCTTTAACTATGCCCAAGATCACACCTAACAAGTTCTGGCACAAAAATAGTTAAGTTAACAGGGCCCCACCTGGATATTAATTTTTCATAATTGTTATCATGAACTGTGTGAGTCAATCGAAGACCAATCCAACGGTCACTGCCTCATAGCCAAACGTGCACCGAATATCTTAGTTCCATGGTTTGGTCACAATGTAAACTGTGAACAGCTGTTTCTGCTTTCTTTTTCTAGTTTTTATCTTTCCCACAAATGTCTAGAACATCTCACATCCTACCTGAATCACTCACTGTTGAGCCATGGATCTCAGGATCCGAAGTACTAAAATTTTAAGATCAATTTTAGATTTTTTAACATGCAGCATAATGTTCACGTATCAGATAATATTAAAGTTTGATTTAGATTGTTATCAGTTTAGTCTATTATATTATATTCACTTGCCAAACTCATGAACATACGTAAATAGTATGAAAATATATTCAAATTCAAAGAATGGTGTAATATTGGATGGGGTGAGCTTGGCCACATTAAAAGTTTGCAGCAGTTTTTGAAGACCTCGATCGATTCACCATAATTGGGACTTTATGTGGCAGCAGGGATGGAAGTACGTAAAAGAAAGTTGTGCAGTGTTGTGTTTGATCAAATAGACCAAGTGTCAAAATCAACCAACTACTGCTACCACTACACTTCCAATTCCATGTTACTACACTTCCAATTCCATGTTACGTAGTTTTATTAGACAAAACCACCAGTGTGTGTAGAAGTCCTTAGTCTTTAATATTACACAGTTTCATTACCTTTATTTATGGTCAAAAAGTAGAGACTGACCCTTAAGATGTTTGCATGCGAAAAAGTTGATGAGTGTGGAAAAAGATGGAAGCATATATGGACGATGATTGATGTCCCTTTCTTCTCTAACCTCTTCACTGATTCATTCTGAAAATTTCTTCTTCCTCCTGGATTTAGGTGTTGTTGGTAGATGGATCCCATGGCCACATATTCACATTGCTATCTTGAAGGGACACATTATCTACGCGTCCTTAATTGAAGAGACTTTCTCTACAAATGACTTGTAGTTGATGATAGCTGTGTCACTTTCACCACTCCTAAAAATGTTTCTAACACACGTGCCCCCCCATACCCCACTTCATTTGTGTCACACAAAATTTTCAGTAACACTTTCTGTCCAACCAAACTCAAATTCTTCATACAAAGTCTTATATTCTCATTTCATCATGAAAAATGAAAAAATGTGATTCAAAGAAAATATGTATTAAAACTAATAAAACTAACAGATATTTTACTGATATATATGATAAAGGGAAAATTTTCTGACATTCTTCTGTCATGGACTCAACTTACATAGAATTTCTTAAATAGAATTGGATTTTACCTAACAAATTCATTAAAATTACACATTTTTTTCTCTAAGAATGAAGTATCTTGTATCAATAGTTAAAAGTCATGAGACTAATCTCTCAGTATACTAATCACTAAAGTGAATTTTGTTTCTTTTAACAAAGTCTTTTTCATTCACATAGTGAAATAATCTTTTTTTTAATATAATTCAACTATCTATAACATCTTGGTATTAGTTAACTCTCACTTTTTATTTAACAACCTTCACTTCCCAATTATAAAAAAATTGAACTTGTAGCAGAAAAAAGATATATAGTTTGCAGTGTCATAAGTTCTAATTATGATATCTGTTACTGTCAAAAGATATTAAAAATGCAGAAGTGCATTATAACATTTTGTGCACTGGGAATGAGTATCTTTATCGAAAAGTTTGGAAAGGTAGCTGACAGATAGATGAGTTAGCGTAATTGTACAGAATGGTCCACTCACCAACTTGCTCTCTGCAATAATACAACTCAAATTCATTGATGGTCAAGTACTTGTTCTAATCACCATGTCCCCACACAAACCTCTTATCATTCTTTTGCTACATCCATTTTCTATTCTATGCATCTATTCTATCTACGTACCCCTCTTTCTTAAACTCACATCATGCAATCAATTATTGCTTTCTAGTTTCATCCCATTTTCCATTTCCTCTTTCTGATTCTTCTCAAAACCATAAGTTTATCTACCTAGCTGGGGCTTAATAGCCTTTTTACAGTTCATCCAATGCATGTCACAAACTAAAATACAGACATTACAGTCCACCAACCAAGTGGATCATGTATGTCAACTCTGCATGGAATAAATCCTTATATGGTTCAATCAATCATAAATGTGGCAAAAACATTATCCACTTTTGGTATATCATTTTCTTTCTCCCCAAAACCTTCCCTTGTTTGTTGGGTTAACCTCACCAAAATCAGCACTGATTAAGTGGTGGTGAGTGAATGTGACATTCCATTCAACTTCAACAGCTTAATTAATCTGAAGCCTACCTTGTTGTAGCATCTAACAAAAATGAAAAATGGTCCTAGAAATGATCATTCCATAGGTTGGTTTTGCTAACTTCTGGGAACAATTTACCAAGCAGCAGCTATGAGTAAATCCTGGTTTTTCTGAATTTTTTTTAGTGTTTGATCGTTCATTTCAATCAAATAAAATAGTAGGATAATAAAACAAGGTGTTTGTGTGTTAGTTCACTCACTCCCTCGTCACCTTCTTGTAGTCTTTTTGTAACCTACTATGCAAATTGTGGCTGAGGATAAGTTAAATAATTGATTAAGATTAGTTCGTGATGATAAATGTGGCTCAGAGGTTAATTTTACTTGTTTTACATTAAGTTAATGTTTAGATATTGTATTGTTTATGAAACAAGTAGCAAAACTTTTTTATTGTCACAATATAAAACAAGTCACAAAGCAAAAAGGTCAGTAATTGTAATTTACAATACTTGTTCTGACTAAGGCTATATAATCCACTTTATAGAAGAAGATTGTGACTAAGACTCTGTAATCTGCTTCAAAAGAAGATTCAGAGTAGTTTCTTTCACTTCCAAAAAACAAGGTAAGTACTAATAAAATGGAAAATCATCTTCTCATATCAAAGAACCACTCTATAACCTATTTTTAAAGGTAATGTGGTCATTAAAAAAATATAGTATTTGTGAGAAAAGAAAAGAAGGACATGATAATGGTATCAAGTTAGTTATATAAATTTATGAAGGTGTAATTGTCTAATGAATAAACAACATTTATAATAAACCTTGTTCTATCTAGACAACCTCACATAAAAGTATCACAAAAGAATATACGTATGACAAAAGAAAAAACCTATTTCAGGATTGCCAATATAAGATACTTCAAAACTCTTTTAGCTGTTTGAAAATGTGTCTTTGTAGGATTAGTTTAATTAGCTCAGTTGTATAATGCAAAAAAAATCTAGACGTGTTGTATTAATTGTTGTTCTCAAAAAACAAAAAATCACCACTAAAAAGATATTGTTCACATCTAAATGGTAAACATTCAACTGTTGAATATTGTTCTCTTTGTTTTTTCTTGTGTTCTGATATTCTGATAATATGTTTACTTTCATTCTTAATGTGTATAAAGTTTTAGTTGCTGTTGACATGATCGACCATGATGACACTACGTTGAAAAATATAATTGTGCTGAGACAAGAGACCTGGGTCCTTCATTTTTTTCAATTTCATATGAATTTTGAGTAGCATAGCATGCATGATGGATATGATTAGCCAAACCCAAACCCTTTATTCTCTCCCTTCACCAACTCTCATTATTTTCAAAATACAATTTTTTTGACTTTTCAATGATTCATCTCAAAAACATAATTGCATGCACGAACTCTATTCCTAGCTCCCATGTAAGTGAATCATTACCCATAATTCGATTCCACTTTCTAATGCCACCCTTATTTTCTTAATGGAAGATTTCACTTTCTACGAAGATATGATAAGAAAAAAATTGTAATACTGTTTTCATCACATGCTTTTAGCCCATCTGAACACAATGTAAAAACACTTACTTGCTAGAAATTTTGTTTCGATATGTGAAGAGATTAACCGTCAAATAAATTCAAAGATAATTTATAATTTTTTATTTTTATATTTTGATTTTTTTAAGATAGTTTTATTCTCATATATTCAATAGTTTCACATCATTTAGAACAGAAAATAAAGATAATTTAAATACATCTTTCATTCTTAATCCTTTGAGACACCTTATAAAGACAAACCTGTCATAGAGCTATAAAGTTTAAAATGTACAATATCTGGAACCAATTTCAGTTCCGACGCTCAAGTCAGAATAAGTGTAAGTAAATGTGTATAGGAACAATAGTCATATTTGTTGGAGCACTCCTTTTATTTATAGGGATGGTTATGGGCTTAGTCACTATTCATCAAGGCCCACAATTATCAGCATGATTAGTGAGGTCATTCTATACTAATCACTTGGACTACTATCGATTTTACACTATCACGTCATTTTAAGTTGTGTCAAGATTTGGGTTTCTTTGATCGTCTTCAAGTAACAAGTTTGTTGGTCAGTACTGAACTGAACCGAACACCGAACATAAAATTTTGAACTGAAACAAATATAAGGTTTGATTCTCGTACTAGCTTAAAGAACTAGATAGGACTAGATTGAAGATAGTAAATAACACAGTTAACTCTCAAAGGATCAATCATCACTCAAAACACTCACCACTACTCAAATTTACTCAACATAATTAACATCACAATTACTTATTAAGAAATATTAAATCCATAATATGCATTAAAGAATAGTTAAAGTAAAATTAGAGAGATATGTACTCATTCTCAAAATTTATTATTGTACTGAATTGAGTGGTGAAATATCTTTATATACATCTTCCCTCAACAACATATTATACTCCACAAGAATAGTACTATCACACTCTTAAAACTTTAAAACAAGCTAAATTATAAAAGTTAAGAAGTATACACTATTTTTTAAGGTTATCTTCCTTGTGAGAAGAACTAAATTTTAAGTTATCATATTTTTAAAATTCAATCTCTTCTAGAAGAGATTCGGTGATTAAAAAAATGTGTGATACCAAAGGAAGAAAGATGGTCCCTTTTACCAAATTTTCCAACCTAATCTTTGATAGATTCTGGGACCTGCTCAGGACATTAGTTTGTCCTCTATGCTGGAAATAATTGTGGCACAATGGTTTATGTCTACGTTAATATATGTTATACAATTAATTATCATATTGGTTTTATATAACTATAAATAGAATGTGCCTATCTAACATATTCTAAATAGAATTAGAATTAAACAATTCTATTATACAATAAATGAGTGGTATGATTCTTTAAGCATTTAAAAAGGGTGGGTTTTTTTAATTACACCAATAATTAAGTTGCATTCAGAATGTTTAATCTCATTTTTATTCAAAGTAAGTTAGATAATTCCGTATAAATTTTCTAAATAATATTTCTATAATGCAAAATTAAGGTCATCTTTAGTAAAATAGTTAATAAATATTTTGTAAATTGAAAACTTAGGTAATATAATTAAAAATAGTTAATATATATACAATATTTAGTGCTTATGATACATTTTGCCTCTCTATATTGAAAATAAAATAAAAGTATTTTTCTCCAAAACTACAATGTGAGTTGTAGATATACACGAAATCTGAAATAGAATTAATTTTTTCTTAAATTTGCTCACATTTAATTAAAAAAAATACTTGAGTTTGGTAATATTGAGATATAAATGGTAGATGTAGGGGTGGAGTTAGAGTAGATGAGAATTTTAAATGAAGGGAAAAGTGGTCCTGTGAAGGGTGATTCGGATCTAAGAGTTGGTTGTTGTGTAATTTTAGTTTTGCATTTCTTCTGAAGTTAGGTAGTTCAATGAAACAATTTATTTTTCACCTATTTTCTTCTTCTTCTTTTTTACTTTGTTTACACTTTCAATTTATTTCCTCACAACTAAACAATATAAATATTTGAAACAATAACAATATTTAGAAATTAAGGATATTCATTGATTCTAACCATTGCACTATGTAGTCCAACTAAAATAGATTAAGATAGATTTTTTTTGTGATTTGAACTTAACCAATATTCAACTCAAGAGGATTAAAATTAGTAAATAATATTAATATTAATAATAATTTAAATATTATTCAATTTATTATATTATTATATTAACTACATATTATTTTTTGAAATATTAAATAATATAATCTATTTTTAAAAAATCTAATACAGATTTTAGTAAAAAAGTTCAAAATATGTAAGCTGACTGAGTTTAGTAAACAAATGTAAAAATCCGACCTAAATTTTTTAATTGAATTAAAAGATGAATGACTAGGTAAGATTACTGGTGCTTAAATCTCTTGACCACACTATTATGAAAAGTGTAAGTTCTTCAAAAGATAAATAAATAGAAAAAATAACACTAAAAAGTTGTGAAAAAACTCATAAAAAAACTAAGATCTTTTTCATCCCAATTCCTATTTGGCTTAAATTCCTACCATAAATAATATCATTATAAAAAATCCAACGTATTAATTACATCACTCTCATGAATATGTTACTATTTTTCATTAGACAATTCTCAATCATTTCATATATATAAATTGATACCAACTCAAATTTGCATAACTAATCGTCACTAATGTGATAGAATATTTTTATAATAATCAAACAATTATAACAATTCAATCCTATGTCAAGCAAAAAGAAGAATCCAAAATCATATTGGAGGATCAACAAATTAAAATCAAAATAAAATTCAACAAATATATAAGTTTAAAATTATACAGCATATTTATAATTATGTATTTTCTAAATTAATTTAAAGAATACAATAGAAATTATATTATATAGACAACAACCTAACCTAATGCAGTTATGTTAAGACTCCGAATTGCAATTGTTAACCATCAGTTTTACATGACACCAAGAATATTTGTAGATCTGTAATGGAAATTGACATTATACTATAGCGATATTTTTATAGAAATTTTTTATTAATTGTCATAAAATAATAAAAGTACAGTTATTTATGTTACATAATACATAATAATCAATAATTATTGAAACAAAAAATAGATTGTTACAAAAAATAAAAATGGAATATTATGTCGGTTGAGTTTGGTATGGTGATTTAGTATATCTAAGAATTAATTTTATATTATTTTATAAAAAATGTGTGTATTTGTTTTAGATGCTTCGTTATTATCTCTAGAGGAAATTTTGAAAGAGAAAATGAATATGAGATAGAAAAAGTGGTAAATTTGAAAAAAGTATTTATTAAATTACTAATTTTATCTATATATCTAAGATTTAGTGTTTTCAAAATAATTTTATTTATTGAATTTTTCTTTAACCTTTTATAATTATTATAGAAAATGAATAAATGATTTTTTCAGAAATAATTTATTAGTTTTAACTAATTTTTCTAAAAAGTATTTTTATCTTAAAAATTATACTCAAATTTTTTATATTATATTAAAATGAAATATATTAATCCTCATTAATTCAATCAAATCAATAACATATATAAATAGTATTTCTTTCATTAAATCAAATTATTTAACTTTTTGATTTCCTTTCTTTCTAAATGAGCCTAAATTATATCCCACTTTATTCGTCCCTAACCAAACAAAGAAACATAAAGAAAAATAAGAAGCACAGAATGGTGGGGATAAAATATTATTTTAAATTTTAGAATATGGCATTTTGTGACAGAAGACTATCACAGTGACTACACACCCACTACATCACCAACACATTATTCCTAGTTTCATTTCAGCTCAACATCCTACAAACAATTACTTTCATATATTCTCGGATTTTTGGTACCTTCAACAGACAACACGAAAGAAAATTATGTTTCTATATTTTTGGTACACTATTTGACACTTATCTAAATTCTCCTTCAAATTATGCTCTTGCTTTCTTTTCATCTTTATCAGATTTTCCCACATGGCTCAATCCTGATTTTCTAATTCAATTCTCAGTATTATTATCTGTATTACTGATTTAGTCAAATTTTCCATGCCAATGGGCCCAAAACATACTCTTATCTTTCTCCACTTTATTTTAAGGGCATCATTTGCTTCCTGCACGGGAAAGGATAAAAGTACACCTTACATCCCAAATTTAGTCCAGAACAGAATTGGGATTTTGAAAATTTAATGGGTGCAGGAAGCATTTGATGGGGTGTAAGAAGAAATTGCCTGTTTTAAGTGGTCGATTCAATGCATTTGATTGTGCCGTAGCCCAATTATTCCAGTGAGACATTATCAACTCATTGCAACATACCAAGCCCACAATTGGTGGAAATAAACCATTTAGGTAATTACAAAGATTAACCACTTAATGACTTCATTAGTTTCATTGAAATCTATAAGAACTTTGGCTTTCAATATTTACTCTGTAAAATTCAAGGTCTTGAAACATTCTAAGTTTTCAAAATTTTATATGATGCCAAAAATGAGACTGTTGCATTGGTTAAAAGGTCTCCATCAATGGTAAGAACACAATTTAACAAAAATCTAAAAGCAATTCACACGGCCAATAGGTATAATCACAAATCTACCACTTTGGTAAAAGGGCCACTCAGTGTAAATGGGTATACAAAAATAAAGTATGACTAAAATATGGCTAAGAACAACTAACAACTTGTTTCACAGATCATACATGATGAGGCCTAAGTTCTATTCCTTCAAGAATGAAACCACACTTCTGTATATGACTTGTTGTTTCCATCACTTTTATTTGCACTTGCTCTTCTTTTAGGCCTGAATTGAAGAACTCTCCCATCTCAATCTCCAACCAACCATCACTTCTCACTTTAGGACATTGTAGTTCTCTTAAGCAATTATCTTTCACATTGAGATCCAAACAAACATATTTTGTGTTGGTGCTTCCTCCAGAAATAGCAAATGATGTCACTGTGGGATGGTAGTGAAATCCACTAGCATTGACCATCTTGAACACAAGAAAAGCTGCATAATGTGTATCTGAAGACAGGGCAAGGGTGCTTATCTTCCCACTGATGTCAAACCAGCACACAGCACGAAGCACAGCAACTACCTCGAACCTGGTAACAACAATTAATAAATCACATGTACCACAAACACTTGTAGAAAACCATGAAATTGTAGTCCAAATTAAGGTGTCAAAATGTTTAATCAATCAATTAACCTGGACTCTGGCAGGCTTGTCCACTCCCAATGTTGAACAGCATCACCCCATATAATGTCCAGATTTCTAGCAGAAAGCATGTAACATTTCTTCCCGGTCCTTTTGTCCAACTGAACACTCTGCATTAATTTCAGTGACAGCACATTTCATTCGCTTTGAAACCACCACCACCATGTTCATGAGAAATTATCACATGACCCCAGATAACCAAATTATGTTTGATCAAAATCATGAACATGTAATACTCAAACCATGTAATATTCTCAATACCCTTTTAATTAATCAAGGAAAAGTTTTAATCTTTTACCTTTTTACCCTGATCAATGATGGTGGGGTGGTTGCAGAGATTGAAATAGAGAGCCTTCTTAGAACTAGATGATGGAAATGAAGAAGGAGGAATGATAGAGGCCAAGTTGAGGAGAAAAGCAGCCCACACAAAGTCAGATTCTGCTGCAGAACAAAGGGTTCTGGAAACTAAAGAGAGCTTGCATGCATCCATAGGTGATGTGTGTGCCAGTATCTCTGCAATGCATCCTTCTGCCAAATCTTCAAACTCCATTGATATCTATCAAGCTTCCTGGTAAAATCTATCACTCAGATTTTGTTAACTTGTTTTGCATGTTTCTCAGAACAAAATGTAGGAGACACTATTTCTAACTATCTCTTTATGATTTATTGAAATTTATCAAAAATAATACGTTTTAATGAAAATCACTTTTTATTAGCATGCATAAAACAATGTATCATAACACGTTTATAGATGATAGTAACATAATATCTAAAATAGTGAATCAAATATGATAAATCTATTTTTTTTATTTTAAAAAGAAAGTAAAAGCAAAAAAAAAACAAAAAAGAACACTATTAGGTGGCGACAGGTGGCAGAGAGGATATTTTCTTGGAGATAAGATTCTTTTATTGTGGTGGGCCCCACCTGGGTACTGATGTGGACCGTTTACCGTTTTTGATAACTACACCACCGTCATGGTCACGCTTCTTCCAACCTAACTTTAATTAGTCATAATAATCACCCACTAATGCAGTATTTAGTTGTAATAAATCACTCTCAAATTCTTTTATCATTTTATTAATACATAAACACCTGATTATTTCTGATAACATATATTATTAACAAAGGGTTTGGGGTATTAAAATGTCACGTGATTCTCTTGCAATATTGGTAAGGAATTAATGAAAATTTAAAACATCCAAAAATAAGGTTTTAATTTTCTGCAACCCTTCTTTTTGAACTACGTGGGCTGCAGACTATGCATTCACTTTATTCATAGGAATCATAGGATCGTGTTCCATGTTAACTGGGACCCACTTTGTTTGTTTTCATCAGAAAAAAAAATAAAGAAGCGATAAGAACAAAGAAAAAAAAAAAAAAAAAAAAAATTGGACAGCAAGAACTACAGCTTCATCTCTACAA
>Ga0209489_100044_pt1 | contig 158450 bp, 106 predicted proteins | sample SiratrowhiteBW_FD_187527 | JGI IMG/M metagenome (GOLD analysis project Ga0209489, IMG submission 187527) | Root nodule microbial communities of legume samples collected from California, USA - Siratro white BW (SPAdes) (version 2) | ecosystem: Host-associated > Plants > Roots > Nodule | place...
TGTGTGTCTCTCTCTCTCTCTCTCTCTATATATATATATATATATATATATATATATATATCTGATGTACTCTTAGCAATAAAATAATTCTATTATTCCTTAATAGTAGAGATGGTAAATCTTGAGAGCCGCCTCTAATTGTGGATTCAAACATCCTAGATGACAACCTTCATTGGTGTCTGTAAAATCCACAAACCTAGATGACAACAATCCTAGATGACAACCTTCATTGTTGTCGATCATCTATGTTGAAATGCAATGTTTTGTTTTTAATATTTTCTCTTGTGTATATACCTAGCTTTAGGGTTAGGGTTTTAGGTAAGTGCCTTGCCTCTTCTTTGTATCCTATATATACATCAATAGAAGTCCAACATAGTAGGTTCAATGCCCTGTTTTTCAGTCTTCTCATCTGTTCAAGTTGATATCAGAGTGGGGATGATCGCACTTTGTCTTCTTCATTATCGTCTATCGTCATCACTGTCATTTGCAGTCATCATCGTCATTTGCCATCATCACTGTGATTTGCCGTCATAACTGCTGTTGTCTTCCGATGTCACTGTCATTAGAGGAACTCAACAAGAAATTATATGTTTGGGCTTCAAACAAGTCCAAGGAGATCACACATTGTTTGTTCAATACACGGAGTCAAGGGAAGTAATAGTATTACTGGTGTATGTGGATGATATTATAGTGATAGGTGATGATGAAAAGGAACAACAACCATTAAGTGAACATCTAGCCAAGGAGTTTGAAATCAAGACCTTGGGAAAATAGAAGTATTTTTTGGGAATATAAGTAGCCCATTCTAAGAACGGTATTTTCATATCCTAATGGAAATATATTAATGAGTTGTTGAAGGAAAATGGTAAGATAGCACGTAAGCTTGCATGATGTTGGGAAATGCACAAGAGGATACAGTTGTTGACAAGGAAATGTACCAGTTGGCAACTCATATTTTTCTTACACTAGACTTGATGTTGCATTTGCAATGAGCCTAGTCAGCTGGTTCATGCACCAACCAAAGGAGATGCACTTACGAGTTGCTTTAAGAATTGTGCAATATATGAAATGGACTGCAGGAAAGGGAATTTTGTTCAAACGAAATGGGGATGTAAGTCTATACAGATGCTGACTATGCAGGGTCAATTATGGATGGGAGATCAACTACTGTACATTTGTACTTTCCCTGGTTGGAATCTAGTAACTTGGAAGAGTAAAAACCAAAATGTGGTAGCAAGATTCAGTGCTGAAGTAGAGTTTAGGGTAATGGTGTGAACTACTGTGGCTGAAAATCATCTTGGAAGACTTAAGAATAAAGTGGGTTGAACCAATGAGACTTTACTGTGATAATAAATCTGCTATTAGCATAGTCCAAACATTATCAACGAAAATTAGACTGGGGTGAAATCTGCATTCCATATGTCTCCTCTCAACACAACCTTGCCAACATTCTAACATAGGGACTAAATCGCAACAACTTTGAAAATGCATGTCCACCAGCATGAGGGTAAGTGTTAACAATCATATTTTATTACTCCATATTTAGCAAATTATAATTAAAGTGTATAAGTAAATATCCCCAAATCATAGGGATCTAATTATATCCCTGAGTAATAGGGATCTGATTACATTAGTTTTCCAATCTTGTATATATATATCTGATGTACTCTTAGGAATAAAATAATTCTATTCTACCCTAATATTTGAGATTGCCCATGCAACAATGGGAACAAAAAGGCATAGAACTTTTATTAGAAAAGGGTATATTGCAATTTTAAAGAGCTATAAGTATAACATTAATTTTGGGATGTTCTAATCTAAGATGCCAAGTATAAGCATAGTAGAACAAATATTTGAAACTGTAGTGTCTTCTCTTTAACTTCGACTTGCATCTTTGTCTTACGTTCTCCTTATGGTTCTTGATAGAAGATTGCCTTACTGATATCTTTTTGCAACTTCTATCCTTCTCGTCTTGTTAGATTCATATCCATGCCATATACATTGACTTCTTGAGGTCTTGCTAGATATAGTCGTCTGTAAATGAGATGTATATTGGAGAGCATCATTTACTGATTACATGTGCTTTCGTGTTTTGACTGTATCATATGTCTACTAATATCATGATCTTTGTAGCTTGTCTAATGCGAGCTTGTCTGCCCTTTGCTTCTTGTACTTCAACCATGACTTTTACCATTAACAAATATTTGCTCTTTGGTCATGATTAAGTATCATCTTCGGCTTATGCCTACTTCTTTTTGCACACTAGATAAAGTATATTAAACACACCAAAAGTGCTTTGTTTGTTATGATAAGAAACCTGAGTATCTAATGGCAGGACTTAAAGTTTAAGACTTTCTCTTATTAAAGCTTAACTGTCTTTGCCGCCTTTACAATTTTATGTTACAGCCCTGGTTTCTGTAGACTGGTGGTATTGAAAGTTGGTATGAAAGAGAAAGAGGGAAAACATAAAAGAGAAAGACTGAATATTATTGCATTTGTTAACTGTCACAGTACAAAGAGATCAACCAATATATAGACTTTGAAGTCCACATACAGTTGAAACAAGATAAGGCCCATACATGGCCCAAACAGAAAGAAAAAAACAGAAAAGACAAAAAAAACCAAGAGAAAACAACTAATTGAATGTGTACATTGAACAATACTAATAGGTGGTTAGTTTAACTGTTTTGTAGACAGTTACAACTAACTTGTAACTAAGCTCTGTATATAGTCTTTCGTCAACAGTGTCTCATATTCATCTTGTATCTTTTACCCTTTTCTTAGTAATAAATTAGTGGATCAGTTTTCTAACACTGCTATAGTTCATTATTTTTTCTCACTGCGTCCTTTTTTTCTTACAGTTAGAAAATGGACTTGTAGAGACTGTTGCTACTCTTATTTCCAAAATGCCCCGTTTGTGCCCTGAAGCTGTTGGAAAATTAGGTGAATGCTATAAATCCAAGCCTGACTTTATCAAGGTATTTCCAGATTCCACCATATTTTAAAATGTACTATTACATTTTGCTTCTTGCCACATTTATGCTGTTGCGTATTTCTATTTTATAGTGCTGGGAAAAATGGAGGTCACAAATTACAAAACTGGATTGCAGTTCATTCTGGATTCAATGTGATAATCAGCAAACTGTTGAGGGCCTGAGAAATTTGCTACAAATTTTGCTGGGTAACACTGACAGTCTCTGCATGGCTACATGTCATTGGATTGAATTATATATTTCTCATTTTCTATACATCAGGCCATTTACAATGGTATGTTCAATCTACATATGCAACTATTAATTTTAAAATTGATTTTCCTGATACTGTTGGCTTAAATGATTCCTTTCTTGTATTACCTGATAATTAAGTGGACCTTAATATTGTATATCCCCTTCTCTTCTCCTTTTGCCAACAGGGAATAGAAAGCATGTATAATTTGGCCCAGAAATGCATCCAGTTGAAGCCACAATCTAATACCCATAGGTTGGCAGGGCTTATGGTTGGAATTCTTGAGGAAAATACTGAGGTGATTATTGGACTTTTACTGTCCATTCCCCTTCATCTTTTTCAAAAATTTGGGCCTGCTATTGCCGCATATTTTTCCCCGTTATTCGTTATTTAATTCAATTATTCACTTTACATTTTAAACTTGAATGAGCATTTTGCAATGTCTCAGGTTGTTTTAGCAGAGTGTTCCAGAGAATTTGGCCCTTGGTGAGATTCTTGCATTGATATTGTCAACTCATTCTACTTCTATTTGTTGAATGGATGTTTTGATTTGCTTATTTTGCTTTCAAAATAATTGTTTCATCAAAATTCTAGACAAATTATGCATAGTTCCTCATTTAGGATGGTTTGATGATAATGGAACCATGTATGTGCTATGTATCAATAAAATAGGTTGGTGGCACATGCCATAGAATTGTTGACTGCAGGGAGTGAGCAAGCAGAGGTTCTTCTGCACGAGGAGCGTTATAACTTGGGGGGAATCAGCATAGTCGAACTACATCGGCTTGTATATGCTCAAATTCTATCATCACATGCATTGACCTGGCAAGTAAGTTCTAGCTACTTCTGCATAAATATCCTGTTAATCTGACATCAAACTGATGAATCATTAATTACACGAATGTCTTAATTCGCATCAGAATTTGCTGCTGCACATAGATAGATGTCTTGGATTGTGACGTATGGTTGATAGATTGAAGTAAGGATGATACCCATGTCTCATAAAATAAACAGGATTTAGCAATACCAAGAGACCAAAACCTTTGTGAAATGAAAGTTTTTTGTGATTAGAGTTTGATAAAAACGATAATGATATTTGAGCAAGTAATCTGTTTGGTGCTCTTATGGTATAATGTTCACATATCTGCAGATAGCTCCAATATATTTAACCTCATGCATGAAGCAAGGAATGGGCTTGTTAGAGAATTTGTTGTATAGGCAATCTGTTCAACACAATACTGTATTGCATAAGGTAACTGTTTTAGCTTCTTACTGTTTCTTACTATCTGTTCACAAGTATACTTACCCTTTTGGTTTAGTATATTGTGGATATACTTGAGTGACAGACATATACTTGCTACTCATGCAGAACATTGAGATATGCCGTTTGTATGAGCTTGATCATATTAGTTCAAACATTATGAAGGTAACTTGCACCTCTTGATTGTGTGTCTGGCTTGAGTGTTAAAAAATATTCCACCATTCTTTCACAATATGCACTAGAACACTTGGACTATGTAAGAAAATAAAGAATTATTTTACGATAACAATCACACCAGTTACATTCTCATAATCTCTATTTGTAATAATGAAAACCCTTAAAAAAGAAAATAAAAATATGCTGAAATGAATAGGGATATTTTGAAGATACGTTTTTCCTAATTACTACGGAGATTTTAAGAATAATTTTTATCCTAATAATCTGCTATTTACAACAAGAACTGACCTGCATAAGAAATATATAGATTGCTGGAGTATACCACTGGAAGCATGGTCATAAGGGTGCTGGGGTATTCTGGCTTCAACAAGCCCAAGATTCTAGTTGTCTTGATAGGATTGCCCAACAGTTATTTGATTCTGTTGGAAAGTCAATATCTGATGAAAGCTTCAAGGTAGTTCTCATAATACTCCAATAAGCAACTTACTGAAAGATTTTCTTATATATTAATTTATTCCTGTTTATGAATTTGTTTTCTTCATATTATTTAGATTTCTAATTTTTCCATTCTCTTACAGCAATGGGAAGGCATGATTGAACTACTGGGTTCTGAATCTAAGCCTGCTGGGGGTCTTGAATTTTTGCACAAGTATGATTGTGCTATTCAATGCATTTTCTTGTTTCCTCTTCTTCGTATAATTATTTGTTATTTTCTTAGTTGCATTTATTAAAGATACATAAATGTCAGGTATAGGGATTTCAAGAAATCCCTGCAGAAGGTATCTGGTGGAAAATCAACTGAGATAGCCAGGCAAGCTGTAGGCTCCCTCATGCTGGTATTTCTCACCCTTCTGTGATTACTTTTGCTTTGGTAAAATTGTGTGCTGATTGTACAAGCTAGTCTTTTCACTTGTTATTATATGATCTAGTTGGCAACACGTTGTGATTAGCACCCAAGCATTCGGGAAACCTATCCTCAAAAGCTAGTTTGTTAAGGGTGGAGGACCAGAGACTTAAATACGCATATTACTAAATGTGGGAGTTACACACCCATAATAACCAAATCCCAGTCATAGCACTGTCGTAAGAGCTGACATCTACGACTTTTCACTCAACTACCTCATTGGTTTGAACACTTCACCGGTCATAATCCTTTGTGGGTAGCCCTTTTTGAGACACCAATAATCAACTTTGATACCAATTGGTAAAACTCTTGACAGTGATAGCATGAATAATAAATCTTTATTGATTAATAGGGAATATCTCCTTTCGAGAGTGACACTCGAAGAGGATCTGAATCAACACTAGATATTTTGAAAGGTCTGATACACCCCTCAACTTTCTAATTCTGAAAATGTTCCCTAATAGTATCTCCTTAAAACCCTTTTATGTGAGCAATTGATATACAGTTTAAAACACAAAATTACCCCTGAATTATCCTGCTGTGACCCAACTACTTCCTTTTAAAGTATACTTGCTTAATCACAGGTCTGCTATCAATTTATCTCCCCAAAGCTTTGACCTTATCTCATGGGGAAATGAGTGGAAACATTTTTGAATGTCTGCAAACTGTTCCTACAAATCATCAGAAGAAGGAAGATGTTCCCCACAAATGAGGACTTCTGCTGCTCCCTGATCCCCATATATAAAAACTAATATATGCTAACTGGGGTTGTAACTCCCATTCCTATATTGGTATTGTTTCACTGAAGCTGCTGCCAATGCCTTCTTCAGCAGGCATACATGGAAAATAGGATGCATGTGCTTGAAGTGCACCCATCTTCCCCTTTATTTTGGCTTGCGAGAAATGCTCCCGAGCTGTTTCGCCTTATCCACCACCCCGCCTGGAGACTCTATTCTGACCGGTAACCACGCTAGGAGGTTTTCTGCCCTTTGATCTACCAGTTGCTAGAGTCATGCTGCCAAGATAGAACCCATGCGCCACTGTTTTTTCGGCGCATGCAGGCACCTCCTGCTTCCATTCATGCCATTGTTTCTGATGTTGGAGTTGCCTCGTGGTGGTACTTCTAGATCTATGCTTGTTTGGTTCTTTTGCCTTGGTTTGTGCATCTCTTCTTTGAAAGAACACGGATCATGACGCTTTTCTCTAAATATTTCTGATCTGTTTTTTAGCAAAGAAATGGCCACATGGTTGATGATCACTTGTCTTTGCAACACTTGAGGCTGAATGTCTCTCTTCCTTACTAATCTGGCTTTTTGCCATAACATCTTCACAAGCTCAAGGTACATCATCTGGTGTCCTGTGAAGAAGTCCTTTATGCTACATCTAGCTAGAGCCAGTGTAGATCAAGTCCCCAAGGTCCTTTATGCCACACTGAGCTAGAGCCGATGTAGATAGTTCCCTTCAGGTCCAAGGTCGTCAATGCTCATGTAGAGCTCAACCTTGAGTTGGATGGGTCCATCTTCAATCCTCCTTAGGGTGCTTATCATCACAATGGTGATAGCCATGATAGTGGTGAATGATTTCTTGCTTGAGATGCTTTATCACAATATATTAATGCATGGGAACAGTGTTAGAAAAAGCATAACCGCCTTATTATATAGTTGCTGCTTTTATACATAGAGGAAAGGGGTCATTTGGGCTTGATTTGAACTCTGGGCTTTGGCCTATTCTACATGTCCCTTCATCTCAGTGCAACTGTTTGCATTATTAACTTCTGTATGATTAACAGTGTGACGTTAAGTCATTAAACACTACATAGATGATGCATGAACAATGCTTAACTACGTGTCTTTCGAAAGTACAAATTTTAGGTCTAGAGTTCCCTTTTGAATACAGTCTCTCATCAAATAATGTTTAATTTTGATGAGTGAATACCTAAATTGCTATCACACTTATTGAATGCCCTAATTTTTTTAGTTTTCTATTGTTAGCTGTACTTCAATGGAAGTGGTCTGTTGGAAATAATAAAGTTGACTGAGGGATTTGCTAGATGCTGTTAATAACTCTTTTAGACTTTTATGCACTATTTGAATTAGAAGTGGGAATAAAAAGAAAGACATAGGAGTGTAAAAATTAAAGAGTGATAGAGTAGAAATGATTTATTGTTTGGATGTATAGAAACATTATTAGAATTTGGTATTACTATCCTAGTTTTGTCCTATGAATTTCCTTTCCCCCTAATTACATCCAAACAAAAGTGTATCGTGGGATGTAACTGACGAGTTTATACTGCATAAATCGTGAATGTCCCAAAGAATGACAACATAGGATATAGACTAGATTGCCTAGCTAAAGTACATGGTTTAAACTTAAAATTAACCACATGTAGTATATTGGTTAAATTTCTCTCTGGTGTTCATACTGCTACGTACTTTGCCACCTCTTTGATTCCTATTATTCGGAATATAAAGACGTCAGGAGTTGGTTTTTTTAGAAGGAAGAAAGGAAAAGAACCCAGAATGAGAGCTGTACACTGTGCAGCCTTTCACTTTCAGTTGTTAAAACATTGTTCGTTGAATTTTCATCTTGATCTCTTATCGGAGATCCATATGTAGGGAACTTTGTCAATAACTATTCTATTCATTCACTAAATTCTGATCAAGTTCTATCAGTCAGCTTACTACACAATATGATACGATTCTTATTATTCTGCAGCTTATGAAAAATCCATCGACTCCTCAGCGCTTTTGGCTGCCTCTTCTGTATGACTCGGTGAGTTATTTTAGATTGTTCATTATATTGCGTTAATATTTTAATTGTTACCTCTTACGATACCTTTCATAATTTTATTGAAGGTTAAGTCTTTTGTACCTCTAAAATGAGTTCGGACTGAAATTGCTACCTCTAATTTTTTTTAATGTTTTTAGATATCAAACTATTAGTAAATACATAACTTTGGTCCTAGCGGTAATTTTATTATTCTTGAATTCACAGTGTTGACATGTAACCATCCTAGTTAGATATTTATGGATATGTTGATATATATCACCATCAAAATTAGTATGCCAACACTGTTAATTCAAAAGTAACAAAATAACTGAGGATTGCCAAATTCACATGTTTATTAAATGTTTGTATAAAAAATACTTAATTTTACAGCGGTACCGATTTTAACGAGTCAATTTTGGAGATACCAAAAACTTATTTAACCCTTTTGTAATTTTGCATCAAGTGGACCCAATGAAAGTCATTGTGCTGAGAAGATTACAACAATAATAAAATTGATATTTTGAAATATATGTAGCTCACCCAGTTTTTAACTGTAGAAAAAAAGTAATGTACTTCAGTGTCAGAAGGCTCCTTGTTATGCGAAGTTGTGGGGAAAGGTCACTGTATGCAGCATATGCAAAGATACTATTTCCAAATTCGAACCTCTTTCTGTTGAACCAGCAATCGTCCTCAAACCCAGTTTCCACTAAGCTTCCCATTAATATTCCTTTAGAAATGCCATTTGGCACTTGCTTTAACTTCAAGTTTATTTAATTATTCTATGTTGTCTTTGCATATTGTATGTTTATTATTTATATTTCTATCATTAATATCTTATTTCCTATTTCGTCCTTGATAACGAGTCTTTTTTATTGACGCATTTACCGTTGGAATATATATAAATAATTCCACATTTGCTTTCTAGAGATTAAATAATTTCGGTTAATTCAAACTGTGATCTTTCTTGATTCCGAAGCATGGAATTTATTAAGTTTTTGGCACTTAGCAGTCAGAAATTTATTAATTTGCAGTCATATATTTTATTAATTAATTTTTTTCGTTGCCTTTGCCTATGTATTAAGGTTGATTTCTCTTTGATTTTTGCATTATATTTTTGAATTCCGTGTATATGTTCCAGCTGTATATTTTACTCATGCCTGTATGATTGTATTGTTTGTTTTCTTTGGGAGCAGTTGAAGCTGATTAATTGGAAGGATTGCCCTCTTTTAGGTGTCTCCGAGACCAATCTTCTGTTGAACAAACTTCAAGATTTATCTCTGGCGAAGCTGCGCCCCTACTATACTGAGCCTAGCTTACCCCCTGATGCGCTAAGCTCTATTAGGCTGGCTCTAGCTTCAAATCTTGGTCGAGCCATACTTGATGAGTAATCTCACCATTATATATGTTGGTGAGTTAAGGCTAACGACATCACTCAAACCACATAAGGCAAGGGGAAGAGGTTGTACATTGTTATTTTTCAATGGTTGTCACTTGTAAATTTGTATGGAAATAGGACAGTTCGGGCTTTGGTTGTATGTTTATTTTACATTTGAGGAATTACCCCGACTTTTTCACGGGAATTTTAACCCATTTGTTTATATTTTCAGGGTAGAGTTTGATCAATTTTACATTATAACAATCCAGCGACCGGAAGCAATCTAGCCCTCTACACTGCAATCAATTATATCTTAAGTCAACATAGTAAAACCAGATAAGTGCAAGGCGCAAAGTTACAAAAGGCTAGAGTTAATGTAATTTTCATATCAAAATTAGTTTCCTTCAAAAGATCTTGTACAAATTTTAGGCTTTATGACATAGTTGGATAACTTATCAGAAATTCAATTAAGAGAGAAAAAGAAGAAAATCAATGAAACGAGTTTTTTTTTTTTTCAATCATTTAGATAAGTAACAAATAAAACTTCAGAGAATTAAACAGGGGATAGTGTTTAATACACTCCTTTTCATGGTTTGTTCAAACAGTAAAAGCTCTTATTCAATTTTAAGTCTTTAGATTTTGCCAGCTCGTTTAACTAAATCATTTGGATGATACTATGATGATTGATGGGGGGTGTTTCTTTAGTCCTTTCACTTTTTTTCTTGATTTTGTTTTTTTTGGGTTGCGTGTCGAATCTTTTGTAGAATTTTTTTTTACTGTATGATTTTTGGATTATACAATTTGAAAGTATTGTTTTAGAAAGTTTTTGGATTGTCTACAAATCAAAATAGAAACTTGACTTGTCCAATTTAGAAAGTGAAAATTGACTTTAAAAATTGTTTTAGACTGTGCAACTTGGAAGTTAATTTTAACATGTGAAAATAAGTAAAAATTGATTTTTGGATTGCACAATTCAGAATAAATTTTTTAAAGTCAAATTTTAACTTTGGATTTTGCAATTTAGAAATTAGTTTTTCCTTTTTGATGGTACATTCTAAAAGTCAAAATTGTTGGACTTGAAGAATGGAATCAAGTTAAGCTTCTTAGAAGAGGAAGTGAAGTTAGTTTTGATGATAATGTTGATGAAGATGGTAGGATGTTCAAGTATTATTTGTTAAAACTTTCTTACAAGTGTATGTGAGTCTTACACAACGCAATTCATAAGTTCACATAGTTTAATACATATTCTACTTTCTACAAAGGTTAAAATGGTTTTCAAAAAAGGTTTTTCTATTTTGGTTTAGTCAATTAAACTTTTAGATTATGGTTAAATTGTTCTTGATGTATTTTTCGAATTCACCAAAAACAAAATAATTGATTGATAGGTTTTCATAATTTATTAAAATAATATATAACTAAATTACGTATTTTTCTTTCTTGATTAATCAATCAAAAATAATAATAATTAACTATTGTTTATAAGTGTTACATAATTAAAACATGTCCTTCTTTGGATTAATAGATTAAAAAAGAGAATAGTCCAATAATATAAAGACGAAGAACAATTTAACCTATTAAATGATATCATAATTGATTAAAATAGTGGTGATACTTCATTGGAACTTTTTTTCTCTTCAAATAATGGATTACATGATGGAAGAAGGTCCCAACGACATTAATCAAAGAATAAAAAAGATAAAGAGCTAGATGATGAATCAAGAGCTTTCCAGAAGATTGGGCCCATCTCAGGCCATTTGGGCTTTCAATCGGGCCCAAATGCAAAACTGAAGAAATCACTGTGGAGAAAATAGAGTATCAAGGAGAAGTCCTCTATTTTGTATAAATTGTTTAGAATAATTTGGGCCTTGTATTTGGGCCAAGTGTAATAAGTTTGGGCTTTTGTGTTTTTAGTGTAAGTGTTGGAAAAAGTTCTTTCCTTATACCACTTGTCATCACCTTGTGAGAGCCTTGGGGTGCAAGCTAGGTTTGAGAATGTCAACACCCAATTTCGTCTGGGTGAATAAATTTTCAAAAAGTATAAAAGAAAAGAAGTTTCTAATCATAATAAATAAAAAAATAATTTTATTTAAAATTTTGAGTTTTGTTCCTATTCTCTCCTATTTTAAAAACATATATATTTTGTTTTATTTGTTTTTTAATTTTTGAAAAAAAGAAAAAAGAAAAAATATATCGTTTAATTTTTATTTTATTTGAAAAAGTAAATTCAAGTTTTATTCATTTTTTTCTCTTTATGTTACTATTTTTAAAAAATAAATTGAAAAATGAATAAAAATTATTAAAAAAATATAAAGAAGCCAAAGAACAGCCCGCTCCCGTAACACTCAACTCCACTATTATGCTTTGCTGTTGCATGCCCTATTGTTGCACAAGAAAGGCTGTTTTGTCCCCTCTAAAAAAAATTCCACTACTCTCCTCCATTGTTACACATAAAAGTTTGTTTTGTTCCCTTTAAAAGTTGCCTGGTCCCTGCAAAAGTGGTTTTGTCTCTTTTGAAAAGCAAAAATGGGCATTGCATTCACTTCCGTAGAGATCCCTTTCTTTCCATATATACCCACAAAGCTCCTCTTAAAGGGGAGGCACTCAATGGTTCTAAAAGAAAACCCATTTGGCTTTCTTTGGGGAGAAAATACTCATGGAGAGTTGAGGAGAGGCTATATGGCAGTGTGAAGAGTGAGAAGCGAAAAAAAAGATAATTAGAAAGAAAGGGGGGAGAGTATACACGGAGAGCAAAGAAGAAGAAAGGGTTTTTGTGAGGATAAGTTTTAGTTGTAGCTTATGACCTTATGTGAGAAGAACGGGTTTTTGTAGTTTTAGTTGTAGCTTATGACCTTATGTGAGGATAAGTTTTAGTTTTAGCTTATGACCTTAGTTGTAACTTAAGTTTTAGTTTTAGTTGTAGCAAAGAAGAAGAAAGGGTTTTTGTGAGGATAAGTTTTGTGAGCAAAGAAGAAGAAAGTCTTCACCTTTGTTTTAGTTGTAGCTTATGACCTTATGTATTGCCCCTTTGTGCATGATGAACTTTGTCTCAAGCCAATGCCAACTTACCCTTCATAGTCATATGTTTATGGAGTTTTGCTCGTTTTTCTTCTTTGGTTCCTTCCATTTTGTTTTGATATCACATATTATGTTTTTTTTTTTAAAAAAAAAAAAACAGTAATAATAACACAAGGTAAGTAAGCGTATCCGCCCAACACGAAAATTCCAAAAACCTTCACCCACTTATCCCACCACACCACCACTGAAATACCCACATCTTGGACCCTCTTTCAGGTTACCTGGATCCAGTTACCCAAAGCTCAACATCACTTCTAAGACTGATTCTTCCTGAACCTCCATACTGATTTCCTGCTCCTCCATAATTTTAAGAATTCCCATTTTAGGCATGACAAAAAGACTAAAATACCCTTGTTGTTGAAAGAGAAAGTTAAAGGCAGAGGAGAACATGGAGGTGTTGTGTTCGTGCACACTTCAACGTTTATTGAGGTTGGATTTGAGATCAATCAAAGGTAGATGTAGAGCGATTGTAGAGGTGGAAGAAGATTGTGGTGGAGGCCGTAGCTGCTGAGGAGGAAGGATTTGAGAGGTGCTGCGTTCATCGTCGATAGTAACTGCGTTTCAATTTTTTTGAATTCGCGGATTCTCCAATCCGCAATGATAATTTTGTTTTTAATGCATTGCGGATTGTACAACCCGTAATTATTTTTGCTGCACCTTCATTATTGCGGGTTGTAAAAACCGCAACATAAAATTTTGTAAAACTAATTGCGGATTCTACAACCCGCAAGTATGGAAATTCTGATTTTGAACTTGCGAGTTGTACAACCCGCAATTGAATTTGAAAATTTTTAAGATAGCGGGTTGTACAACCAGTAATTCAGTTATGAAAATTTTCAATCTTGCGGGTTGTACAACTCAATTTATTTTTGAAAATTTCTACTATTGCGGATTGTACAACCCACAATTCATTTTTGAAAATTTTTACTGTTGCGGTTGTACAACCCGCAATTTATTTAAAATATTTTTATTATTGCAGGTTGTACAACCCACAATTCATTTAAAATTTTTTGATACTTGCGGATTATACAAAACGTAATAGCATTAGTTGTATATTTGTTTTGATTTGGTTGTTTGATTCTTTTGAATGAATTATTTAGTCTACGATGGAAGGAGACTTTTGCAGTAAGTTTTCCGAAGAAGTAGATAAAATATCAGAAATAGAAGAACCACATGAAAGTGTTGTTATGGTTAACGAGCATGAATGTGGTTTTCGTTTTTCAAGAAATGAGGTAAATGAATTTGGTTATACTAAATTTTATTATTGGATAAATTGTGATAAACCTAAAATTTTTATGAACGTTATATTTAGGTATTTCTTACTAGAGATTATTTGCTTGAATGGGTTCGGAAGGTTGCTTTTTCTCTTGGATTTGTGGTTGTCATATTGAGATTTAATAAAGCAACGAGTCAACAAGGAAGGAAGACATTTGTATTGTTGGGTTGTGAAAGGAGTGAAAAATATAGAAAATACAGGAATGATTTGGAGGTTACCATTACAGGGACTAGAAAGTGTGATTGTCCATTTAGAGTGCGGGGTAAACCTATTCCAAATGGAGAAGGTTGGGTGTTGAAAGTCATATGTGGCTTACATAATCATGATCTTGCTGAGACACTAGTTGGACACCCTTATGTTGGGATATTAAAACCTGATGAACATGCCTTGGTTGTTGACATGACAAAAAGTCAAGTGAAGCCGTCAAACATATTGCTGACTTTGAAAGAGAACAATAAAGACAATGTGACAACAATAAAACAATTGTATAATGCAAGATATACATACAAGAGGTCACTTAGAGGATCAAGAACTAAATTGCAGCAATTAATGATGTTACTGGAGCGTGACCAGTATATTCACTGGAGTAGGTGTCATCAGTATTCAGAAGTTGTGAGTGATATCTTTTGGACACATCCTGATTCATTTAAGTTGTTGAATGCATTTAGCATTGTCCTATTGATGGATAATACATACAAAACCAACAAATATAGGCTTCCTTTGCTTGAAATAGTTGGTGTGACATCTATGGGTTAACTTTTTCAACTACTTTTGTGTTATTGTCAACAGAATGTGAAAATACCTTCATATGGGCTTTGTAGAGACTCAGAGGGTTGTTTTTTAGGGAAGATGTGTACCCTGAAGTCATTGTTAGTGACAAAGACCTTGCTTTAAGAATGCAATCAATGTTGTCTTTCCTGAAGCATCTAACATATTATGTCGGTTTCACATTAACAAGAATGTTAAAGCAAAATGTAAAATGTTCACTGTTTCTAGGGAGGGGTGGGACATTATAATGAATACATGGGAAACTATGGTAGATTGTCATAACTGTGATGCATATGATGAAGTTGTTAAAGGGTTTGACTGTATTTATTCATCTTGGCCATTGTTTGTTTATTATGTGAAGAAGACATGGCTTATTCCCCACAAAGAGAAATTTGTTAGGGCTTGGACAAATAAGGTCATGCATTTGGGAAACACTACCTTAAATAGGTATATTTGTAATATTTTTATAATAAGATATAGGTGTCAAGATAAGTATATAAGATATTAATATTCTTTTATGTTTTTGCAGGGTTGAATAGGCTCATTGGAATCTGAAACGTATATTGCAGAATAGCATGGGAGATTTGTGTACTTGTTGGGATGCAATTAACAACATCCTTATTCTTCAATATAATGAAATTAAAGCTTCATTTGAGATGAGTCTACATGTTGTTGGTCATAACTTCAATATGACATTATACAAACATTTGGTGGATGTGGTTAGCAAGAATGCTTTGGCATGGATAGCTGAAGAAGTGCAAAGAGTTAAGCACGTGGGTTTCGATAATGAGCATTGTGGTTGTGTCCTAAGGTCTACCCATGGATTGCCATGTGCTTGTGCATTAGCTAGATATCAGTTTGGTGTGATACCACTTAACGAAGTTCATGTTATGTGGACTTGACTAAGCTTCTCAGACATATCATGAGGTTAGTCATCTTTTGAGTTATCATGTCAACAAGAATTAGATGTCATTGTTAATCGATTTAAAGAGGTTGATATTGGAGGGAAACTTACAATTAAGAACAAACTTCGTGAAATTCCTTATCCTGACATGACATCCATGTGTCCGCCGAGAGAGAAGTCAAAACTAAAGGCTCGCAAACACGTAAAGAAAAAATACATGAGAGGTCAACAAAGCGTAACCCATCTTATTTTGAGCATGTCGATAAAATTCATTCAATCAATGATAGTTGCTCTTCACTGAAGGGGTCAAGGGGAAATCACAGTTGGCACTGAGTCAAAAAGTTGTTCTAATGCTTGATCAATTTCATCCGATATGTCACCCATTTATCGAAGAAGTTGTTGATGTCAAAGCAGATGGAAATTGTGGATATCAATCTATTGCTGCATTGTTGGGTATGGTGAAAAATTGTGGTCATTGGTTCAAATGGATTTGTTCAAAGAAATTTGTGCTTGGCATGATGAATATGCTACCATTTTAGGTGGATTTAATCGAGTTGAGGAACTAAAGAATTCATTGCTACTTGAACGATCAACAACTGTAAGCATCTTTATCTTTAATTTAATTATTTAACTCATGTGTAATTATGAAGTAATGTGTACAATTTCAACATGCAGGCTACTATCGAGAAATGGATTATGCCATTGCTAGTAGATATAATGTCGTATTAGTTTGCTTATAACTGAAGTAAAACATAACCATTTTTCCATTAAGAAGTAGACCTCCGAGTTCGGTCCATTCACATAGGATAATATGTATAAGACATGTGTATGGGTCACATTTTGTGTAGGTATGTGCAATAATGATCTAAATAACGAAGAAAGATTAATATTTCTAGTTATATAAACATCAATGTTAATTATTTGCAGGTGAAATTACGGGATGGTAGTCCTTTACCTACAGAAGACATGTTTTGGTCGAAGTATTGTTACCTAGAGGCAAGATTGTGGTCATCATATTACGTTGGTCGTATGCAACGTTTTAGAAACATGTTACAACCCAATAAGTTCCACATTAATCTTGGAGATGATTGATTATTGTAAAAGGATTTTCTTACCATTAACTTCTTCTTATAAACATATTTACTTCTTATAAAAATATTTGTTGTCTATCATCTGAAATAACATAGTAAGTAATATCATGCGAAATACTAATAATAACATATCAATATCATAGTATTCGGTACAAATAATAACATAGTATTCGGTAAAAATAATAACATAATAAGTAATATAATCTGAAATACAAATAATAACACAGTAATATCAACTACGTCCTGCCCCTTTACCATGACCTCCTCTCGAACAACGTGTATAAACAGTCCCCTCGCGATAACCTTGTTGGGCTAACCGCAATGCCTCTTGAGTCCCTTCATAGGATGTAGTGCCTTCGACCACGTCAGGACAATCAATCATCCTTTGCAGGACGTTTGCAATACGTCTAAATAAACCCTTCAAAATGAAAATAATACACATTAACCAAATCAATCATTTAAAAAGAATTAAAAAAATCATTCACAATCCAAATAACTTATAGGTCTCTGATCCTGCTCTGACGGAGGATGTGGGTTTGTGTCAGCTGGACTACGAGGACGACGACCAGATGACACATGCGGTCCCTCATCCTCAACACGAGGACTAATAAATGGATAGGAGATATGCATAAACCAGTCTGAGCATGCATGTGGCTCAGATGCTGGGGTAAGACCGCTGACCAAATGATCAGCAAAATGTAACCATCTATAGTCAATGGTCTCAGAAACACCACCGTCGTAATGCAAAACAACATCTGGAATCCTCTACTCGTAGCCAAACTGCCACAAGACACGATTTGACATATATTTCTAAGTAGTGACCCCATAACGGATGAAACCTCGAAATAATGATATGGACTCAAATGGACGAGCTGCTTGGTGCGAATGATATAGAGTCCACACATCATCACTATACGTCAAGCGATCTAAATGGGCCCTTATCTCAATGAAGCTCGAAATATGACGTCTGACAACATATCGAGCTGCCCATAGTAGAGTGTCATCATATCTAGAATTCAAAGTCCTTCTTCTCATGCATGGGATGTGCTCGTAAATCCATGCCTATGTTATTTTAAATAAATCAACATTAACTATTTTCAATTTATAAGGATATATAACTTCTAACATACAATTAAATTTTCTTCCATGGGAGACCAACCTCAGTTCTCCCTGTTCCTATACAAAACAAAAAATAATACAATTCATATTCGTAATAGTCATGTAACTAATTTAAATTTAATCCAATCACCAACATAGTACAGAAAATTGTAAATATCTTACCTCACCAGTCCACAGTCTAAATGTAATATGATCAGGGTAACTAACCAAAACAGAACAATCAGAAGGGCCACCTACGAATCCCCCTGCCTTAGCAGCTTCGTCACAGTATCTCCTTGCCTCACATAGGCTGTCGATCTCTTTCGACCTCCTCTAGTTTTTGCCATAGTTCTGAAATGAAGCAAAGAAATTTGAAAATCAAAGGTGTTTAAAAAACACACACTTGCGGGTTATACAACCCGCAACTTATTTTCAAAATAAAAACAAGTTGCGGGTTTGGTAACCCGCAATGTATTTGAAATTTCGAATGCATTGCGGGTTACCCAACCCATAACATATTTTTATTTTGAAAATACACAACCCACAATGACGACCATGACCAGAAGAAAACGACCACCACCGCCGTCCTCTGCCTATATCATTCACTACAATATCAAATTAAACTTACAATAAACCTTACCTTTGTTTTAATTGATTATATAATTGTCAATATGGTGTGTGGTGGTGCGTGTGTTGTGGACGTGCAACGGTGCAAGATGTTCCTCTAAATTTTCAATTCCCAAAGGTGCAGCAATGGCGGAGGTGCAACAACAATAGAGGTGAAAGAACGCTGGAGGTCAAGGAATGTCGGAGGTGCAAGAACGTCAAACTGTAGATGGAGGTGCGATGGGTGGAGGTGAGAGAGATGGATGTGCTGAGTGAAAGGGGTGAAAGGTAGGATTGGATTTTAAAAAAATTTAAAAGGGTAAAATCGTAAAAACACATTTAATATGGAGGTGCAAGAAGTCAGTATGGAGGTGCAGGAAGAATCAATCCACTTCTAAACCTTGACGTAATGTGGCCCAAACCAGGTAGATTTGAACCAAACCAAACCACTCTTGCTAGCTTGATACCTTGCTCCTCATCGTCATCCTCGCCACATATTCTTCGTTAGAACGAACCTGTTGTGCTTTGGTTTAGGCAGCGCATTGGTTAAGATAGTATATGTTAAGCCACACAATATGATTAATATCCAAAATGGATTCACTCAAGTATATCTTTGAGAAGCCTACTCTCACGGGAAGGATAACCTGTTGGCAAATGTTATTATCAGAGTATGATATTTTATATGTCACCCAAAAGGTTATCAAAGGCAGTGTTCAGGCTGATTATTTAGCCCATCAGCCCATTGAAGATTATCAACCCATGCAGTCTGGTTTCCCAGATGAGGATATTTTTGAGGATGATATTGAAAATACCTGGACCTTATTATTCAATGGAACATCTAAAGCATTGGGCCATGATATAGGGGCATTGCTTATCTCTCCAAAAAAATAGCATATACCAGTGACGACAAGGTTGTCCTTCGATTGTATCAAGAATATAGCTGAATACGAGGCCTGTGCTCTAGGGATTTGAGCAGCCATAGAATTTAAAGCAAAATGCTTGAACGTGTATGGTGATTCCATGCTAGTTATTCACCAAATAAAGGGAGAGTGGGAGACTAGGGATCATCCCTTATCAAGCATATATCAAAGGACTAATGAAGTATTTTGATGCCATAGTATTCCACCACATTCTACGAGAAGAAAACTAGCTGGTTGATGTTCTTGCCACCTTATCATCCATGTTCAAACTAAATCAAGAGGGAGAGTTGCCAACGATCAAATTGAAGAGTCATGAACACCCAATTTACTGCCATTTCATCACAGGAGAGTTGGATGGCAAACCTTGATATTTCGATATCAAGCGATACCTCAAAGATCGTGAATATCCTGAAACAGCCATCGAGAATGATAAATGGATGTTAAGATTGGCTGCAAACTTCATGTTGAATGGAGATGTGTTATACAAGAGAAATCATGATATGATCCTCCTCAAATGTGTCGATGCCAAAGAAGCAGAGTTGATCTTGAGGGAAGTTCACGAAGGAACTTTCGATACTCACATGAATGGCCATTCTATAGCCAGGAAAATATTAAGGGCTGGTTACTTTTGGTTGACCATGGAGAATGACTATTGTGTACATGTGAGGAAATGCCACAAATGTCAAGTGTATGCAAACAATGTTAATGCTCACCAACAACTTTGAATGTCTTGACTGTGCCATGGCCTTTCTCTAGGTGGGGTATAGATGTCATCGGAGTTATAGAGCCAAAAGCATTAAACGGACATCGTTTCATCCTAGTGGTAATCGATTACTTTACTGAATGGGAGGAAGCCGCTTCCCACGCAAATGTGATGAGGAAAGTAGTGGCAAAATTCATAAGGAAAGAATTGATATGCCGATATGGCTTGCCTAGCAGGATTATCATTGACGATGCTACCAATCTCAACAATAAGATGATGTTAGAATTGTGTGAAGAATTCAAGATTCAACACCACAATTCCTCTCTCTACCGTCCGAAAATGAACGAAGCAGTTGAGGCAGCGAATAAGAATATAAAGAAGATCATCCAAAAAATGGTCGTAACTTACAAGGAATGGCACCAGATGCTCCCTTTTGCCTTACATGGATATCACACTTTAGTCCGGACATCAACTGGGGCAACACCATTTTTGTTGGTATATGGGATGACAGCAGTACTCCTTTTCGAATTTGAAATCCCCTCTCTGAGAGTGTTGATGGAAACTCAACTGGAAGAAGAGGAATGGATACAAGCTTAAAGGGATCAACTTAATTTTATTAACGAAAAAAGACTAACAACAATAAGTCACGGACATCTATATTAAAGAAGGATGAAGAAAGCATTTGATGGAAAAGTTCACCCAGAGAGTTTTAAGAAGGCGATTTAGTGGTAAGGAAGTTCATGCCGATTCAAAAGGATCATAGAGGGAAATGGTTCCCATATTACGAAGGCCCTTATGTGGTGAAAAAGGTCCTTTCAAGAGGAGCACTAATCCTCATGAGGATCGATGGGAAAGAGTTACCTCTACCTGTAAAATATTGACATTGTTGATTGACTGCAATATTCAATGAAAACACTTGTTTGTATAATTTTCCTTTTTTTTTTCTTTTGATTTATGCATTTTTGTCACACTGAGTAAAAGTAAAAGGAAAAGGCATGAGCATATACTTTTGTTAGCACCATGGCATGTTCTACAGATTCTTGCTTGTTGCCACCAAGGCCTAGTCTCAATGGATGTCGTGAGAATAAAGCAAAATAAAATAAAAAAATAAAAGGTGTTCATAGGACTGAGTTAATTGTTTTCTCTGATATAAGTTTTGAATTCATGAAAAATGTTGCATTTTCACAGTTTAGGAAGAGGTAAAAGCCAACAATTTCCAATGAAACACTTACATGTATGTTGCTTGAAATCCTCTAGTCTTTCCTCATCCCCAAAATCCCAAAATAAAAGGATCTGCCTCAATAGCTATCATCATTGCCCGGAATGACAAAATAAGAGTATCACATAGGGGCAAAAACGTTAGGTTTCTCTTGGTTGGCTGAATGGTTGAACTCCAATCTCTTGGGGCAATAAAAATAAATAAGTCTAATAGATTGAAAACCCGCAAGGGCAGTCTAGGCAAAAGAAAGGAAAATAAAGAAAATCAAAAGTTTAACAGAAAAAGAAGAAGATATAAATGTCATGTGTTGTGAGCCATTGAATCTTGTTTTAGGGTTAATCTTGCTGAAATAAAGCAATCATGATTCAAAGGGACATATGGCCATGTTTCTTTGTCCAAAGCAAACAAAAATTGCAAATCCATTGCACCCTTTTTGAGCAAAAAATAAATATTAACTTTCAAAATGCCCTAAACAAAGGTTATCATAAGTGAAACTCAGTTCAAGATATGCCAAAAAGCTCCAAAGAATCAAATAGAAGAAATTCATCTGAGAATGATATGAGTGTGCAAGAAGAAGTGTTATCACAAAAGAGCAAAAAAGAGAAGAAAAGAGAAAAGAAAAATGAATGAAAAATGAAAAAATAATGAAAAGAATAGGGTGTTTACAAAGGAAAACCTTGATTGTCTTTCACAAAACTTGACTAATGTTGTGTCAAATTTTAAAATCCAACAAATAATTTTTGAGCCTTCATATCCTTTTCTTGACAACCTTTTAACCCTTAGTCGCGTTACGTGCCTAATAAAGTCCATATTGATTGAGGAATGATTGCTCTAATTTTCAAAGCTTAACCCTGTGACAAGAAGACGTGACTAACAACTCGGTCACGAAAAAGCAAAAGAAAAAATAGAGTAAAAGAGAAAGCTGGTTGAAATGTTTCTGGTAAAAGACAATCTTCTGTTATCAACCAATGAGTCAACCAAAAGGAAGCCAACTCAGAATACCCTTACACTAGGGCAATCCTTTCCTTCCACCTTACAAAAAAAAAAATCCAAATCACCTTTTATCCAGACCTTGCTTCACCCTTGCACATCTAAGCTAGGGCAGTTTTGCTCGCATGTATACCTTGCACAGACTCGATTCTTAGAGGGACATGTGAAAAACATCATGTCATGTTACATAACCCCAGTCTTCACCACCTAGCTATTCAGGCAATCCTTCAAATAAGCAATCCACACTTCACCTAGTCTACCCACTACTACATCAAAACTGGGACAGTCTTGCTTCACATGTATACCTTGCATAAAATTCTCCCTTTTTAGAGAGGCATATGAGTTTTAACATATCTGAAGTTGGTCAATCTCAGCTTCCTCCAAACAACTTCAACTTTCTCTCTCACATTTTTCATTCACCTATGGATTCAGGCACATGCATTAAATATTGTTTTAAAGGAAAAAGTCAATAATGCCTTAATTTCAACTTCAGGATTTGCAACATCTCTCATTTTCATGAACAAAATTTTGATGTCAAAAGAATTCAACGATGGAAAAGAGAACAATTGACTCTAAGTATCAACATCGAAAAAAAAAAGAAGTCTCATCCATTCATTCATTAACCCTTTCAAACAAAAAGCAAAATAGGAAAATAGAATTTCATGCATTCATACATGCATTTTAATTAAAGCAAAACTGTAAAAATAGAGTCTCATGCATTAATCCATGTACTCTAATGAACCACAAGAATAGCAAAAGCAAACATATTGCATTCATACATGGATCATTCAAATTTTATTTTGGTGTTCTCTTACCCTTTTCTCAAATCGTTTTCAGACAAAGACCCTCTTCTCATGATTGGTTAAACAAATTTGAGTCTTTTCCGAATAGAGATCATCTCCATGGGATTGGTTCAAACGTTTTCAAACCTTCTTCAAATGGGGACCCTCTGTAAAGCAAGGTCTAAATCCTTACTTTTTTGCACGTGACTGTGCGTGACCCTCTACTTTGTTATGGTTTTGACCTCACTTTTACTTTCCTGCATGTGACAGTGCGTGACCCTGTACTTTGTAATGGTCTCGACCTCACTTTTACTTTCCTACACGTGACGGTGCATGACCCTCTACTCTATAATGGTCTCGACCTCACTTTTCCTTTTTCTGCATGTGACGGTGTGTGCCCTCTATTTTGTAATGGTCTCGACCTCACTTTTACTTTTCTGCATGTGACGGTGTGTGACTCTCTACTTTGTAATGGTCTCGACCTCAATTTTACTTTTCTACATGTGATGGTGCATGGCCCTCTACTTTGTAATGGCCTCGACCTCACTTTTACTTTCCTGCACGTGATGTGCGTGACCCTCTACTAAGTAATGGTCTCGACCTCACTTTCTGATTTTCACTTTGTTTTCAAATGGTGAACTCTCTTTTGAGGAATGATCCGGATGCTTGATTTTTTTTCTTTCTCAAGCCAGACGAAATTAGTATTTCTGTCTTTACTTAAATTTTACCTTGATAATATTAAATTTTTAATTTTCAAATTATACAGTAAAATTTAAGTAAAGAGGGGTAGCTGTTAACACCCAATTTCGTCTGGGTGAATAAATTTTCAAAAGTATAAAAAAAGGTTTCTAATCATAATAAATAAATAAATCATTTAATTTAAAATTTTGAGTTTTGTTCCTATTCTCTCCTATTTTTAAAAAATATATTTTTTTATATTTATTTTTTTTAATTTCAAAAAAAGGAAAAAGAAAAAAATATATAGTTCAATTTTTATTTTATTTCAAAAAATAAATTCAAGTTTTACTCAGTTTTTTTCCTCTTTATGTTACTATTTAAAAAAATTAAATTAAATTGAAAAATGAACAAAAATTATTTTAAAAAAATATAAAGAAGCTGAAGAACAGCCCGCTCTTGCAACACTCAGCTCCACTATTATGCTTTATTGTTGCATGCCCTACTGTTGCACAAGAAAGGCTGTTTTGTCCCCTCTGAAAAAAATTCCACTACTCTGCTCCACTGTTACACAAAAAAGTTTGTTTTGTTCCCTCTAAAAGTTGTCTTATCCCTGCAAAAGTGGTTTTGTCTCTTTTGAAAAGCAAAAATGGGCATTGCACTCACTTCTGTAGAGATCCCTTTCTTTTCATATATGCCCACAGGGCTCCTCTTAAAGGGGAGGCACTCACTGGTATTAAAAAAAAAAGCCATTTGGCTTTCTTTGGGGAGAAAGATACTCATGAAGAGCTGAGGGAAGGTTATATGACAATGTGAAGAGTGAGAAGCGAAAAAAAAGGATAATTAGAAAGTAAGCGGGGAGAGCATAGACAGAGACCAAAGAAGAAGAAAGGGTTTTTGTGAGGATAAGTTTTTTTCGAACAACCCTCTTGAAGGTAAGGTTTCTTCACCTTCGTTTTAGTTGTAGCTCATGACCTTAAGTATTGCCCCTTTGTGCATGATGAACTTTGTCTCAAGCGAATGCTAACTTACTCTTCAAGGTCACATGTTTGTGGAGTTTTGCTTGTTTTCCTTCTTTGGTTCCTTCCATTTTATTTTGATATCACACAGTTATGTTTTTTTTAAATAATAATAATAATAATAACACAAGGGTGAACTAGTATAAATCTTGGTATTTTTGATCTCTCTTTTTCTCTTCTTGAATGCTTTATTGTTTGTTGTCTCTCGCCTATTTTAATTTTCCTTCGCGCTCAGTTTATTGCTCATCTACTGTTGCTATATCGTGTTCTTTGAAACTGTTTTAATCTCTGTTTAGTTTACTGTATCTGATCTTTATTCTGTTTAAGTGTTTCTAACTAACTATTATTACTGTATATCTGTTTGTATTTCTAGAAACTAGTTTTCTTGAAATTATTGTTAATTTTGGATTGCTTTGTTGCATGAGTAATTTCAGTGAACTGATTCTACTATTTATCTGATTGTTACTGATCTACTGTGGATTGTGTTCCTTGTTCAATTTATTGTTGATCCGTGTGTTCTAGTCTATACTGTTTGTGTTTGTAAATTGATTGAATCTTTTCTGATTTGTGTTTTATTCTAATTTTAGTATATTATTTATAGTTTTACTCAATTGATTTCTAGATTATCTCATATGTTTTCTGGTTCTAGTTTACTACTTCTGCTTCTAAATTGATTGTGTTTATTGTTGTATACTGTTCTGTGTGTGTATTTTGTTGATTGATTGTGATATGGAATACATTGACTTTTGTTGAGTACTTCTGAATAACACTTTTGATTAATTCAATTAAAAACTTTCATTCCACACTTTAAATACTTTTCATTTTTGGAAAATTTTTTGAAAGTTCAATTCACCCCCCTATTGAATTCGGCCTAAACTTTGTTTCCACTTTGAAAATATTTTCAAGAATTCATATACCACTCTTTTTTTTATAAGATTTAAAATGGCTATGTGTTAGAGTTGTGAAAACACTTTTAACTGCTTCTTTCATAAAAATCTGGCAATATATTTCCATTTTTTTGATTTCTGAATTCATTGGTTAATCCCACTTTTTCCTTTTGAGTTTTCTAGGGTTGAATTGATGTTTTCTCGAAGGGGTTTTCAAAGTTTCATGTTGTACTCTATTGACTGTGTTTAGGAGTTGATTTATTTTCATCATATCTTGTATGTGATTTGCATGTGATTGTGCCTATAAAAACTCATAAAGATAGTGGAAATCGGTTGTTTTAAGGTTGAACAACTAAGATTGGATGTGGGATCAGTTTGATTTGAATCAATATAAAATTATTGTGTAATATTTCTTCTTCCTTCTTAGTTTGTACAAATTTATCCTGTTGTTTGTGAATACATTGTATGATTTTTATCAATCTTAATTCCAGGTTTTATCAATCTTAATCCCAAATTTAATTGCATTATATTTTTTTATTAAGTCTTGTTTCCAAAAGATTATAAGATGGGGTAAAAGTTTTAAGAAAGTTTTACAAAACCAATTCACCCTCTTTTTTGTTTATCTTAGCCATAAATCTTTTTCCAACAAAGAAAGAACTTAATTTTCCCATAATTCTCATCTCAAACTCTTCTTGCACATTAGAAAAATCCTTGCAAAGAGATTCATTAGTAGCATTTCATCAACATAAATTTGAACAATAATGAAATACTTGTTACATTCTTTGGAGAAGAGGGTGAAAAATAGGAAATAAGACAAGAAGGGAGGGTTGAATTGTGTTTTATAGATTCTTTAAAATTTTTCGTAAATATCATTTAATGAGGTTTGTTTAGACAATAGTTTTATATAACATGCAATCTGTTGATGAATCATTTTTATGTACATATTTTGTCTGATTAAATTATTAGACACAACTTTAAGCTTCCAAAAGATTTATTTAAATAATGACTTTTCCAAAATTAGTTTTAGTTGTTAATAACATGCAAAGTAAAAGAAATAAGGAGAGATAAGACATACACACAATACTTTATACTAGTTTCTCTAACATAACAAACTACGTTCTATTCCCAATCAACAAAGTTCAATAGGTAGATTAATGTTGCAATGTAGAGTCAAGTATTGTTGGGGGTCAAACGCATTCTTGGCTAACTCCTTAAGTATGCTTTCAAAAAGCCACTCTTGTTTCACGGGCATTCTTTTGCAAAACAGTCACTTCTGGATAACATAAAATATTTTGTGAGGTTTATCAACAAATCATTGGTTTTTGACTACTAGGAAGGGATTAATGATTACAAGGTTTATGCACTCTCTCGTAGTTTTCTAGATGAACACTTTTGAGGAAAAAAAAATGAACATCTTTTCAACACAATGCAACAACTTCTTTCTTCTTCTCTTTTCTTGAAAGGTAGCTTTATATAGACACCGAAAGAATATAACCATTGCAAATCTATTTTTGGTTGTTAAGCAGTTTTAACTCACCAGAATGTCCTTTCTACATTTGACGAGCTTGATAGTGAACTATGCATTAAATGCACATCATCCAACTTTTAGTTTCTCTTCTTCTTTATACAACATCTAGATGTTTAGTAGTACTTATCTCTCTAGGTAGCATAACCATTTACACCAAAATATTGTAAAAGTGCACACTATAGGCTAGAATCGAATAACGCTTGTGTCAAGTTGTTGTTGAAGAAAGCTCCTTTACATCTTTATACCTTCCTGGTGATTGTATCCTTGTGGTATGAATCTAACTTTATTTCCTAGCACTTTGCCATCTTCTTCTAGCTAGTTGTGGAAGACCCATCTTGCTCCAATCACGGTCTAATAAATAGGAGGAGGCACTAAAGTATAGACATCATTTATGGTGAATTGGTTCAACTCTTCCACCATGGTTAGAATGTAGCATTTGTCTATCAGAGCTTCTTCTATTTTCTTTGGTTTTACTCAAGATACCAAAGCCATAATGGCTTTGTCTCTAACAAATGATTTAGTTTTGTTGCCATTGTGTCTCTCTCCTAAGATTTGATCTTGATGGTGAAATGGGACATACTTGTAGTCCATCCTCGAGGTTTGGTTCAGGTGGATCTTTGTTTGATGCCTTCCGTGTGTTTGATCCTTTCCCTGCATCTGCTGTGTTCCTTCGTCTAACACCTGGATCTAATGATCAACAAAGTCTTTATCAAAATCTTCTTTAGAGTAAGTTCCTCTTCACCCCTTTTTCTTGAATTAGTTTTGAGAAAATTTTGCATGTTTAGGAGAAACTTGGTTGTATGTGGGGTTTCAGAGCCAAGATGAGTCTTTATTATTCTAGGATCATACAGTATGTTCAAATCATTGATAAGGACTTTCTATGTACAAGTTTAGCTTTTTTGTGAGTTATGTGGAGTTGGAGCTTAGTTTTGTGTTGAGCAAGTTAAACATGTAAGGGAAGTTAATTAAGTTTTCAATAGTATTCTAGGATAGACGATCTAGATGTGAAGGTGATGTGGTCACTTGTCTTGAAACTCTTGTAAGAATTTATGTGTTGATTGAAATGAAATTCTATCTTAGTATAATGTTTTGAAATGTTGAGTGCATGTATAATTTTATGTTAGAATATTGTATATGGGATAAACTTGGTTCAAGTCGGTATTGTTTTGAATTATAATATTCAATATTTGGTAAAAGAAAGTGAATAAAAAACTTTGCTTAAACCAAGAAAGACCCATACCTTATCCTTTAGAATTTCTGATTTTATGTAGATTTTTTGGGTGAATCAAGTGCTTGACGGGCAAAATTCATTTAATTAAAACCCAAGATTTTTAGTCGTTGGACAAGCCAAATTGATTAGGCAAGCCAAATTTACTGGGCGAGCTAGTTAAATAAAAATTCCTAGTGATTTGGTCACTAGGTGACCCAATTATCGCTGGATGAAATTCATTTAATTAAAAACTTGAGAGCTTCAATTGTTGTGAGAGCCAAATTTGTTGGGTGAGTTATTTAAATAAATATTGTTGGTGATTTGGTTGCTAGAGGAGCCAATTCTCCCTGGACGAAATTCATTTAATTGAAAACGTGAGAGCTTTAGTCACTGGAAGAGAGTTTTTTTTTTTTTTTTTTTTATAAAAAACTCCTAGTGGTGTAGTCGCAAGGTGACTAGAAGTTGTTAGGTGTGTTGATGCCTTTGCCTGTGCGAGCAGAATGGTAGTTGGGCGAGTAGAATGGTGACTAGGTCAATTGTAGCATGTGCTTAGTTCGCTAGGTGAGCCAAATGCTGGATGAGGGAGAGAGAGTTTTCTATAGATTAAAGAAACACCTTTTTAAATATTTCTAAATGCTAAAATGTGTTTATCTTTCATTATATTATATTTGACCAATATATTGTATTTCAACATTTTTATAATATAATGGATCATGAATTTTCAATTTATTAGCATTTGAATTGAGTTTGATGCATATGTATAAATAAAAATTGTGATAATTTAGTTGTGATATAACATGTAGTGTCTTGTAAACATAGTTATTGGACTCATAGAGGAAAAATATTAGGTGGTAAGAGGTAAAAGAGGTTCCTATGACTTAGTTCGCAATATGAAAAAGAATTGTGTCTGGAAAATCATAATGAATTTACCTTGTCATATAAGTGGACTAGTTTTTATGGGGTCAACTTGCTCTAAAGGAGAGGGGGGGGGGGGGGTTGCTGACCGAAGCCTTAAGACTCTCATTTCCAGTGAAAAAACAACAAACCTTGCAATAGATTGTTTAGTCAAGCAAACAAGACCGTCTAGTAAGAGCAGAAAGAAATAACACAATCCGGGTTACGTCCAATCCCCTCAAGGAATCGCTCAAGAGATGTCACTAATCAATACACTTTTATTATACTGATTACATAAACTTCTCCCTATTATAATGAGTATACAAACCTCTCTATGTTATCCTTCTCAATCTCTCATTGAGACTAAAAACACTAAAAGGAAAGAGAACACTCTCAAAGAGAGCACAAATAAAGCTCTCGAGGGTATAACTTTACAGAGTAAAGAATTTACAAAGTTTTACACACAAAAAGATAGACGGTCAAAAGCTGATAGAATTACGAGAACTCTTGAGACTCTATATCTTTCTCAGAAAAGAAGATTGTAAAGCTTGTTGTAATATTATATGTTCTTCTTCATCTTTGAGCACTTTATATAGCCTCATGAATTAGACCATTGAGCTCAAAATAAGAAGACATTTTTCTACACAAATAAGAAGACATATCTTCATCTTTAATGTTATAGACACTTTAAAAGAAAATTTTTGATATGATCTTCATTCTACATTTTCATTGGATATATCAAAGGAAACAATTCAATACACTCAAAATAGTTAACAATTTATTTTCAAATATATTAGAATCAATTAAGCTCTTTTATTTTCTTACGAAATTATTTTTATACCGATGGTAATTTATGTTCTTCTAAAATGAGTTATAGAATAAATAATATGGTCATCAGTATTAAAATGTTTTTAATCATTTATATATTTTAGATATATTTTTTAACACACCATTTTCAACTTATTAAGGGATTATTTCCTTACTAAAGTAAAACATAGATTGTATTAGATTGTCTAATGCAGTCTGCTTAGATCATCTACTATGTACTGTAGTTGTACAAAACACTAGTTAGAGCATTTAGATGATGATTGTAGAACACTTATAAAAATTAAAGTGTTTTTCTTAACATCATAACCTTCACACAAAGTTTACAAGTCATCATATTATTTAGAGAGATGCAACTTCTTTGGATCTCAATAATTCCTATTATGTAGCTCTATTCTGGTGATAATTTACTTAAGGTGGTGTCATAAGTGTAGATCTTCAAGTATAATTAAACACATGAGTCTTCCGAAAGTAAAGTGGCTGTGATGTTGATGTCTTTGAGTTATGACATGAGAAGTAGCTAGTGGGACTGAGATTTAGACCCTTGTTAGTGATAAATGTTAATGTTATTGAAATGTGCATATATGATTGAATTTATACATGTATAAGTTTTTTTTTTTAAACTCTAACTTACCCTGTTTAATGATTTTTGTTTTTTGTTTTTATCAATGATGGTAAAGGATAATGCAGGAAAGTAGTCATAGTAAAGATAGAACGAGGAGATAGAAAAAGTTTATAATGCTTTATATGTTTTCCTTTTCTTAGGATATGTTTCTGTATATATGTATTTTGATTTATTATATAGAGGAAAATTTATTTTGAAAAATTTCAAAATGGTTAATGTAATTTTATGTAAATATAATTGTGATAAACATTAATAAAATGAATGTTAGATGATATAACTTTAAGGAAGGAAATGTGAGGAATACAATTTTTTTATTAATTATTTTTGAATTTTATAATTTATGTAGAAACCTTCATTTTAATCTTTTATTTAAAAAAGAAAACGGAAAACTTGGTCAAAATTTAATTTTCTAAGAACCAAATTCTAACCAGTTTACCATGCGAGAGACAATATTGAAGGTCAGAATTCAATTGTCTAGAAATAGATTCAGACCATGAAGTATAAACATGCCTATTTGTGTAAATAAAGATGGTTTGAGTTTAATTTTGTAACTTTCTTCAAAATGATATTTGTGAAAAAGGAATTCAAAATGATATTTAGTTTCCCATAATCTATTTCAAAAAGTTTTTTTTTTCTTGATATATATATTGATTTTTTTTTTAATTTTTCTTTTTGAAAAAAATACTTATTTATATTTCTTTTCTATTATTATATAGTTTTTAAAAATATTTAATTATTATTATTATTATCATTATCATTATATTTTCTAACATATATAGTACCATATCTTATTAATATAGATAATAGTAAAGACAAAATGTAAAATAAATAAAATTGTTAGCATAAAAGAATAAAACAAGGAATTCTTAAAAACTATATACAACAATTGAAAATTTTCTCTATTCGAGCCAATTAAAAAAAATACACAAGACTTTCTTAATCAACGTGGAAATGGATATTTTGTGAGATGTATCTTTTTCATGACTTCGCGTTAATCCAAGTGCACGTGATATGACACTGATGTCTTTTCATTCTTTCCCGAAGTTTTAATGGTGGGTAGCTCGTTTTGATATCACCAAATTACTACACGCGTTCTTTAGGCTCTTCGACCATGTTTTGATTCGTTCATCTTAAGTTTGGGCGTAAAAGAAACATCGAATTATTTTACGGTTTACGTTTATTTCAATTAATTCTCGCTGACATAAGATATTTTTTATTTATCCCTAAGACAGGATAACGAATAATGAGGGGCTGGAAGGGGAACTTGATGAAAATAATGAAAAAACAGGTTACATAGTTATATTTTTACAACTTTTTGTCTTATTTCACTCAAAATTATAAAATTTGTTAAAAGTTTACATTCATAACAAATAATTATAATTATATATTAGTAAAATTGCTATAAAGAGAAAAAGAGATAGGCTTATAATGATGAATTTAGATCAATTATGTATCTAGACGTAACTAATTATATCTTAACGCATAATTTATAACATTATAAATTAATATATTTTAAAATCTTACTTCAATTCCTTTTTTCATATTGAAGCAGTCAAAAACTATAATTTGTTAATTTCATTGTCCTTGCATATCCAATCTAATATAACCCTTTTAATTTTATTTATTTATTTATTAATTTTTTTTCTGCTGCATTTATTTATTATTATATTATGTTTTTATTTTTTCACCTATTACACTCATTTTATTAAAATATATTTAAAAGTATTTTTATAAGTCATTATATTATATAATTAATTTTATTTTTTTAACACGAATTATATCTACTACCTGTTTTTACTCATTATTTCTTTACTTTCTTTTCTTTTGTACAATCTAATTTATCTTCTTTCCCTTTATTATCTTCCTCTCCAAACAAAGTATTCATGAATACAATCTCACAATGACATGATTAAAATATTGTTTTAGGTCAGTGTTTCAATGATTAGTTAGATCAACATTCAAATTCCAAAATGATATGAAAAATTACATTATAGAGATTATACTTTTACACCCATTATATATATATATATATATATATATATATATATATATATATATATATATATATATTTTGAATCTTTCTAATTTTATATTCGTTTTTTATATCCAGCAATTTTTTCTCTTCCATTTTATTTAAAATCCTAAAGCATGGTTATGGAAACAAAAAAAATTATTAGAAGTAAAGAAAAGGGTGGGTGGAACTCATCATCATCTCACATGGGTGGCAAACATGACCAAGAAGCTTTTGAAAAATTAATTTGAGTCGGTGATTTGCCTGGCTATGCGACACGAAGGCGAAAGAAAACAACTGTTGATGGGGTGGCAGAGGAAACACCCTCCATGTCCTTAGCTGATCCCTCTCATACCACCACACACTGTCACACATGAAAACAAATAAATATTTGAAGTGGCACTGTTTATGGCTTTACCGTTTACTTTGGGTCTCTATGGATCTGCGTTCATCACAACCAACTTTTCATGCAATGGCCAGCAATAGTTTTGCAATCTTCACATATCGGTATTTTTCTCATGTGGTGCAATTTTACACCACAATGTCTAAAATAAATAATTTCTTTCATTTTATAAGTTAGGATAATATGATTTCAGTTATTTAAATCATATGCTACTAAAATCATATTAAACTAATATAATTTAAATTCAAAACACAATACACTAAGATTATACCATTCTAACATAGCTGCAATCATGTTTTGAATTAAAATTTTGTTATCTTCAGTCAAGGACGAAAGAAAAAACTAAAGTTATATTTAATTCATATGATCCATTTACATATTAAAAAACCTAAAATTGGACCACATCGAAAAAAACACCTCGCATGTCATATGCATTTTTATCCCCCAACATATTGTCATACATATAATAATATATGTCCGTAGCTAGCTAGATTTCAATGCGACATTAATTCTTTCCATTCAGAAAAAAAGTACAGGGTCCACTCTTTGGTCTACATCCATCAGGGTTCACCATAGATATTTTCATAAATACATCTTATTCGAATATATTTCGAACACTTTAAATATTAGTTTTATTAATAAAAAAATAGCCACATAAACCATACAGTTGAGATAGTTTGGCTGAATAAATAATAACATACATATATTATTATATAAAGATTCTACAAGGATAAAAATTGCAATTAATTATGAGTTGTCATTATAAAGAATGTAATATTTCTATAATTATGGTGATCTTTATAATAACGGTTAAATAAGGAATTATGAAAAATGAGGGTGGTTGACCTATCAGGCATATCAAAAGGTACTTTATAACGAAGGTTGGAATAATTAACGATATTTAAAAGCATAAGTGATGATGCATTCCTTTATAGAGGACTTTTACTAATGATAAAAAAACTTTTAAAAGTAGTTATGGAATCGTCATTAGTAAAAATGTTATTTTAAGTTTTACAATTCACTGATTTCGTTATTAATTAGCCTTTTAAGTTTAAAATTTTTATCATCATAGGTGGACATAATAACGAGTACCAGAAATGAAACTATTGTCGAAATAAAAAAACATAAAATTTTAAGTTGTGGAAACGAAGACAATTTTATTCCAAACTATTGTTAAAACTTCCAAAGACGACTATAATTATTGTTAAAAAAAATAATAGGTTAATAAATCTCTAATCAATATAAGAAAACATCATAAAAAATTTTAGAATTTTTTAGCAAGTATAGATTACAATCTAAAAAAAAATAAGTGAAAAATAACGAAAAAATAAAAAAGAAATCCTAAATGATGAAATTTTGGAATTTTCGGAGGTTCAACCGCCATCGCGGTTGACCTATAAGTTCGTTATCCCATTTCGAGCAACTTTTATTTTTTGAGCGTCTTAATCCGAGCTCTATCAAATGTTATGGCCATTTAAAGTTTTTTCGTCCTAAATTTTTCAAACTCTAAATATATGATAAACCTATACAATATAAGAACTCTACCATCAAATATATACTAAATCAAGATGCTGATAAAAAAATTTGGGTCAAAAATAAATTTCTAACTATTGTTAACGAATTTTAAAAAATTGCTAACCTCTTGTAAAGAGAAGAGGCAAGGGGTGTTGAACCAAGCATTCAACCTACACACACCAAACGAACATGGAAGAAGCCGAAAATGGAGCCAAACAAACCCTAGCAAAACCATTGAACAATAAAGATGCAAATGAAAACTAGTGAGAAGAGAAAGCGACTTCATGTGAAATACAAATGAAAACTAGTGAGAATATAAGCGGCACCACACAAAGGTTGAGAGGAGAAGGCACCAAGGGTGGTGAGGAGGAGGCAACGAGGGTGAGGTGAGGAGAACGTGAAGGAGAAGAAAATGTAAGCATAAGAGAAAAGTGATACCAAAGAGTTAATATCTCTCTTGAAATCCCTAATTTTAACTTGAGGGACATACTAGGTCGGTTGGGAGCTCCCAACCGATGTAGTATATGACCAAATTTTACCAAATTTTCTTCAAAAATCACTTGCGTGCCAAAAGAGGATATTACGTCGGTTGGAGGGTCCCAACTGACATAATGTGGGCTAAATGCTACGTCAATTGGCACCTCCCAACTGACTTCGTAGTATCTTCAGCGCCATTACAAAGTTTTCAAATTTTGAATTTGTACTTTTTTTAGTCTTTTTTACGTCGGTTATGAGTGACAACCAACGTAGAATATGATGTATTATGTCGGATTTGTGGAGAGGAAACATAGATCTTTTGAAGAGCTTGCACGTACTTTGTTAAATGATTCAAAAATTCCAAAGTATGTTTGGGCAGATGTTGTTAATACTACTTGTTATGTTTTAAACCGTGCTTTGATTAGACCCATTTTTTTTTTTAAAAAAAAGACTCCCTATGAGCTTTATAAAGGAAGAAAACCAAATATTGGTCATTTTAAAGTGTTTTGTTGGAAATATTTTGTTTTAAATAATGACAAAAATCTTGACAAGTTTGATGCAAATTAATTCACACTGTCTTGGATTTTAAATGTTTTTAAGTAGTCTTTTTGTTTTTATTTTTTTAGCTTTTAATAGAAGTTTGCATTTTTCTAGGATTTAGGTATTTTAGCACAAAATTTGGCTAATTTTTCTGTTTTAAATAGATTTTTTTAGTAGTGTCCTAACACATGGTTTTGTTCAAATTTTGTAGACAATTTTGATTCAGCTGATCAATTGAATGTAAAAGCAAAAAAGAAGAAGAAAAAAATATATATGAAGATTGTTGGATGAGCACCTCTATTTATAGGAAAAAATTAAGACATGCGGCAAGGTGCGTCGGAAGCATGTGTAGGTGCCACCTAAGCCCTAGCACATACCCTAGGTGGTAATCTCGTCTCTCAGGATTAGGGTTGGGCCAAATACAAGGCCCAAAAATTCAAGACAACTTATTATACTCTTTGGCCCAAATACAAGGCCAATAATTTAATTTCCTATACTACCTTGACCCAAAATACAAGACTCAAAATCCTATTTTACTTGGCCCAAAATAAATTTTACACTACCTTGTATAATGTTTTACAAGAAGAGGTTTTATAATCTTAAAACTCCAAAGTCTCTAGAGTGATATTTTTCAATTTTAAACTTGGGCCCAAAAACATTGTTTAGAGGGCCAAACAACTCCAATTAGGCCCAAACTCCTTATAAGCTCTTGATTAAGGCTCTAGCTCAGTGACCTCTTTATTCTTTTTTGTAGTCTTGGTGGCAAGATTGCATCATACATCCCTCTTGAAAAAGATCTATCCTTAGATTGTGAAGCTCATTGACTAAAGACTTCATTTGTTCACTTCATCATTTTCTACCAGGGTCAAATATCCATATGTACAAGACAGAAAGCAAAAGTAAATGAATTTTATTTCAAAGAAAAGAAGATTGAAGAAAGAACACCCTTTATTTTTGTTTTAAAAGAATTTTTATTTGAACCATGAAGGGCATATGCCTTTTCACTTTGTTGCCACTTCTTTGTGCAATGCAATGACTTATCAAAGTGAAGTTCTTGAAATTTTTAACAAGAATAATTAAAATTTTTACTTTTTTCCAAAGAAGAGTTAAGAAGCATACAACTTCTTTTAACACGTTCCTTTCTAATAACTAACTCTGACTCTTCTTTTAGTTTTTCCTTATTTTATTCCTTTCCTTTTTATGTTTTTTTTTTCTAATGTTTCTATCATTTTTATTTCATCCTCTCTCACTTGTTGAGGTGTGAGAGGATAAAGAATGATCTTTTTACTCTCGTGCAGGAAACTAATCTTATTAGTGAGGCCATCATGTAAAGTTTGTTGTCAACTTGCCATGGTTGGCCAAGTAAGATATGTCCAGTCTCAATTGGTACTACACCATAAATCACTTCTTCTTTATACTTTTCAATTGAGATTGGCACACTTACTTGGTCTTTAACTATTATACCCCCTTCATTAGCAATCCATAATAGTCAAAGACAACTTGTCCAACAACCTATAACTACAATAGTTATAGTAAGAACTTCGATCCACAATCAGTGAACAAATATTTTTAAAAACCTTACAGCGAGAGTGGAATAGATTTCCTCGTTGGGACTATTATAATTCACTAGGTTGATTTTTCAACAACCTTCTCACCATAAGTAAGTCTCCTTCACAAGGCTGAATTTCTTTGCCAAACTCTAAACGTTTTTATTCGCTAAGGGAAGACATTAACTCTTCAGTGCTTTCAATTTCTTCTTTGTGCTCGATTGCACTTGAGTTGGGTCAGGTGTCAACGTCGCAAAATTGAATCTATTTAAAGGATCCTCTACATTAGGGTTAGATATGCTTGGAGTCTCTAGATTCTCCATTCCATCTTGGAGTTGGGCTTTAGAGTCATAAAAATGTAGCCCTGGGATGACATCTAGGGTTTGAAAGGTTTTCCTTTTCTCCTCTTTGTATATCCATCTTCCTTCATTATTCATCTTTTTATTTTTTTGGGATTAGATGTAGTTGTCTGAATTCTCATGTAATCAATATTGGTCTTATTTTTGTTTCAATACATTAGTATTTTGTTTCTGTACTTAGGCCTTGTCGTGTTGACTTGTAACTTGATCATTGAATCTTATCATTATTGGAAAATATCTTTTGTAATTGAAACCGAATCAAAATATCAGATGAAAGCTTGCGTTTAGGAATAGAGCAAGATTTGTTTGTTGTCTTAAAACCCTTATTGCTAAAGCAGGATTCGTGTATAAAATTGATCAAAGAATTGACGGTTAATAGATAATCTTAGGCTCATTTGTTGAGGAATTGAGGTTAAGTATTATTGTGGGTTGACATTGGCATTTGTTCGAAAAGATGAAAATTGATTTTATGCATGAGAGTGAGGTTTGATAAGTTTAATCTTAGCTATTGCATTCCATGTCCTTTCATGATTTTTACACATTCCAAGTGCTCATTAAAAATACAAAAACATATTTTCATTGTTTTAATTTTATTTTCTTGGATAAAAATCAAAAGTTTGGAATTATCTATTGTCTAATGTTGTTATATTTGTATTTATTATTGTGTATTACATAACTCTGTTGTGATAGAACAATATATTTATTACTTGCTACATTTGTGACTGATGCATTTGCCATCATTGTAAAAATAACGCTAACACTTTGTTTAAACATTTGATTGATGGTGGAATCAATTTTTCAAGGGTGAAAAACTTATGAATGGATGTAGGATTAGTTGAATATGAACTAGTATACATCTGTTGTGTGATCTTTCTCATTATAATATATAGAACCTATAACTATCAGACTAGAGAAGTTTTCTATCATATTACAATTATTATTATTCCTATTATGAAAATGTAATGTTATTATTATTATTATTAAATATTAATAATAATATTATTATTAATATTATTGCATTTTGGTTTTCTAATTGAAACAATTTTAAAAAGAACATAAAGAAATGGATTCTTTTTAGAAAATGTTTTAAAGCCATTCTCTATTACTAACGGTTTTGATGATGATGTTTAAAGATGAAGATGCTAAAGTTGTTTAGAGAGTTCTTTGCTTTCATTTATGTTCACTAGTGGAAAAACACTTAACGACAGTCAAAATGGAACCGCATTAAACAAAAACGCGGTGGCAATTTTGAAATTAAGTGCAACAATACAAAGGCGGTTACTCGTCACAACCGCCTTCGTATCTCCCACGAAGGGCGCCAACGCCAATTTTAAAATCACAATTATATTCACAGGGGCTACTACATCGTCTAAATACTCCAACTGTTGTCCTATCTTCAAGCTCTAACATCTTAAATTTCAAATTTTTTTAAAAAACCTGGGCTACCACGACAGTTGTGAGCACCAACCGCCGTCACAACCCTAGTTTTTTAAAAGAAATGAAATTTATGGGGATACGACGATGGTTGGAGCCCCACAACCACAGTGGTATCCCCGCTTTTTTAAAGAGTTTCTACAATTTGCTAAGCAGAATGTAGCAGGAGTAAATAATAAATATTATTGTCTATGTGTGAATTGTTTGAATGGAAGAAGACAAGATATAAAGTTGATATGAGAGCATGTTCTTTGTGATGGTTTCTTGAAGAGCTATACAACATTGACTTGACATGGTGAAGTTTTGGAGCAATATTGTAATGTATCTACCACTAAATGTGAATATTCTAATGCATATTCTGAATATTGCATGGAAGACATGATTCGTGATATTGGAGAAGATAGTTTCCACCAAGCACATGTGTATGGTTCATTGAAAGACGATTCAGAGACAGAATTGTATCCCGATTGTTCAAGTTTTTCCCGTTTGTCAACAGTATTATGACTATTTAATATCAAGGCAAGAAATGGGTGAACTAATAAAAGTTTCACCGAATGGCTCGAATTGTTTCATCAAATTCTTCCAGAAGGTAATACATTGCCAACCAGTCACTATGAGGCCAAGAAGATATTGTTCCCAATGGGTATGGAATACCGAAAAATACATACTTGTCCAAATGATTGTATATAGTATAGAAAAGAGTTTGAAGGATTGCATAAATATCCTAGATGTGGGGTATCAAGATACAAAGTAAAGGATAATGACGGTGATGAAGATGACATGAAAAAGGGTCCTCCCACAAAAACATTATGGTATCTTCCAATCATACCACGATTAAGACGTTTTTTTGCCAATGTTAAAGATAAAAAGAACTTGACATGGCATGCAAATGGAAGAATATGTGATGGGTTGTTATGACATGCTACTGATTCACCACAATGGAAGAAAATTGATTGTTTATATCCTGAGTTTGGAAGTGATCCAAGAAATCTCAGACTTGGTATTGCAACAGATGGAATGAATCCATACGGTAATTTGAGTAGCAAACATAGTTCATGGCCTATTTTGCTAATTATTTATAATTTACCGTATTGGTTATGCATGAAGAGAAAATATTTGATGTTGTCTATGATGATATCAGGACCAAGGCAATCCGGAAATGACATAGATGTTTATCTTAACCCTTTGATAGAAGACTTGAGGTTATTATGGGATGAAGACGTAGAGGTTTTTTATGCATATTAAAAGGTCAATTTCAATTTGAGAGCATTGTTATTTTTTACTATTAATGATTTTCCAGCATATGAAATCTGAATGGTTATAGTGTTAAAGGACATCACGCTTGCTTGATACCAGTTACCATCAACAGAAATATGGTAGGAAGACTTCTTACATTGGGCATCGAAGGTTTTTGAAACGTAATCACCCTTATTGCAGGTTGAAAAAGATTTTAATGATTGTCAAGAGTACATAACTGCACCTCCACCCTTAACTGGTGAGAAAGTTTATAACCGAGTGTGCCATGTCGAGGTGACTTTTGGGAAAACCCTCAAGAATAACAGTGTGAAAAACATATGGAAGAAGAAATCGATAATCTTTGAACTTCCATATTGGTCAAAGTTAGATGTTAGACATTGCATAAATGTTATGCATGTAGAAAAAAATGTTTGTGATAGTATAATTGGGACATTGCTAAACATTAAAGGAAAGACAAAGGATGAAATAAATGCTTGTAAAGATCTGGTTGAGATGGGTGTTTGGTTGGAGTTACAACCATAACCTCATGGTAAATGAACTTACTTGCCACTAGCATGTCATACTTTGTCAAAATCTGAAAAGATCAATTTCTGTAAGTGCTTGCGAGGTGTTAAAGTACCACAAGGATACTCTCCAAATATCAAAAGCGTTGTCTCAATGGATGATTTGAAACTTATGGGCTTAAAATCTCATGATTGTCATGTTCTGATGCAAGACCTTCTCCTAGTGGCTATTTGTGGAATTCTACCAAAAAATGTTAGACAAGTCATCACTCGTCTTTGCTTATTCTTCAATGCTATTTGTAGGAAAGTAATTGATCCTACTAGGTTGGATGAATTAGAAAATGAAGCCATCATTATCTTGTGTCAACTAGAGATGTATTTTCCTCCTTCTTTTTTTGATATCATGGTCCATTTAATTGTTCATCTAGTTAGAGAAATTAGACTATGTGGTCCTGTGTTTTTACGATGGATGTACCCAATTGAGTGATGCATGAAGATATTGAAAGGATACGTGAAGAATCCATATCGACCTAAAGCATCTATGGTTAAGAGATATATTGCAGAGGAAGCAATAGAGCTTTGTACCAACTATATGTCAGAAGTGGATGCTATAGGCGTCCCAAAATCTCAGTATGAAGGAAGGCATGAAGGCAAAGGCACACAAGGTGTGAGGGTAGTTCGAAAAGATCAACAACAGGTACTCCAGGCATACTTGTATATTTTGAACAATACTGATGATGTTCTTCCATTCTTAGAGGAACACAAAATGTTGTTGAAGTCAATGAACCCACGTGCAAATGAGAAGTTTTTGTTGAATGAACATAACAAGACGTTTTTGAAATGATTTAAAGAGAAATTTGGTGAAAAGGATTGTGATGTTGAAGAGTTAAAGTGGTTGGCAAGAGGACCTAACTTTGATGTCATAACATGGTCTGCATATGATATTAATAAGTTCTCCTTTTACACAAACACTGAGGATCATAAAAGTACAATGGAAAATAACGGTGTTACCCTTGTGGCAGAGTCAATGCACTTTGCTAGTTCAAAAGATTACAATCCTGTGATGGCTACAATAAGTTACTTTGGAGTAATTGAAGAAATCTGGGAAGTTGACAATGTAAAATTTAGAGTTCCAGTATTTAAGTGTAAATGGGTTGATAGTAACACAGGAGTGAATGTTGATGACTTGGGTTTTACATTAATTAATCTCGCAAAGATAGGTTATAAGGAAGATCCTTTCATCATGGCTTACCAAGCAAAATAAGTTTTTTATGTTAAAGATCCTTGTAACCAAAGGTGGTTAGTTGTCATCCAAGGGAGAAATGAACATGATGTCGATAGCCATGAGGACTCAAGAGTCCAATATGCTGACTATTTGTCATTATCAAGACAGTTACCTCCATTGAATGAGGAAAATGATGTTCATGAAGTATATGCTACACGGACAGATCACAATAAAGTAATATGGGAGAACATTGTAACACTTCCATAATACAAATAAGTAATGTTTATTTAATTTTTTAGGCTATTTAATTTTATATGTTATCTGAATACTTTATATGCTATTTAATTTTATGTGTTATCTGAATATTTTTTTTTTCAATTTCAGGTCATGGCTAATTCTTCAAAGAAGACTAGGAAAGCTACACGCTTGAGAGTTATTTCCATTAATCGTCTTGGTGGTGTCAAAGTCCCAGTTCACATAGATCCTCAGATTAGTAGGGCTTCAGGCCCTAATCAAGCTCAATTTGCAAGTTATTTGGGTGTATTAGCACGATAAAAAGTATCTATTTTGGTACCAGACTGGGATCATGTCACTGAAGCAGAAAAAAATCTAATTTGGCAGGATCTTTGTGTAAGTAACTCATTTAAAGATTAATTACATGATGAATTATCTTGTTCAATATTTAATGACTTATTTATTTTTTTGCCAACAAGCTTTGAGTTTGAAACATCCAGCCTCATCAGGAAGAAGATTATGTCATTCATTACTATAAAATGGAGACAATTTAAGGCCACCTTGACCAGTATATACATCTATGGAAAATACAAGGGCAAGCCCCCTTGTGAAAATATAGAATTTGATGAAGAGACTTGGGCACAATTTGTCCAAAGTAGAGAGGATTCCTCTTGGCAGGTTTGTTTTTATTTTTCTAAATCAAAACTTAATTAAGTTATATGATGTCATAAAAGGAATTATTTATTTTGTAGGAAAAGAGGAGGAAAGCACAAGACATTGCACATATGAATGTCACCCCCACCGATTGTCTCGGGGGGTTATGATTTATTAGAAAGAAAGATTATGGAAGAAAAGTTCAAAAAATTACAAGATAATTCATCTTCAGATGATGTCCTTTCTCCTCCATCCCCTCCTAGTCGACATGAGAAGTGGAAGTTGGCTAGGACTAAATCAGGAGGGTAGATGACATTTGCACAGTCTCAGGAGATTGCCCATCGGATTGTAAGGTATTGTTAATAAATTGAGTACTAAATAATGTTTTCTTTTTTATTATTTAATGTTCAAATATTTTTTTGTTATTTTATGAGTAAGCAAAGCTCAGATGGAAGTTTTGTGAGTCAAGGAAGACAAGATATTTTGACGGTCGCTATTGGGAGAGAAGAGCACCCAGGTCGTGTATGCACTGCTGGGTATGGTGTAGGGGTGAGACAGATTTTTGCCTTAGCTCCCCGATCTTCATCTGCAAGTCCAGCAACAAACGACCAGCTAGCTCAAATGAGAGAACAATTAAAACAAGAATTAAGAGAAGAATTAATACGAGATTTTGAGCAGATGCTCGCATCCACGGGCATCTCACAACAACACACTCCTATGCAGCAAGAGGAAGTATTATCTACCTGTGCGAGAGTTCGCACAAAGGGTATTTGTGTTACTGAGGAGGAGGACGAGGAGGACACAAACACTGATATTTCATATCGGTGTAAGTTGTTTGTTGGAAATCCTCCTTGTTTTGTAGCGATTGGGAGAGTGTATGCTACAGGTTCAATGATCCACACAGTGCCACTTGGAGATGATTTTGCTAGAGTGGTCATCGAAGAAGTTAGACATGTAGATGTCGAGGTGCCAATGCCCACATCAGATGTTAGATTTGTGGGGGAGACACTTGGTACTTTTATTGTTTGGCCTACACATCTCCTCAAGGCCATTCATAAAAAACATCAGGTATGTTATCATCATTTCTCTTAATGTTATTTAAATTTACACTTAATGAAATATAGACATTTTTAAATTTCTTTTAATGAAATTATGTTTTTACTAATATTCATGATATTAACAATGCAGGTACATAAATAATTTAGCTTATAACACTAGGAATGTTGATATTTATGGATTCCTTGAGCCTCAAAGTATACAAAGGTCTGGAAATAAAAAAATGGAATGCCAGACTTATACACAGAGATGGATTTCAGAATACAGAAAAAGAATTTACTTTGGCCCTATTATTCATGCGTAAGTTACTTTTCTTTATATTTTGATATTAAGTAATTTACAAAACATGACTAATGGATTGACTGTTTTAGGACCCGTTGGCAACTAATGCTTATTTGTCCTACGGATAACACTGTGGTTTGGTTCTGTTCACTGCATAAGAAGCCAAGTTTAGATATGAAACAAGTAGTACAAAGGTATAATTTAATTAAATTTAGATAATAGATCACTCTTGTTTGTATGATATGTAAGTTACTAATCATTGTCCATTGTTTAGTGCAATTAATGTATGCAGTAAACTTGGCGGAAGATCTACATCCACATCCCAGAGCCTACGTTGGATATTTCCCAAGGTACACAATTCTTAATTGAACCTATTAAATTCGTTTTGGACTTGTTTAATAATTTAAATTTAATGAAATTGTAGTGCAACAAGCAACAGGAAAGTTGGGAATGTCGGTACTATATCATGCATTGGATGAAGACCATAGTCCGCGTCGGTACCACTGACTCTTAGGATGAGGCATGAAAGTGCTCAAATAAGATAAAATTATGATTAGTTTCATATGATGATGACTAATAACACTATCTTCCTATTTCAGCTTTTTTCAGATCCAGAGCCACTGGACAATAGCACCATAAAAGAACTTCCAAAAGAATAGGCAACATACTTCATTGAAATGAGAAGTAAATACTCATAGTAGGTTGTAGTGTAAGATGATGTATCTATGACTTGTATATATTAATTGCTTGAATGTTTTTAGGATAATGTATACTAGTATGTTGCAGTGTAATATAAAGTACTTTTTACAATTGTAATGTAATTTAATTTCTTCCAATCTCTTATAACTTATATACTTTTGGAATATGTAATGTGCCTACAAATATATGTGCCTGAAAATATATGTGCTTGGAAATATATGCAAGTTTTGGGCAGCAACACGGATAACTGCTGCATTTTAAAAAAAATAGCTTAAGCTATGGCGGGTAAGGTCATCACTGCTTTAGTAAACAGGTTCTATCAAGGCGGTTGTGGAGCACTAACCGCCTTAATAAGGTTTAGACCGAGTTCAAGAGGGGGGGGGGGGTGAATTGAACTTTCAAAATCTTTTCACAAATATAAAATGTTCTTGAAGTAGAAAATGAAAATTCTTGTTTCAATCAATCAACTTGTGTAATTCTGGACTGTCCAGTAAACAATCAATTATGCACAACGGAATTTGTTAGAAATTAATCCAGAATACAGTTTTCAATACACTCGAAGAATCAATATTCAATATAGAGATATGTTAATCCAGAATCAAGATGATTAAACACAGTCCAGTAGATTTAAATAATGAACAATAAAATAACTCAGAAGCACAGTTGATTCAAATATGCATAAACAGATTCAGAGCACAAACATACACCTAAAAATTCTTAGTGAATAGCAAGATACAATGATTAGTTTATTAGGCGAATGCAAGCAAGTAATAAAACGATCAAGAAGAGAGAAGAAGAAATCAAGAACACAAAGAATTATCCTGGTTCACCCTTCCTCAAGGGCTATGTCCAGTCCTTTGCAAACTAGCAAAGATTTCCACTAAAAAGATCACAACATCAGTTTACAACTCTTGCTCCCAGCAAGTTATCACTGCTCCCCGCAGTACACATTGCTCCCCGCAGCACTCACACCTCACTGAACCCTTCAGTTAGTGTGAAATCAGTGTAGAAACCTACTGCACAAACACCACTTGCAACCCGCAAGCAAACACTGCTCCCAGCAGCACACACACTCTACTGAACCCTACAACAGATGTGGAACCAGTGCAGAAACCCACTGCACCAACTCAACCACAAACCCAATAATTGAAAACAGTAAACAGATTACAAGAAAATGTAAGATCAACAATTGAGATCACAAGCGCCCTTTTTGTGCAAACGGTTTCAAATTTGATTTACACACAAGAAATCATAAAGATCGTGAATCTTGGAGCATTACTTGAGTGATGATCAACTGCTTTGGTTCTAGACTAGAGCTAAGTCTTCCACACTTGCTCTAAATCCATTTTGTATTGTGTACAGTGTGCTTGATTGATTTGAACTGTATTCTTTTCTTATTGTATTCAATTACTGGAGTGTAATTGGGTAGTGCAGTGAGTTTCTATACTGGTGTAACACCAACTAAAGGGTTTAGTGTGGTGGGTTTACTGCTGGGAGTACTAAGTACTGCGGGGAGCAGTTTGTAACTTGTTGGGAGCAAGGGTGTAAAACTGGTCTTGGATCATTTTAGTGGAAATCTTTGCTGGTTTGGCAAAGGACTGGACGTAGCCCTTGTGGAAGGGTGAATCAAGATAAAAATTTTGTGTTCTTGCTTTTCTCCCTACTCCTCTTGATAGCTATTATTCAACTGCTGTTATCATTTCAATTGACTTGATTAAAATCTAATCATCTTGTTGATTGTATTATGATTGTTGGAGAGTTCAATAAACTGTTTGATTGAATCTGTAATACTTCCGCTGTATATTTTGAGCATCTGTTTACTTAATTGTTTACTAGACAGTCCAGAACTGTGCAGTTAATTGATTTTATAAAGATAATTCATTCTCATTCTTAAATCAGTTTCGATTTTTGCAATAATTTTTAAAGTTCAATTCACCACCCTTTTGAACTCGGTCCAACCTATTTTTTACAAAGTGTAGAAGACTTAGCTTTGGTCCAGAACCAAAGTCGCAAGAACCTCACTCAAGGATGCTTCAAGATTCATGTTCTTTGAGGTTTCTTGTTTGAAAAACTTTGTCAAAGGTGTTCGCACAAACTGGGCGCTATTTCTCACTTAGAATATCTCAAGGAATGCTTTTCGAAAATCTTAGTTGTCTAAAAATCACGTACCATCCCATTTTATAGATAAACTAGTTTTATAACAAATTTAGCTGTCAGACATTCAATCGATTGGATAAACCATTCAATCGATTGAGTTGACTATTAGAAGACTCAGTCAAAATTCAGTTTGTAACAATAATAACTGTCACAATTCAATCGATTGGATAAACCATTCAATTGATTGAATTGTCAGTTTAACAGAAATCAGCACAAGTTCTTTTTGAAAACCAGTTCAGTTTTGTTTAACCCAGTTTTAATATTTGTGAATCTCTTAGAACCTCAAGGATGATGAACCATGCAACAAATGATTTTGCACCAAGTCAATACTCACATACAAACCCAACTTAAGGACCTAAGACCGAATCACCCAACCATCTTCATGTTGGCTCAAAGTCATCCACTTGAATCTTTATTCCAGGTTGGTTCCATCAGAATTTCAGAAAGATTTTATATATATTGACTTCATCAAATCACGTGCTTAGCTTTGGTGCTAAAAATGTTGACCAACAGGTTCAACAAATTCTTGAAGAAGAGAAGAAAGGAAAAGTACCAACAAGCAAAAATTTACAATAAAAAATCTAATTCTGGTTCCTTTAACTTCACCTGTTTTGGTTGTGGTAAATAGGGACACATCAAAGTGAAGTATCCAAACTTGAAACATAAAGAGAAAGGCCTAGAGAAAAAGAATAGTAGAAGAGGAAAAGTCAAGAGAGCTCATATAGCTTGGGAAGACAACGATATATCTTCTAGTTGTTCATTAAAGGAAGATGAGGAAGCAAATTTGTGTTTGACGGATAGAGATCAAGTTGAATCTAGCAATGTATATTCTTGCAAGATAGTTAAAATCAAGATTTTAATTGTAAGATTGTACATATTATTTGCGATTCAAATTCCACGCAAGATCGTGAAACAATAAGATCGTAAGGATTATGGAACAAAATTGTAAAAGAGTGTGATCGCGATTTTTTTCTAGATTGTTTCTTGCACCAACCATTCACCTTCTTGGGGGGATGTATTCATTTTAAAGATAATATAATTAAAATTTAGTGCAATTAAAGTTTTACCTTGCTATGTGTGTTGTCAGCCGTAACATCACTCAATTAAAATTAATGTAATTAAAGTTAAAAAAAATCCAAATTCATGTTCAAACAAATTCCAAACTCAATTTAAAATTATGAGTCTTTTCTAGTGCACCCTTCACTTTCATAATCAGTTTCAATTTCAATTAAAAAAACTAAATTAAGGCTCTTTTAATGTCCATCTCTCATTATTTTCTTGAAACGTTCATCAAATATTTTCTTTTATTTATTTTCTTTATTGATAAAAAAATATTATATATATATATACATACATATCTATATATATACATATATATATATACATACATACATATATATACATACATACATATATATATATATATATATATATATATATATATATATATATACATACATATATATACATACATATATATATATATATATATATATATATATATATATATCTTAGAAAACTTAAAATCTACTATTCGTGTTACTATTCCACAATTTACGATTTTGTGAGCTCTTCACGATCTTATCCATAATGTCGATTTTAACTACCTTAGTACCTTGCTTCAAGCTTTTTGAGAGACTGATGGAGAAGCAAACAAACTGACTTTGTCAAACAATAGACTGAAAGGTTTGAACAATTGGTTGGAAAACAAAATCAACTCATTGAAAGAAGAACTGCAATATGTTAAATTTGATTTTGAACAACTTGAAATGATTTATAAGGTTGCTTCTTGCAATGAGGGTACATCTTGTAAGCCAACTAACTATGAAACTATGAAGCTTTGTAAGAAAAAGTAAAATATTTGTTGAAAACTTCTTTAAAACATTCTTTGGGAACTACAAACTTAAATTCCATTTTAGGTTCTCAAAATTGTGTTTTCAAGAAAGTTGGCATTGGTTACAAAAATATTTTCCAAAAAAAGGTAAAAAGGTTTAACAATTTTTTCAATTACATCAAAATGAAAGCTTCACTATTAGTAACATGCTTATACTGTATGAGAAAAGGTCATTCTGCAAGAATCTGTAACATTAGAAAATTTGATGTTCTAGAAGGCTTGGTTAGGTGGGTATCCAAGGGTACAATTAACATTATTGGACCCAAGTTTAATAGGGGACCATTGCTTGGAATTTGATTTGTTTTGCACGGTACTTTAACAGCAAACAAACAACTATGGTACTTGGATAGTGTTTGTACAAAGCACATGACTGGAGATGCTTCAAAGCTTGTTAATCTAACTTGGAAGCATGGAGGATTTGTGACTTATGGAGACAATAATAGAGACATAATCCTTGGTAGTGGAGAAGTTGGTGAGAAAGACTCTTTGATCATTAAAGACGTGCTACTAGTAGAAGCACTGAAGCACAATTTACTTAGCATCAGCCAGTTGTGTGACAGAGGACTTCAAGTCACCTTTGGACCTGAACTATTCCTCATCTCAAATCCAATTTCAAGGTGAACTCTACTAGATTTTAAAAGGGTAAACAATGTCTGTATGTTGAATATTTCCTACATTGATTCTAGTTGAAATTTTCCAAGAGTGATGAATCATGGTTATGGCATAGGTGTATTGAACACATTCATATGAATCACTTAAATAAGCTTGTGTCAAAAGACTTGGTTGATTGACTGCCTAAACTCAAGTTTGATATGGCTCCTTGAATGATTGTAGGATCTAGACCAGCCCAAAAAGGAGATGAAGATGATAATTCTTCAAGAGATAACTCAAACCGATACAAAGGAAGAACCCATCAAAGCCATACTTACGACAATAACAATTAAATATATGAACAAGTAAGAAAACAACAAACTGAAGGAATCGGAATGTAAACATGTGATGAGGAAGAAGATGATTGAACACGCCACCTTTAAGATTGGAAATCTTCAAGGATGTGTGAATGAGGATCCACTACTTGATAAGACTTCTAAAGATAAGAATCAAATAAAAGAGTAGAGACGCAACTCAAGAACTCTCACAATTTCTTAAAGAATTTCTATTCATTCAACTTGTTTTTGTACAAAAGAGAGGACTCTTATTTATAGTGTTTATGGATGCCCCAATGGTCACAGGTTTAACAAAAAGATTAACAAAGTTAACCATGCTTAATGTAACTAATCTCCTAGAAGTGTGAAAGGTGGTTTGGAAGGTACATACATATCCAAAGGATGGTTTCTAGAATTTATGAAGGGGCATGGTAGTTTTCAAAGTTATGATGAATGTTAGATTTAGTTGGAAGAGGTAATGATGCTTCTTGATGATGTGACAATCCATGCACTTTAATTTGACTGGTGCATTTCGCTTGGAGAGGTCCAAGAGTTAGATACTTCTCTCAAGTTACTTTTTTTCTCTTCTTGCATTTTCTGAAGTTCCTTCAAGAGCTCTATTGGATTTATTCTTTTAATCTCCTATTCCAAAATTCTAATTTTCTCTCTTGTCATTCTTCCTTCAAACTTTTTCTTTACTTGTTCCTCTTTCTCCCTTTTATCCATGTTCCTTGTTTGTACTATTTGATGCTCTTCCTTCTTTTAGTCTTCATTCTTCCTCATCCTCATATGCATCAAAGTTTGAGAAGGACAAGGTATGTGAAGCACGTCAAAAAGGGAAACAATCTAGAAATTTTATTGAACAGAAAAAGTTTGTTTCTACTTCAACACCCCTGAGTTGCACTATATGGATATATTTGGACCTTTTTGGACCATAAGACTAAGTGGTAAGCATTATAGCTTGGTCATTGTATATGATTATTCTAGATATTATGGACTCTCTTCACTATAATCAAGAATCATACATTCATATCCTTCAAAAGACTTGCTAGAGTTCTACAAAATGAGAAAAATTGTTATATTGTTGCTATCAAAACTGATCATGTGAGAATCTCAAAATGAAAGTTTTGAAAAGTTTTGTGAAAAACTTGGAATAAAACACTATTTTTCAGCTCTTAGAACTCTATAGAAAAATGAAGTAGTAGAGAGGAAAAATAGGTCTTTGGTAGAAATTTACTCAATGAAAATAATCTTCCTAAGTACTATTGGGCAGATGCAGTAAATACTGCTTTCTATGTGTTAAATAGAGTTTTAATAAAATATTTGTTGAAGAAAACCCCCTATAAGTGTTTCAAAGGAAGAAAACCAAATATCTCTCATTTTAAAGTTTTAGGCTACAAGTTTTTTATGTCAGAAAATGGAAAAGAAAATTTGGGCAAGTTTGATGCCAAGGTCAATGAAGGCATCTTCCTAGGCTATTCTTCCCATAATGTGCTATGAAAAATAAAAATAAATGTATTGTTTCTTTTATATTTTTCTAGGCTTTGTTTTGACATTAGTTTATGTAAGGAATAAGTTTGTGTATTCCCTTCCCACCATATGAGAAGACCTATTGTACTCATTTTGGGAGACTTGGAAATGAATTGAAATCTTTGAAATCTAGAGTGCCATATCTCAAGCGGTGTTTCTCCTTTGCTTATCTTAGAGTGACACTTATTAGCTTATCTCTTGGTAGCGCATCGCGATTCATCGGGAAGTGGAGAGTTTCTCTCCTGGGTTTTCTTATCCTATGAGCTAGGTCATAAGTCGCAATTCATCACCTTTCTTAACTCATGAATTTGAATGGCGCAAGGTTCTTCCCAATTCTTAGCATTGATTTTTATCTTGTGGGCTAGGTCACAAGTGGTGAATCACCATCTTGCTTATCTCTTGAATTTGGTGGCACAAGGTGTCATTTTAATTCCTAACATTATCTTTGTTCCTTGCATTTTCTTTAATTGTTTTCGTTTTTGAGTTTTTCGTATGTTTTGGAGTCACCTTCATCTAAGAATTGATGGAAGCTACCTATGGTGCATTTGATCCCTTGCGGTTTGCTACTAAAGTTATAGCTTGGATAAGATCTTGCATCGAATCAAGGAAAGCTTCTTGGAAGCGGAAGCAATAGATGAACGTGTGGCTCTAAGGAAGAAGTCCAAGGCACCGTGGAGTGAAGATGTGGAGAAGAAGCTATGTTAGCTTCTAGGAGACGTTTTTAGTGGAATGATGATGTAGGCACGATTGAAAGAGGTGAGGCCAACCTTTTAGGGTTCTTCAAGAGCTTCTTGCAGAAGCGACTTAAAGAGAGAAACTTGATAGAGAGCTGAACAAAATTTGGCAGCACTTCACTACGGAAATCAAGCTTACAAGACAGGTCTCTACACCTCTTATTTATAGAAAAAGGAAATTAAGCTTACAAGATAGGTCTCTACACCTCTTATTTATAGAAAAAGGAAATTAACAAGTAGCTTCTCATGCAAACTAAACTAGTAGCATGTAACAAGCTAGGTTTAGAAACCCTGGCTTGCATCACATGTTAGGATTAGGGTAACCTAGCTTGTGAAGCAAGCTTCCCTAAACCCTAGATAAACACCTTCCTTCACCATCCAATGAGGAGACGACACATGACATGCACTAAGGAGTACTTCTAAACCCTAACCTAGGTGCCTTTACAAACTCTAAGGCACCTCGTGTTTATTTACAAGAAGAAAATTTTCCTATGCTAATTTTTACAATTTTTCAAATGGTCTTCAAAGCTCAAAATAGTCAGCATTTTAATTTGTATAGGTGCTCTTCACTAGCTTCAAGGTGGCTCTTGTGACTGGACCTTGTCTAAGCCTTCTTCCATTAAAAATTCTTCAAGAAAGCATCCAAGAGCCCCTCTTTGAAGCTTGAGTGGAATAACCCTAAAATCCAAGCCATCCTCCATTGGCATAGACGTTTCCAACTTTCGCTTTACACCTCCGGCTTGGGGAGTTCACATATCATCTACTCTTCCCATAGTAGATAGAAGAGCCTTTAATAAAGGCCCAACTACAAGGGCAATGACCAAAAGAATCCAAGAAGAGTGGAACTCAGCTCAACTCGACAGAGTAAAGCTCTTATCAACTTGAGCCACTAATTTGTCTATAAATAGTAGTGTAGTTTAATTTTCCTTTTCGAGAACAAATATTGGGCCTCCATATTTTTCTCTTGAGCTTTGTATTTTGGACCCAAAAAATAAGAGCAAAAAAGAGACAAAGAGTTACCTAGAATTTCAAATTGGGCTTCAGTTAAGCCCAATTGAAATCCTAGGCAACTTTGGTCATCAAAGAGCAAACTTGGCCAAGCAAGGAACATGTTGCCCTCACACTTTGTGCATGCCCCAATGCTTGAAGTGTGACACTCCACATGACACCATCTCCACCATTGATGTCCCAACCATTGATCTTGAGACAAGTGTGTCATTTGGCCATTAATTGCTTTACATCTAGGATTTTTAAATTTGAATTTTCCCACTTCTTTTTGCCTCCAAGTTGGCTGACTTGAGGAAGCCTATATATTGATGAATTCAGCCTTGAAAATTAGCTTGAATGAAATTAGTGAAGTACTGCACATTTTTCAACCCCACGTATTTAAGCTTCTCTCTAGTTAGCCTATCTTGCTTAGCTTAGAATCCTTCGAAGAGTTGGCCTAACCTCTCTTCTCTTCCTCTCCATTTATAGAGCATTTTCCTCCATTGAAATACATTGTCTTCCATGCCTTGAACTACTCCTTTTTTTGCTGCCAATTATCCATCCATTCACGGGTTCAAGATCCATGCCCAACCTCCTTCCCACGAGGTCATTTAGAAGGAGAATCATTTTGTAAACAAATCTTTAAAACACATATTCCTCACTAAGCAACCTCCATGCCCTCTTCTTTGTAAAGGAACACTCACATGCACTTCTTCTAGTAATTCTAAAGTTAGGACTTTACCTCCTTTGGTGGTTGAAAACCTTTTAAAAGATATGTATTCCCTAGTGAAGGTCCTATAGGATTTCCACCTTTTGGGGGTATAGAACAACAAATAGATTTTGTTCTTGGAGCTAGTCTACCAAATAGACCAACATACAAAACAAATCCTAGAGAAACAAAGGAAATTAATTCCCAAGTTCAAGAGTTAATGGAAAAGGGATGGGTTCAGAAAAGCCTAAGCCCTTATGTCTTACCTATATTTTTTGTGCCAAAAAAAAGATGGAAAATTGTGGATGTTTTGCCACTGTTGAGCAGTCAATAACATCACAATAAAATATAGGCACCCAATCCCGAGGCTTGTTGATATGTTGGATGAACTGCATCGGTCCACTGTGTTTTCCAACATTGATTTGGAAAGCGAATATCACCATATTCGAATCAAAAAAAGGTGATGAGAGGAAAACCACTTTTAAAACAAATTTTGACTATATGAGTGGTTGATAATGCCTTTTAGGCTTACTAATGCACCTAGTACATTCATGCGAGTTATGAATCATACCCTTTAAGGATTGTGTAGGTAAGTTTATAGTCGTTTATTATGATAACATTTTAATGTATAGTCGTAGTGTTGAGTCTCATATACAACATTTAAGATCGGTGTTAGAAATACTTAGGAAAAATAACTTGTTTGCCAATGCGGACAAATGCACTTTTGTGTTGATAGTGTAGTCTTCTTAGGTTTCATTGTCAATAAAAAGGGGTTCATGTTCATCCCGAAAAAATCCAGGCCATTCAAGATTGGCCCACTCCAAAGAATCTGGGGGATGTTAGGAGTTTTCATGGTTTATCAAGTTTTTACAATCACTTTGTGCCTATCTTCTCCAGTCTAGCTTCACCACTCAATGAGTTGGTAAAGAAAGATGACACATTCCATTGAGGTGAATAACAAGAAAGCGCTTTCTAAAAGATAAAGACTCTGCTCACTAATGCACCCGTTCTAGCTTTACCAAACTTTTCTAAAACCTTTGAGCTAGAATGTGATTCATCGGGAGTTGGAAGAGGTGTTGTGTTATTGTAAGGTGGCCATCCTATTGCATATTTCAATGAAAAGCTTCATGGTGCCACCCTCAAGTACCCCACATATGAGAAAGAGGTTTATGCTTTGGTCAGGGCCCTTCAGACTTGGGATCACTATCTTGTGTCCCAAAAATTTGTCATTCACCGTGACCATGAGTCACTTAAATATTTGAAGGGTCAACATAATTTGAACAAATGACATGCAAAGTGGATTGAATGCTTAGAACAGTTCCAATATGTGATCAAGTACAAGAACGGCAAGTCAAACATAGTAGTTAATGCTTTGTCTTGTAGACATGCATTATTTTCTAAACTTGGAGCCCAAATTCTTGGATTTGAACACATTACTAAGCTTTATAGCCAAGATTGTGAACTTTCCAGCATTTTTCCTAGCTACCACTAAACCATAGGGAGGTTACTATGTGTTTGAGGGGTTTTGCTTAAAGAAGGAAAACTTTTTATTCCCCAAGGTTCACATAGAAAGTTCCTTGTGAAATAGGTTCATGAAGGAGGTCTCATGGCCCATTTCTTAGTTGATAAAACTTTGAGCATGCTTAAAGAAATATTCTTTTGGCTCCATATGAGATGAGATGTTCAGAGGCACTATAAAATATACATTGCATGTTTACAATCTAAGTCAAAAATGATGTCTCATGGTTTGTATACTCCTTTGCCTATTACTTGTGTCCCTTGGGTTGATATTAGCATGGATTTTTGTTTTAGGCTTGCCTAGAACTCAATCGGATTTTGATTCTATCTTTGGGGTAGTGGACCAATTTAGTAAAATGACACATTTCTTACCCTGCCACAAAGTAGATGATGCAGAAAAAAAATCTTCCTTAGAGAAATAGTTAGACTTCATGGGTTCGGTAAGATCATAATGTCATATAGAGATCCTAAGTTTATCTGTCTTTTTTGGAGAACTATTTGGGGATGATTGGGCACCAAACTTAGTTTTTCCACCTCCTGTCATCCTCAAATGGATGGACAAACCGAGGTTGTTAAAAAATCTCTATCCACTATGCTTAGGGCACTTTTGAAGTGTAACCATAGATCTTGGGATGATTACCTTCCCCACGTTCAGTTTTCGTATAATAGAGTGGCTCACAAGATGACCACAATGTCTCCCTTTGAAGTAATGTATGGTTTCATCCTCTTACTCCTGCTGATTTGATACCCCTTCCAATCACTGATGAGTTTTTACATAAAGATCGGATTTCCAAAGCTGAATTTATTCAAAAATTGCATGAGAGGGTTAATAGTATAATATAACAACAAAGTGAGACATATGTCAAACAAAACAATAGAGGAAAAAGGGAGTTAATTTTTGAAGAAGGGGATTGAATTTGGCTCCACTTAAGAACAAATTGTTTCCCTGCAAAAAGGAAGTCTAAACTCAACCACTGGGGAGTTGGGCCTTTTCAAGTCCTCCAACGCATCAATAATAATGCATATAGGATAGATCTGTCTAAGGAGTATGGAGTTCGCACTACCTTTAATATTTCTGATTTATGTCCTTTTGTAGGAGGCTCAGATGATGAAGCAGAATCCACAAATTTGAGGACAAATCCTCTTCAAGAAGGAGTGGATGATAGAAAAGTCTTTAATAAAGGCCCAACAACAAGGGCAACGGCCAGAAGAATCTGAGAAGAGTGGAACTCAGCTGAACCCGACAAAGTAAAACTCTTATCAACTTGGGCCACTGATTTGTCTATAAATAGTAGTGTAGTTTAATTTTCCTTTCTGGGTCATGTATAGGGCCTCCGTATTTTTCTTTTAGGCTTTGTATTTTGGGCCCATAGTAGAAGCCAAAATAAGTCGCAAAGTTATCTTGAGTTTTAAATTGGGCTTCATTTAAGCCCAATTGAAACCCTAAGCAACTTTGGTCATCAAAAAGCAAGCTTGGCTAAGCAAGGAATGTTGACCTTTCACACTTTGTGCATGTCCTCAATGCTTGAAGTGTGACACTCTGCATGGCACCATCGCTAGCGTTTGTGCCCCAACCATTGATCTTGAGACAAGTGTCATTTGGCTATTGGTTGCTCTACATTTAGAATTTTTAAATTTGAATTTTCCCACTCATTTTTGGCTCCAAGTTGGCTAACTTGAAAGCCCATATATTGATGTATTCAACCTTGCAAATCAGCTTCAATGACATTTTTCAATCTCACTTGTTTGAGCTCTTCTCTAGGTTAGCCTATCTTGCTTATCCTAGAATCCTTTGAAGAGTTGGCCTAACATTTGTTCTCTTCCTCTCCATTTCTAGAGCACTTTCCTCCATTGAAACACACTGTCTTCCATGCCTTGAATTGCTCTTTTTTTTGCTGCCAATTATCTATCCATTCACGTGTTCAAGATTCACGTCCAAGTTGCATATGCCTATTTGTGTGGTTTTAAATTGTTTCAAATGGAAGTGAAAATTGCATTCTTGAATTGATTTATCAATGAGGAAGTATATGTAGCACAACCCCTAGGTTTTGAAGATCACAAGTTTTTTGGACATGTAAACAAACTCAAGAAAGCACTGTATGGACTAAATCAAGCTCCAAGGGAATGGTATGAGAGATTGAGTAATTTTCTACTGTCACAAAATTACGGAAGAGGAAAAGTGGATAAAGCTCTTTTCATTAGACGAGCTGTTAATGATATTATACTTGTACAAGAGTGTATTGATGATATCATCTTTGGTTTGGCTAGTGAGAAATTTTGCCAATAGTTTGTTGCAGCTATGTACGAAGTGTTTAAAAAGTCAATGATGGGACAACTAAATTACTTCATAGGCTTGCATATTAAACAAAGGAAAATTTTTAAACCAATCAAACTACTACAAGGATCTCGTAAAGAAATTTGAAATAGAGAAGTGCAAGGCGGCTACAACACCGATTTCAACAAGTTGCTATCTGGATATTGATGAGAAAGGAGTACTTGTAGACCAAACAAAATACAGAGGAATTATTGGATCAATCCTTTACTTAACAGCTAGTAGACCAGACATAATGTTCACTGTGTGTTTATGTTCAAGATATCCAACTAACACAAAGGAATCACATTACAATTTAACAAAGAGAATCCTAAAATACTGACATTGTTGGACTATGGTATCCAAGTGGTATTTCATTGAAATTAGTTGGTTATTCTAATTGTGATTTTGCATGTAGCAAATTATATAGGAAAATCACTAATGCAACATGTCATTTTCTTGGATCAAGTCTAATCTCATGGCATATAAAAAAGCAAGCATGTGTGGCATTGTTAACTGTAGAGGTAGAATATGTTGATGTTGGAAGTTGATGTGCACAAATAATTTGGTTAAAACAGAAGCTAAGTCACACTGTTTTAAAGCTCACAAAGGTACCTCTTATGTTTGATAATACCGGTGCAACTAACTTGACTAAAAATCTAGTACAACATTACAAAACTAAACATATTGAAATTAGATATCACTTTATTAGAGATCATGTAAACAATGGTTGTGGAATTAAATTTGTTTAAATAGCAAATCAATTGGCTGATTTTTTTTCACTAAAGCACTAGCTAAAGACAAATTTAATTTTTTGAGGACTGAATTAGGAATTATTGATTTGTTAAATATTTCCTAACTTTCAAGTGCATTAATTTTATTGTGATTGAAATCCATACTAAAAATTTGATTAATTGATTGCAGAATTCAATTAGCTATTAAAACTCAGTATTGTCTATAACTAATCTAGTTAATTACGCATTCAATGCATGATTATATATGAAATTTGCAATTTACATTAGCAGAAAAAACACATTTAATCACGGTTATACAAGGCTTACAAGTGTGGTTCTTAAACCGCGGTTGATCCAACCGCGGTAAAAAGTACTGAAGATACCATGGTAGTTGTATAACTGCGATGGAAACTATAACATACCACCGCACAATGCCCTTCACCTTCCCCGTTGTCCCGGAAGAGTACAGAATCACTGCATGTCGGACTGAGTCACTGGGGGGAGGCGGCTAGACTTGGAAGCTGAATCTTAGTCCGAGTGAGGGAGTCAAACACAGGTGAGTCTAGGAGGACCGTACAGACATGAAACTCACGTGTTTTTTCTGCAATTGAAAACACTACGAAGACGATTGTAGGTTTGCTGAGGTGGAAGAGGTGCTTGAGCTCGAAAGGTGTGGAGAGAGGGTTCGTCGGGGAGACAACCACGCCTAGGGAGAGGAGCGCGAAGTAAATGATTGGGACTTGGATGATGTTTGGGGAGAGAACGAGCGCAGTGTGAGATTTTGATAGTTTGAAAACTGTGGTGATGTTAGCGGCTAGGTTCTCAACACGGTGGATGAGTTCACCGTAGGAGAGGCAGTGGCCAGAGGTTGAGTCGATAACGGCGGTGGAAGAGTCCAAAAAGTGGGAGTTGCGACGGAGGAAGAGGACGTAGGAAGCGACAAAGATGGTGGCGTTGGGAGGAGGGAGAAGTGGTGGTTTGAGGCTCTGGGAGCAGAAGACAGTGGCCTTCTTAGTGGTGGTGGGGGTGGCAGCGGAAGCAAAAGAGAAAGAGAAAGATACCTAAGTGGTGGTAGGGTTGAGGGAAGCACTGCACAAGAGAGGGAGGAAGACGAAAGCGTAAACGGAAAAACTGAGCGGGAACCGCGCTCGTATCCCACATACCATCACAGTTGTTTAAACAATCGCCCTTGTATCTCCCTGCAAAATAATTTTTAAATTATTTTGTAGATACCAGCGCGGTTTTTTAAACAACTGCGATGATATCTCCCTACAATTTTTCAATTTTAAATATTTGTATGCCTTACCATTGCGGTTCTTGCTCCAACCGCGGTGGTATCTCCTAGAACGTTAATACAATTGCGGTTGTTGTAGACAACCGCGGTGGTATGGTTGCACTTAATTTCAAAAATGTCATCGCATTGTTTTTAATTGTTGTTCCCTCTTAACTGCAATGATATCCTGCCGTGGAATGTATTTTTTCTACTAGTGTTATGTACAATTGAGATTAAGGCATTGAAACTATATTTGACTCTCATATTAATTTGTGTTTTAAATATATTGAAATAAATTGATTGAATGTTTGGAAGCATGGAGATTACATGATTTGCATCATGCACCAAGTACATGTCACATGGCAACAATCGAAAGGTGGTCAAAAAGCACAAACTGAAAGTGAACTACACAAATTGCCAAATCAGGTTTTGTCATTCCCTAATTTATTGAAGTGACGCAGTACCTCACCTAAAGCTCACTCATTATTAGCCTTTTTATTAACTGCAAAATCAATTGGTGCTTTTGTGTGAATATTTTGTGCCCATATTAGACTTCATTCCATGCACTCATATCATTCATCTCCTAGAAAAATCATCCTAAGGTAAACATTGTTTCTTTGCCACAATCAACTCAAGATAGACAAGTCAGTCTCTACCACACCAAAGGAGAGAGCTAGAACTTCCAAAACCACTAGTAGACAACAAGCTTGAGTGTTGGTTGTCTGAAAATCACGACCACATAGAGATCTATTGGCTTGAGTTTAGTAGGAAAATAATCAACAACCTCAAATTCTTGAGGTTTGATTGGCTAAAGTAAGAGAAGTTGGTTGATGTAAGGAGGATGCTCAAACATCAGAAGCTGGTAAAATTTCTCAACTTGACATTTACCCAAACTTGGTTTGGGTATTCTTCACAAACTTGACCTTTGAAGGTGACTGATGCAAACCCGTCTCCAAGACTACAAACAAGAATAAAGAGGTCACTGAGCTAGAGCTTTGATCATAAGCTTATCAGGAGATTGCACCTAATTAGGCTTGTTTAGGCCTCCAAAAAAACTTTTAGGCCCAAGTTTAAAATTAGAGAAGATCACTCTAGAGACTTTGAAGCTTCAAGATTACAAGAACTTTATTTGTAAAATAGTATAGAGTAGTGTAAAATTTACTTTAGACCTTGTATTTTGGGCCAAATAGAATAGGTTTTGGGCCTTGTATTTTGATACTAGTAAAATAGGATTTTGGGCCTTAGGCCTTGTATTAAAGTTACATAAGATGTCCACTTTTTGAGGCTTGCAAAGACTCCAAGAAGGTGTCAAACAAGCTTATGAATGAGAGTTTGTATGCTCCCCAAATCTCTCCCTAGCGTAATCTTCAATTTCAAGACTCTACTCTTACGTTCTCCTAAGTGTATTGGCCAAACCTCACACTCTTTCACTTCATTACCCCCTGAACATCAATCATTACGCTGCACAACTCCATGAAAAATGAAATTTAACCTCAAAGAAATAAACACAAGAACTTGGAGCATGCATCTGTACATAGGAATTGCATCATTTGGTATCTAGAGCTTTGGTCTTCAAGAGATAAGTGCTTCTTTCAAATTTTTTCCATTTCCAAATTGTTCAGGAATTGCTTTCATGTATTGAACTATTTTCCACCATTTAAAATATTTTTTTTTTTGAATTTAGTTGATTTAAATCATTTGTTATACCTTGAACCGTCTAAAATTACATAAACTAGGTGCATTGTGTTGTTCCGCCACTTCCTGCTACTGTGTTATTGAGTTTTATTGATTTTAATATGTTAAATCATTTTATTTTAAGGTGTTTTAAATGTTTATAATTTGTACTTGCCATGTTCTAAGTCATGTAATTCCAAATATGTCATAAAATCCTAGTTCATAAGGTGTTTGATAAAATGCTTGTACTATGTCTACTATGTGTTTGTTAAAACGTCTAGTGTAAACTGCACCTGTGTTGAACTTTGAGTTCTTTTCCTTTTCTATTTTTGATTTCTTAAAATTGATATTAGATCACTAGTGAGTTTCTTATAGTTAGGTTTATATTGTGTCTAGTTTCATTATTCAAATTCGTTGGCCTCCTTAGGATTCTTTCTCTTTGGAAATTTTTACTACAGTAACACTGGTTTGGAAAAATTGTATAAAAACAATTAAACTATTTCTTATTTCGAAATTTTGTATGAGAGCACCTTAAGATGTTAATAACATTTTTTAAAAAAATGTGAATTCAAATTCGTACAAAAAAAATGATGAATCGCGAAAGCCTAAATGCTAGTTGCGGAAAAATAAAGTACGCTACTGATATTTTACTCTCAGGTTCAGATTTTTTTAAACAACTTTTATAGTGCTATTTTCAATCATAGTTTTTTACCAATGTCTCTAATATTGTGTTGTGATGTTCAGATGAAAATTTCAAATTCAAAAACAAAATAGAAAAAATTACATAAATAAAATATTCACCCAGCTAGACTACTCTAGTTGTTGTTTTTTTTCTTTTTTTTTGGTAATCCATTCTTAAGATTTCCTTTGTGTGCTACGAATTTTGATAACTTTAATTTCTTGTTTTGTGTATTTTAAAATGTTGTTTCAGTTTTGACACATATAAAATCCTCTTGAGTTTAACAATTTTAAATTGAACTTGTCTTGATTTTATATTTCTTGACCTCTTAAGATGCATGAATTCCTTGGCATGTGAATTTGTGAGGATGGTTCTCTATCATTGTTAGGTATAACATTTGAGGAAGAAGATATTTTTAAGGGAGATTGCTCTTTGGATAGTCTAAATAAGTGGAAGGCTCAAGACAAAAGTGAGGAACATTAGAGTGAAAGACCAAAAGTCACAAAGCAATAGCAAAAGTTACAGCACATTTTGTAAATTTGTCACAAAATTTTGAAGTTTTTAATTGTTGCTCAAATTGAAAATTTTGTTTGCTATTTAGTGTGTTGGGAAAATTCATTAAAAGTAATCCCAAATTGAACATTGTAATAGTGAGCATTTAGAAAGTGAAAGTGTGTCAAAGGACTCCAAGTGTCACTTGCACGCTTACATAGGAACACATATAGATTACTTGCTTTCCTTACTTGTCTTTACTTTCTTGTAATTACTTTTACTTTAATATTTTACTTTTCTTAGGTCTTTGTGACAACTAGGAACCAAAGCTCTTAAACGTAGTAGACCTTCCTTTGGTCTTTAGGTTTCACGAGAGCATACACTGTTAGAAAAAAAAAAATCTTTTGAGGTTTCTTCTGAGAGAGATGTGGAAGAGGATTGGGGAACACCCTGGTTAGGAAAGACTTGGTACTTAAGTTGTCCAAGTGATGAACATCTCTTTCTTGAGAGTCTACTCAGTAGCCTTTCATTTTATTTCTTGTTAGAAACTTCACCAAAAACATAAAAAAATTAATTTGTGAAAACCCTTTAATCACTCAATATTTTTGTTACGTTTTCTAATTTTTTATGTGAAAAATAATTTCAAACAAAAGATGAGTGATCACGCTTCCTCTAGTTTTCAAGTGAGTATGGAGGGAGAGTGAGTGAGACAAGAGTTGAGGGAAACAGAGAAAAAAATAATTGAGATAGTAGATAATAACATAAATAAAGCTTTGTAAGAAATGAGGATGATGATGGAGAGAATGATGGAAAAGAAAGATAAGTAGAGTGATGGTTCAAATAAAGAGAAAAAACATCATAGGCATAAAACTACAACCTATTCCCACAAGCCTAAGGTCGACCTTCCCCCTTTCTATGAAAAAGATAATGTTGAAAAATAATTTAGATTGGGAGATAAAGGTTGAGTAGATATTGAGTGGCATCAAATAAATCATGAAAGAAGAGTGTCTTTAGTTATCTTAAGCTTTGAAGAACTAGCTTTGAATTGGTGGACACCTTTAGTTCACGACCTTAGAAGTTGTCACGAACTTCAGTTTCAGTATGGAAATGTACTTAGGGATATCCTAAGAAAAAGAAACGTGTCCTCCTATTATTATAGGGAGTTTATGAATAAACTCCGTAACTCAAATGATGAATGATGAATCATCCTCATGTGCAAAAAGAGTTCACTTTTTTGGGGCACTCAGAAGAATAATGCCCTCTCTTCTTTTTTATATTTTTCTCTTTCTTTTTCTTTTTCTCTATACTTTTCTTGTTGTTTTTTAGGTGTCTCTCTAATTTTGAGGGAAAGCCCTCTCTTTTGTAATCCTTCCGGGAAGAAGAAGACATGCCAAGGTATTCTTTCTTAGAGTTGGGCTTTCTTTTAAGTTGTTGCTCAACCCTTATGCACATCTTTACGAGGTCACCAAGATCATTATAGGGTAACAACTCGGGAAAATTCCCAATATGGTGCCTTTTTCTACAATAATGCCTAAAATGGGCAAAAATATTTGTTTTACCATAATGGGCAAATCGTGCCAGTTGGACACGATTTTAAATGAAGATATCGTGCCAGCTGGACACGATTTGAGTGGGTTGTCAAAATTACACAGAAATCATGCTTAACAAGAGAGATATCAGTAAAAGTTAAGAAATCTTTAATGACATATACGATTTTATTAATGTTAATTAATACCACAATTTCATTAATGTTAATTATTACTATTGTTCAATAACACGATTCCTATGCAAAACATATTTTAATGTCATTTGTGGTATTTATACAAACATATTATGTATTTATTTTGTTAAGCCTGTACGTTTAATGGCTCAATTGCAAAATGAGAAAAATTAATACTAAAAATACTTTTATAATATTTCTTTTATATTATAATATAAATTTTATTTAATGTTGAATATAATATTTTTATAATATTAAAAATTAGAAAGAGAATTTTGTTTGAAAAAATATTATTATTATTAAATATGTAAATTTATAAAATTAATATTATTTTTATTTATGATAAACAATAAACGTAATGGATTAAATCAAATAATTACGGTCAATAGGGACAATTTCCTCTATTGTGACACTCATTACTACAATAACTACATTTTTATGGTCTATTTGGAATTGGTTCATCCATTTCGTTATGTATTTGAGTTGTAACTGGTCTTTCGGATTCGCTTCATCTCAAGTCGAGGTTAGGTATAAAATATGGACCCGTGTAAGGAGACCAATAATCTTGATTCTGAGCTGGATGAAATTGTATCTCATAGGCCTTGAAAATGTTGTGGAGGGTGTAAACAGGGGAAACAAACATTGTGAAATCTAAATGGCTATATGAATAAACTGCCATCACATGTGCACAAGGTAGCCTCAAAGCTTGAAATTCTCCACAATCACACCACCATTCATTTAATTTCACTGTGAAAGACATAGGTCTGCGTTGTTGGGGAGTGGCCATCTCCTTAACATCAAACTCGGAGTTTTGGCCGTCATATATTAGAACATGGCACATAACAAATTGTTGTTCATTTCTTTCGTAGGATGGTAGTAATATCTTTTGGATATATGTGACTTGCTCGTAACATGCAATCAAACTTTGTGGCTCGTTGAACCAACCAATCTTTTATTATTTCAAATGTTGTCTTCATAAGAGTAGATATCGTAAGTGACTAGACACCCCTCAAAACAGAGTTTATGCATTCTGCCAGGTTTGTTGTCATATGGACAAACCTCTTGCCCCCATCAAATGCTTGTGTTCATTTTTCCAATAGTATTTGATCGATCCAAGACAATGCGTGTCGAAATTCTGATAGCATTGCAGATAATTTGGCCATGACAGTTGTTTGTTTCCTCTCATATGTTGTGACAATGTGAAAAATAAATAAAGTAAAGGATAGAAGAGTGTATTTAAAAATAAAAGAAGAAAACATACCGGTATTGATTAATTGTCTCTTCAACTCAGCGTTTTTAGACTTCTCGTTGAAGTTGGAAGCAATGTGTCTTATGCAAAAGACTGAGGAAAGGCCATCTTCTTCTTAGGCAACATCTGGAGATTGTAATGCTGACAGAATAGTTACACCTCTGTCAGTGATTAGGCAAATATTTGGTTGAGGAGTGACATATTCATGCAATAACTGAAAGAACCATATCATTCCTTCTTTTGTTTCTCCTTCAACTATAGCAAAGGCAAGTGGAAATATGTTTCAGTTTCCATCTTGAGCTATTGCTGTCAACAAAGTGTCGTGATATTTGCTAGTTAGGAATGTGCCATCACCTTGCACTATAGGCTTACAATAGTTGAAGTCGTCAATACAAGGCTTGAACGCCCAAAATACCCGATCTATTGAGTGATTTGAATAACGTCTTCAGTTATAGTTGGGATCCAGCTATATTGGAATCTCTTTATCGTGCCTTAGATCACGGTATTGATTTTAACTAATAAAATATTGGCGGTTGCATGTTACTTCTTCAGTGTTGGGCATGGGAGCAGATCAAATCTTTGTCTCCCTCTTGTCCACCGCAAACACCCGAAGAACGCCACGCTGGACATGGTTTTCCATTGGGAAAGAGGTAAACAATTTTACACAAGATTATTGCAGAAAAATCATATCTATTACTACTTATTTTGCACTAATCAAGACATATCTTATATACAAAAGGTGGTTGTGTGCTCCAACGCACATACAACACCCAACCACCGGTACAGTGGCTCTTATCATAAAGACATTACACGACTTAGAACTTAAAGAGGTTAGGTTTTGCATGAAATTTTAAGTTAAAAATCTTCTCAATTGTTGACTAATTTGAGTTATATTTTTTTAGTTAAGTTGGACTCCGTACACTAGGCACAAGGTCACTCAGTTCCTAGTTGGTGATGTATCTCCAGTTAGTTGTGCGGTAGTGCCGTTAATTTGTCTCGCAACTATGGAATTCCATTAGGCTGATCGGTTGATGAGTCAGTTTCGATTTCGTCAACCCATTCCGGTTGAACCTATGAATCTCGATCAAGTCTACAAGGAAGACATGAGGGGCAAACAAGAGCGCAACTGGCCACAACACCATCAGCAATGGATAGCCATGTGGAATGATTGACACAACCGGGTCGTTCAAAGAGTTCAATTCACGAGTAATGGCCATTTACGTAAGACGACTGCATACATGCAATGGTACATTACTCACACTATCCGCTACATTACCCCTCCCATAGTCCAAATTGATGATGAAGTAAGTTTATATATGTATACTTTTTCATTATGTATTTGTACTTCAATTTGTATCTGTATTTGTCTAAAATTTTCCATTTCATGCCTACCGTACGACGCACTAGATGATACTGAGCCCCTCCCCTAGAGCGAACATGTTGGGTTTTCTTCTTCTCGGTCTTCGTCTTCTTCTCAAACACAGTTTCATTACCATTCATCTGGTCAATCAAGTCACTCGATTCTTCATCCCCCACCATAAAACTGTTAGCACCAAGGCTAAGCATGTGATTTGATGAAGTCAATATTGTGAGCACCAAGGCTCAGCATGTGAAGTTGATGAAGATTGCCTCGTGAAGAATCTATTGGAACCAACCTGGACCAGAATTATTCAAGTGAAGACTTTGTGCCAACATGAAGATGGTTGGGTGATTTGGTCTTGGTCCTTAGTTGGATTTGTGTGTTGGTGATTGGCTTAGTCCTTCATCATGAGTGGCATGATTCATCACTTCTGAGGTGCTAAAAAGATTCACAAAGACTTTTATTAAAACTGTTTTTAATAAAAATAACCCAAAATGTTTTTGCTGGAAAAAGGTTTTTCAATCGATTGAATTTCTAAAACAATCGATTGAATGTGACAGTTATTTCTGTTACAACTGAAATACAGTTATGGCTATTACAACTGAAAACTTTTGACTGGGTCAAACTAACGGTCAAATTCAATCGATTGAATGGTATGTTCAATTAATTGAATTGTGACAGCTAAGCTGTTTTTAAAACTGATTTGGGTATTAAAAGGAATGAGAATCATCACTTTCAGATTTATCAAAACAAAGACTTTCGAAAAGCATTCCTTGAGATTTTCTAAGAGAGATATTGCCCCTTTTGTGCGATCATCATTTTGACAAAGCTTTTCAAATCAAGAAGCCTCCAACAATGTGAATCTTTGAGGCATCCATTGAGTGAGGTTCTTGCTACTTTGGTTCTGGACCAAAGCTAAGTCTTCTACACCTGATCTTCATTCTGTGTAGAAGTACTCTGTAATCTTTCCTGATCCTGTTGATCTGTAATCTGTTTGTTGTTTTCAATTACTGGGTTTGTAATTGAGTTGGTGCAGTGGGTTCTACACTGGTCTCACATCTACTGAGGGGTCCAGTAGAGGGTGAGTACTGCTGGGAGCAGTGTTGCTTGCGGACTGCAAGTGTTGTGGTATAGTGGGTTTCTGCACTGGTTACACACTAGCTGAGGGGTTCAGTGAGATGTGGGTTTACTGCTGGGAGCAATTTGTAACTTGCTGGGAGCAAGCGTTGTAAACTGATCTTGTGATCTGTTTTAGTGGAAATCTTTGCTAGTTTGCAAAGGACTAGATGTAGCCCTTGAGGAAGGGTGAACCAGGATAAAAATTATGTGTTCTTGCTTTTCTCCCTACTCTTCTTGAATTCTTTTATTCAACTGCTGCCATCACTTAAAATTGACTGGATTAAAATATGTTCATACTGTTGATCATATTCTGAACATCTGTTTAAATAATCAACTGTTATTCTAGATTGTGTTTAATCTACTGGATTGTGTTTAAACATCTTAAATCTGGGTTAAAACTTTTTTTACACTGTAAACTGTTTTCTGGGTTCAACTGATTTCTGGGTTTATCTCTGATATCTTCCGCTGTGCACAATCGATTGTTTGCCTGACAGTTCAGAATTACATAGTGAATCGATTGAATAAAGAATTTTCATTCTCTACTTCAAGAACAAATCAGATTTGCGAAAAGTTTTTGAAAGTTCAATTCACCCCCCCACTTGAACTCAGTTTAAACCTTATTTTACAATTGGCATCAGAGCTAGGATCTTGAATCCTAGTCAAGATTTTGATCCATGGCCGAGAACAAGTTACCTTTTGCTAAAGGTGCCTCTATTAATATACCACCTATGTTTTCTGGGGTAAACTATCAATTCTGGAAAGTGAGAATGAAAATCTTCATTGAGTCTATTGACCGTGGAATCTGGAATGCCATAGTAAATGGTCCATTCATTCCTATGTATGTTGTTGATGGTGTGTCTACTGCTAAGTGCTTTGATGAGTTAACTCATCTTGAGTACAAGAAAATGCAGTATGATTGTGTTGCTAAAAATATTATAACTTCTGCATTAAATCTGGATGAGTTCTTTAGAGTATCACAATGCAGTTCAGCCAAAGAAATGTGGGACATTCTTGCAGTCACACATGAAGGAACCACTTATGTGAAGAGAGCACGCAAACATGCATTGATCCAGGAATACGAGCTGTTCAGAATGCAGCAGGGAGAGACCATTGCTGATGTCCAGAAAAGATTCACACACATTGTCAATCATCTAATTGGACTGGGCAAGCAGAACATGACTTTTGTCTGGGTGACAAACAACAAAAAACTTTTGAAACTCTTAAATATAAATTAACCCATACACATGTTCTAGTTCTTCCTAAAACCTTTGAACTAGAATGTGATGCCTTTAGGGTTGGTGTAAGTGTTGTGTTACCTCAAGGTGCTCACCCCGTGGCATATTTCAGTGAAAAATTGAAGGGAGCAATCTTGAATTAACCCACCTACGATAAAGAGATTTATGCTCTCATTCATGTCCTCTAGACCTGACAACATTATTTAGTGACTATGGAATTTGACATTCATATTGATCATGAGACACTCAAATACATAAGAGCACATGGTAAATTAAATAAAATACATGCAAATGGGTTGAGTATTTGGAGCAATTTTCTTATGTTGTCATACATAAATCTGGGAAGAGTAATGTAGTTACGAGTGCTTTGTCTAGATCACATACTCTACTAATTTCTCTTGGTGTTCAAATTCTTGATTTTCACCACATAAAGGAATTGTATGAACATGATAATTATTCCTCATCCATTTTTGCATCCTGGCTTAAGAAACCTTGTTACAAATTCTATCTTTTTGAGGGGCATCTTTTTAATAAAGGAAAACTTTGTATACCCCAAGGATCTGTCAGAAAGTTTCTTGTGAAAGAAGGTCATGAAGGGGGACTTATTGATTATTTTGGGGTGGATAAAACTCTAACCATGTTAAAAGATAAGTTTTATTGGCCTCAGATGAGTGTATATGTCCAAAGGTATTGTACTAAGTGTTTACTTTATCATCAAGCTAAGTCAAAATTGATGCCTCATGGTCTCTACACCCCCTTACCTATACCCAAAGCCCCTTGGGAAGATGTTAGTATGGATTTTATTCTAGGGCTTCCTCAAACACAATGCTTAGGTGGTGTCTACACATGCTTCCCATGCTCCTTGCCACATCTCACCTTGCCAATGGAAAGGATCCTCTCCATTTACAACTTGACATGTGTCATTCTCTAATTAGAGAGGGTTATCCTACAAGCAAAGGTTAGGGTTAGCCTTAATTTTTTTCTATAAATAGAGGTGTTCTCCTCTTGTAAAATAAATTTGATGAATATATTGAATTGTTGATAGAATATTTTCAACACTTCTACTATTGTCAAGGTTCTCTCTAGATCAGTCTTAACAAGACCTTTGTAGACTTTCTCTTAAGTGTTGGCCTAACCTCACTTTGGGAAATTCACTTCCAAATCCATCTCACATGTCTAAACAACAATTCTTCCACTACATCTATCTCAAATCACATCCACAACAACAATCCTCGAAGAAGAAGCACATTGAAGCATGTAATTAAAGCTAAAATTGCATCAAGGATACCATTTCAATTCCATATATAGGTTTAAAGAATCATAAGACAATGATAGGAAAGGACAAAGAAAACAAGAAAATATAAAGAAGAAATGAAAGAACTTGTCATACAAGGAAGAAAATTCTTAGATGGAGAAAAAGAGAAAGAGAAGAAAGAAAAAAAAAAGAGAAAAAAGATAGAAAGGGAAGAGAAATAGAAAAGAGAAAGAAATGAGAGAAAAAGAAGAGAAAGATACGATAGAGAGAGAATAACAAGAAAAGGAAAAAGAAGAAATGTTAAAGAAATCTAGAAATGGAGAGGAGTATCTTATCACACACTCTAAAAGCGTAGTTAAGGAAGAATACTTAAAGGGGGATTTCGATACTTTGAAATTTTCTATTCCTTTCAATCATGAATCTAACTCTTTTTCTAGAAAATTTGTAGAAAATCACTTTTTGCCTAAAGTTGAATAAGGCACTGATAAATTTTTTTCCACAAATAAAATATGTGAGGACTTACTTGAAGAAAAAACTTTATCTAAAGTTGAATTAGATAATGACATAAACTTGTTTCTCATAGAAAAACATTGTCAATAATTGTTTAAAACAAAACATCAAGATGAAAAAAATAGGTCATTTCATAAGGTAGAAAACAGAAAAAAAAAAAAAAAAAAAAAAAAAAGGAGAGTTGGAGTCAATTTCTAGAAAGTAAGGTATGAAAAAAGTTTGTGTGCTTCTTAACTCTTCTACACACAAAGGTACAAATTTTAATTTTTCATTTGAAACATTTCAAAAAACTCACTTTGATGAGTCATTGCAATGCACAAAGCAGTGGCAACAAAGTGAACAAAAAAAATGTCCTTTATGGTTCAGATAAAAATTCTTTTAAAAAAAATATAGGGCATCCTTTCTTTAATCTTTTCTTTGTAATAAAATTCACTCAATTTCTGTTTTTTGCCTTTTACAGATGGATATTTGATCCTAGCAAAAAGCAATGAAGTCAATAGATGAGGTTTGTAGTCTCTGATTTTCATGAAAAATCTTATGACAGATCATTTTCAAGAGAGAGGATACGATGCAAACCCGTCTCCAAGACTATAGACAAGAAAAAATATGTTACTGAGTTAGAGCTTTAATCAGGAGTTTATCAAGAGATTGGGCCTAATTAGCTTGTTTGAGCATTTAAACAAACTTTTGGGACCAAGTTTAAAATTGGAGAAGATCACTATAGAGAATTTGGAGCTTCAAAATTACAAGACCTCTATTTGTAAAAATTATATAGAGTGGTCCAAAATTTATTTTAGGCTTTATATTTTGGGCCAAAGAGAATAGGTTTTAGACCTTGTATTTTAGGCCTAGTAAAATAGGATTTTGGGACTTAGGTCTCGTATTAAATTTACATTTGATGTCAACTTTTTAAGGCTTGCAAGGACTCCAAAAAGGTTTCAAACAAGCTTATGAATGAGACTGGTTATGCTACCCAAATTTGGCCTCCCTTTGTTCTAAAGCTCTCCCTATAGCAGTCTTTAATTTCAAATTTGGCCAAACCCCACACTCTTTCCCTTCATCAACCCTTAAACATTCATCATTATACTGCACAACTCCATGAAAAATGAAATTTAACCTAAAAGGAAGAACACAAGCACTTAGAGCATGAAGCATGCATTTTTACATATGAATTGCATTAGTGACTCCATGTGGGCATATGTAAAGGGGTGGACATGGATATTACCCCTACAGTATGGACCACTCTCACTGGATTGAAGAACTTTGGAACAAAGGTGGGCAACAAAAATACTGGATCATTAGAAGACTAATACAAGATAAAATTTTTCAGGTCTTGTTTGAAGAAGCCACATTTAGCAATAAGAGGATTTCATGTGAGAGGTCTAGCAATTAATTTAAGAATCCTAGCCTTCTTGGTAGTATATCAGTTGTCCTAAGGGGGTACAATCATGATGTGTTGATCGGGGTGGATTTAATCTTCATATGTTGCATTATGAATAGGGTAAAGATAAATTGATTTATATCATGAAAGAACACACGAATAAGTCAAAAAAGGATGACTTATTACAAGGTACCATATGTTATATTGATTTCAAAAATGATTGAGCACTTCAGAGTGGACTTGGAAGGAGAGTTAATAGAAACCGTAAAAGCACACAATGAGATCACTTGTGCAACATTGCAAAAGATTGAATTGAAAAGGATTAATGGTGACTTCTAGATCTGTAGGGCTGAGGAAGAGCAAGGTGTAAGACAACCTAATGCTACTGGACAAAATGCATATGGTGCTGGAACTAGTAGAACTTGGAGAAAATATGGCTATGATTCCATATGTTCCATTTGTGGACACAAGAGAACCATTGTACATATTTGAGCAGATGGTCCTTAGAAGGCCAGATACAATGGCAAGTAACCAGAGGGATCACTATGAATTCTGTGCAGCAAGGTTTCAACACCTTGATGATCAAATTGAAGTTGTTCGAAACCAATTGGCTGAGCTGACTTATGACAAAGGCACCTAGGATCATATGCATAGTTTTATCTGACAGTTAATTTTATTTTTGAAAAATATTCTCACTGTTTTCCTTGGAATCATACTTATGTCATCCTATTTGATGGATTCAATGAGGGAGAATTAGTGTGCATGTTGTTGTTCTGTGGGATGTTGTTATATATTGTGTAGGACTTAGTTCAAGGTGTTATCTGAGTTGGTTTGTAATATTTCAAAATTGAAGTTGTAGGTTGTTGTTTGTTTTGTTTTTGAAATTCATATTCAATTGATATATAGACTTTAAGTAATCGATATACCATTAAGGGGAAGTAAACAACTATGGAGAAGCTAACTATAGTCATATTGTGTTGTTCTATGATGTGGTAAGGAAAATAAATTGGGTAATTTTTCATATCAATTGATTATTGCTAAGAAGCCTATTCTGAGTGAGTTTATCAATTAGTTTATTTTTAATATTAATCCGAGCAAATGTTATCACATTGTTTAGACCAATTCATGTAGGCTAATTGAAGATACTCAACACCCATTCATTAGATTATCTTTATCAAATAGGACGAGATTGTTAGTCATGATGCAATTGGTTATTTGATGAAGTCAAGTGCAAGAAAAACTTGACGATGTGTTTATTTAGAATTGGTGTTGGTGTGTTTTGATTATTCACATACACACAAATCAATAGAATGTGCTCTAAAAGTTTTTAAAATTAAATTAAAACTACTTCTTTAGTGACAAATGAAAAGTTATGATTAGAAGATGATGGGACTAAGGGAGATGCTTCTAAATATGGAATTCTATTTACAACCAGATGAAATTTCGTGTTTGCTTGTAATCGAGATTCATGCATATTCCAAGACAAGTTCTCGTAGTCGGAAAAAAGAAGTGTTTAGCCTTTGGTTTCTAAAGAAGAATAGTGAAAATCTCCAAGACTACTTTGATAGTAATTGGGCTGAACCTTACATGATACAAAATGTACAATAAGATATGTGTTTTTGTTTAGAAGTGGAGTCATAGAAGCACGATGTTGTTGCTCAATCAACTTTTAAAGCTTAATATGTGCTACTATTGCATCAAAGTGATAACCAAAAATTGTGTTTAGCATGGAAGAACAAAGCGTACTGAGATTAAATGTCATGCAATTAGAAAAGAAGAGAAACAAGAAGAAATCATATTGGAGCCTTGCAGTTATGAAGATCAATTAGAAAATATATAATAATGAAGTTACTCTCAAAACACAAATTTCAAATAGTTAAGATCAAAACTTGGGGTGTTGAAGAAACATCTGGAGTGTTGTGTTGGTTTTTTTTTCTGAGACAGTGCACATATTTCTTTATAATTTGTTGCTCGTTTAATAAAAATATGTTGCTTCTTAGAAGACGTATATGTGTTTTATGTCTTTTCTTTGAACATGTTACCTATTAAGTAAAGGAAAACACCTGTAATATTACTTTTTACCGAATGGAGAACTTGTAGTGGTCTGTGTAATGTTTGGGTTCATTTTTCTACGTGAAATCATATTGTGATTATGGAACATTAACTTCTAATAATATATGAAACTTTTCTTCTCAAGTTTTATCTCATCGGTTTCACTGAATTTTATTCCTGCTGTACTTTGATTTAGTTTCCATTTAATAGTTTAAAATGAGTACTTTTACACTTGATTACCTTCCTTGCCAGCGTTTTACAAAATCGAAGAAACCTAACTCTTTTTCAAAGCTACACTAAGCGAGCGATCCCTAAGATTATTGACAACTAATTTTTCACAATGCAATTTTAAACGAGATGCTAAAAGTACTTGTAAGGTATTAAGTATCGTAAAGTCCATTATAACATTGACTGTCATTCACACGTCGGAGCTGGCGTTTTCCTTTATGTAACAGATTTTATACATATGTACCCTATAGGTTATGTGCTATAGTATTTAAGCACAAGTAAATAAGTTTTCTTTTCTCCTACCACGGTTTCTTCATCTACCCATAAATAAGTTTGATGCCATTATTAAACCCAAGGTTTCAGAGGCAGCATTCATTCATAATATATAATATCGCTAAGAGGTACGTATACGCTTCACAATGAAGGGTTTCTTAATAATTTTCCAAAACCATTTTGAGTTGATCGACGAAATGTACTAATTTGTTATTTGAATTATATTCAACCTGTTTTCATATGCCCAAATTTAATTTGTGCATCTTCGTCACTGACAAGTTCAGGCTTGGGTTGGAATGGTCGAACAATACCAGAGAGAGGTCAATGCATATCTCTATCAGTGTCCGCGACAACTTGTCAATTGAGTTTGACTGTTTGATATAAAAATTCTGTGTGGTCCCCTAACATTATTCAGGTGAATAAATAAGTAATCTCGAACTTTCAAATTAAAATATTCGAGTGTCCGCTTTCTTGATTCGCATTAATTGGTATTATTACACATTGTTGCTTCATTGTCTCAACAAAGCGCATGCAACGTACACACAGTACAAAGTAAGTAAAGATTAAAGACCAACAATAATAAACGGTGGTAAAGCCAAAAGTTTTAGATACAGATTAATTAACATTGGACCTTTAGAAAGAACAGCCTCATGCAACCTCAATAATTCAATGTGATTGACCGTGTATAGGGCATGCATGTGCGTTTCATCAGGAATCTTATCCCGAATATATAATTGAAAGTGAAATTTCTTCGGTGCAAAAGCCAATTCTTTTAGTTGGCTTTTCGGATCACTATTTCACATGCACACAGCGTTTTCTTGGGAGAAAAAAGAATACTTCTGTTGACACATATTTGCCCTGCATGCTGAAAGCAATGAGTGGTGTGTGCATTATCTGTGATTAAATGTTACTGCACGCACACACTCTCTCTCTTTCAATGGCCTTTGTAGAAACGATACCAGGTGAAACATATGATATCAGATAGACGGTCAGTGAATTTATTTAAATAAATTTACAGAACTTCTCAAAATTGTGGTAAAATTCTACAAATCTTTTCTGTTCTTTCGGCGATCATTGCGTGAAGTGGCTTACCGGAGATGGACTGACTAAAAATCATTAAATCAAGAAGCACTTCGGCACGATTTTGGGCTAAGAAATCACATTCCTCTTATTTAGACTTTTTTTCCTAGTCATTGCTTCGTAAAACTATATTGCGTACATTAGTACAGAGTTAAGTTTTATTGATAAAAACTGGAATTCAATTGGTTGACAAAAAATCAACATAATGCCGAATTGAGATTTTACGAAGATCAAGTGAAGAAAAATCTTTTATCAAAATGGAAGTTACTTTATCAAAATAAAATCGAAGAAGGGGTTTTCATGAAGTGAAATACAGGTAGAGAAGTTATTTATCAAGTAAATGGAAAATGTGGCTATATGCTCAAATTTGATCGAAGAGGAAGTTACAAAGAGTAAACTTTTTGGCAAAATGTAGTACATTTTCTATGTAAGAAAATAACTGTAAAATATTGTCTACATGTAGAAATTTAATGTTATTTTAGGTGTCAAAAATTTTATGTTAAATGTTATCAACTTACCTTTTTGTTGAAATCCTAGAATAACTAGATAATTAACAAATACTTAGATAAAACAATATTCATATGCGTGTTATTTCTGCTTGAACGTGTTAATGTGTGTTTGGTAGAAGCTAAAGGACACTAGATCATCCAAGGTTCATACGGCATACCATGTGAGATAGTCTAATAATACTTTACAATCCTATATATGCCTGAACCGCCTTTGAATTTTTTTTTTATGTAAACAAATATTTTTTAAGATATACTATATAAAATTTGTTTTAAACATAAGGTTCCATGTCTCCAATAATAAAATGGTTTACCTCAAACATTTATATATTAATCTTTATATAGAAACAATATACTGGACAATACGTATTTAAAAGTAATTCAATATTATAAATGCAATTGTTTTCTTAATCAGTAAGCATGAAATTATACAAGGTCAATTATTTCATTATCAATCTTTTAGACTAGCATACATCAAAGAATGCACAGAAATTTACATGCAAATAGCAAAAATCCACTAGTAGAAAAAGATGATTCTACAACAAGATACAAGGTTAATTAAAAGCAAACTGTTATAAACAAAAATACAGTGACAATTTTTTAAATAAAAGATGAAATATTACATCAGTTTTGTTTTAACCGATATAATAAGTCACCTTTTACATCGGTTCCACAGATAACCAATGTAGAAAGTGAAAGAATGAAAGATATTACATCGATTTCACAAATAATTGATGAAGAATGTTGTGATTTAAAAAAATTGAAATAAAATGGAGTGCGTGACTTATTAACCTAATATTTTCACTACTTTTGGCATTCATCTTCACTTGCGTTGCTGCTTATGTTTTTTTTTTCTTGCACTCATGTTTAGTTGCTTCAATTTTTCTCCACCTTGTTTAACTTGTTTCTGCGTTCATGTTAGAGTTTGCTAAGGATGTCAAGCAAAGCATGGGCCTGTAAATGTCGATTCTATCTCTGCACGCTCTCTTTTAAACAAGTCAGTGATTTTGTAAAATAGGTTAGAAATAGTTAGAAATTTGTTTTTGATTCAAATCTTTTAGGGCTAACTTTTTTTAGTGTATATTTGACAATAGAGTCGTTATGTTGCATAAATTGATGATAGATTTTGAGCTTTTGAACTTTCGAGTGAAAAACTTCAAATGCTCATAACTTTTGACAGAGAACTCGTATTTAGACGCTCCAAAAATGAAAGTTGCTCAAATTGAGGTAAGGAAGCCCCTAACCAACACCCGAAGGGGATTGGGCCTCCAGAAATTCCAAAATTCCATCATTTATTTTTACCTTTTATTTTTTTGTTATTTTTCACTCATATTTTTAGATTGTAGCATTTTATTTCACATACCTATACTTCATAGAAAATTCTAAAATTTTTTATATTGTTTTCTTGTATTGATTAATGATTTATCAACCCATTAATTTTGTTTTAAAAAAATAATAAGACTTTTTACATCGGTCGTAACTTACAACCCATGTAATAAAGGACTTCTTACATCTAAGCTACAATCAATGTAAAAAGTCTTATATTACATCAGTTTCAGCTTCACCTGATGCAATAAGTCTCGTCTTTTACCCTCTTAAGTGCTCTATTATGTTGTTTGTATTTATAACCAATGTTATAGGTGTATTTTTTACATCAATTGAACAACAAACGTAAAAAGTCATTATTTTCTACATTATCCGATGTAGAATCCTATTTTTATACTAGTGATCATATCTTAGAAAAACATATGCAGCAACAACAACCATCTTCAAAAGCTTATATAAATCAATCAAAGTTTAGAAAGAAGAACACAAAATAAACATTTAACAATTACGTACAACATATGCAATCTTCTAGTGCTCAAGTTTCTAAATGTTGATTGTAGGAGAGTGAAAACCTTTACAATATTTCACATAGTGAACTTTCCCAATGAACTTATAGTGATCTCTTCGATAGTTGTTTCTTTTACTATTATTTGAGGTCATTTTCTTAAAGGGATATTAATGTTAAAATTAAAGGTCGAGTTCAAGAGAGGAGATAATTAAGGTATCAATAATTTTTGAAAACTTTTAGAATGAATCTTTAACTAGTAGATCAATTTCAAAATTTGGTTAAGTTTATTTTAATATGCTAAAACTTAAAACAATAATCAAAGAACATATTAAAATTATGAAAAATAATAAGATAGAAAAAAAGAGATGCACAACAATTTTATATTGCTTCACTCAGAGTTACATCTGGTTGCCCAACTACACCAGTCAAGCTTTCACTAAATAAAAAATATTTACACAACAAAAACTAAAGAAGAAAACATCAAGAACACCACTCTTAAACCTTACAGAAGCAATACGCTACACCAATAACACCCTATTATTGAGTTGAGTCTAGAAACTCAATCTAGAACAGTAAACCAACACAATGAATCTAATATACAATTGAAATGAGGTCACATGAATCACCACAAGTACAATGAGAAAAAACTCAAACATTTCTCCTTTAACTTAGAAGAAATATGTTGAAAATACCAAAAGAAAGCTCCAAGCAAATATCTTTCGCTTAGTGCAAACTCTCTTTCTCTTTTGAAAAAGATACAAAACTCAGATTTCAAAATTCATGTTAAATGAGATGAAGATGAGAGAGTTATATAAAATATACTTTGAGTTTTTATGGATTAAAACTACGTTTTAAGTTGTTGATTTCACTTACTAGTGATAAGAATACATTATTATACAAAGAAATTTGAAAACAATAATTTGGTTCCCTAATTTAACTTATTATTAACGAGATAATCAATTATTCTGTTCTAAACCTCGTAACGAACAATTTAATAAATAAACAAAAATGTAATCGAGTATTTTATTCTAAATGATTTTTAAAATAATTTTTCGCTTTTCAAAAACATTGTAACTCATTTTAAATTTGTTGTGTGTTGATCTTATGAATAATATTTTGTGAATTACTTAAATAACAAATACATAGAAAGCCAAAACATCTTAGAAGCATCTACAACATCTTCATCTTCATTCTTCATCATCAAAATACCATCTCTTGGGGTTTAAGCATCTTCAAGTCTTCAAGTCTAACAATATTATCACATATATTCTTACTGTCTTTCTAGCTACTTCACCTTCAAACCCATCACTAGTTGTGTGTTTACCCATAACCAACAGTATGCTTCATGGTTCCTGAAGTTCCATAGGGCAAGGAACTTTACCCATCCTACTAGACCAAATACTTTGTCAAAAAGATAGCTTCATTCCAAATTTCAAAACTTGAGATGTTTCTCTAGAACGAATTGTGGTTCCAAAAAAACTAGGATCACTTTACTGGAGATGTCAATGATTAGAGTTGACTAGTTGATTTTCTTAGGGGCCATTTGTGTTATGGATTAGATTTTCAGAGAGATAGACATGAAAATAACCAAAGTTCAAATATTCAAGTTTTTATCTCAAGAGAAGTAACTTAGGGTTCAACATTTTGTTTTCGGTTCATACTTTCCAAGACAATTGTCACTCTTTCCAACAACTCATATGTAATGTTTGGTCCGTTGTCCATATTTTCCTGAAAGAATGAACAATTATCTTAGTTTTACTAGAATTTTTCTTTTTTTTAGTTTCATAGTTCAAAGTTTCTCCTCACTCTAGGTGTTAATTCTAGGTTGTGACTTATTCTTAGTCTACCTATCTTACATTTTTTGTTTTTTGAAAATGTAAGAGGAAAAACTTTTACTTATAGAGTACACACAAAATATAATCAACAAATAAATTTTTTTCTTCAAAGAAATCATCTTAATTTAGTCACGAGTGTGCACCCTCACCACTTTATCAAGACTCTTTTCTTCTTAATACTTTCATCTTTATTCATAATAATCATTTCAACTCCAATACAATCAAATTTTCAAGAATCGGTATCATTCATCGAACTAAAACTTTGAACTATGTCTTGAAACTAGACTTAAATCAATATTTGCATGCAGAGGAAACCTGACAAACCACAACCCTCAGGTCATCCTAAGGACAAACTACTCTGATACCACTAAATGTAACATCCCGACTACTATTTAATTAGAATTTGTGAGAATTTTTTTAATAAAATTTTCATAGAGGAAATATAACTCATGATATTATCTCATTAATATAAATGTATACATCTCCTATAAATGTTCGTAATACATTACAAATAAGTTTACAAAAAATAGAATTCTACATCATAATGTAGAACTATCTATTTTATACGTTCTAATACATTAAAACTAGGTTCTTCATAAGTGAATCATCCAGAAAATCTTCCAAAGGTTCTTTCTTGACAACTCCTACTGAACAGGTTCTGCATCTACTCGTTCAACAGCCACATATTTTATAAGCCTTAATATTGAAAAATTACTTTTATGCCTTAATATTAATCTTAATAAACTTAACAAACAATGGGGACCTATAACCACAACCACAAACAATGAGGCATATAACTTGACTCAAAACCATAAGAATTACACTCACTTTATTAGACATATGGATTCACATACCACTTTTGATAATTCAACATGAACATCAAAAGTTATTTAAAAAGTGATTAGGTAGTCTGAGTATAACTCATCACAATATTAGTACAACCATAATTACTTTCTCGAGAATTCTGGTCATCTGCCAACAAAAAGAGATATATACTCATTACCTAAATTTGACAATGTTGAGCAGGTATCACACAATATCAAGTTCACTACAAAAAAACAAAAATTACCAACGAGATAAATCCATCGAAAACACCTAAAATTCGTCAGTAAATTGATTGTATATAAATTTACTAACGGATTTCTGAGTCAGTCAGTAATTACCGACGGATTTCCGAGTCTATTGGTAATTACCGATAGATTTAGAGTAAATTTGTCAGTAAATATGTCGACAAATTTAGCGACGGATGATATCCGTCAATAAAATCGTCGATAATGATATTTTACCGACGGATAAAGTTCCATCGATAAAATTTTGTCGGTAATTTAATTTTTTCTTGTAGAGGTTTGGCCTCTAAACTATTCTAATATAGGACGCTATCTCGACTATCTAGATATTCACCTACTTGAAATACTTCCTTAGACTTCACTAGGTCGCTACCTTTCACCCTACAATTGTACCAAATTGTGACTTTTCAAAAATAGAAACTCATTGATGACCCTAGTTTCAACTCTAAAACCTAGGACTCTTTCACCACTAACATATTCATGACATTTTCGTCAATCACATAACACAATGACCATCAAGTTATGACTTATATATCTCCTCAATTCATCAATTGTACACAATAGTGAAACAAATACATCCAGTAATTAATAACATAGCATACAAGTAGCTTTCTTTTATCGAAATTTATCAAAATACTTACTTTTTCTTTATATGTATTTATATATAAAAAATTGTATTTATATCATTACAAAATAGAATAAAATAAAGATTAAAGCAAGGCTTTAAATAAATATAATTCTCGTAAAACTAGAGATAATTTAAATAAAATAAATAAGAATAGTGCGTAACTTGAGATACAATAAATAAAATAATTTGGACCAGTGCAAAACTAGAGATAAAATAAATAAAATAACCAAGATCGCTACGAAACTGGAGATAAAATAAATAGGACCAATACATAATTGGAGATAAAATAAATAAGATAAATAAGACCAATTCATAACCAAACTTAAAATAAATAGGACCAATGCATAACTGAAGATAAAATAAATAAAATAAATAGGACCAATGTATAAATGGAGATAAAATAAATAAGATAATAGCATCAGTGCATAACTGGAGAAAAAATAAATAGGACCAATGGGTACATGAGATAAAGTAAATAACATAAGTAGGAGCATTGCGAGACTAGAGATAAAATAAACAAAATAAATAGGACCAGTGCGTAACTGGAGATAAAATAAATAAATTAAGAAGGACCAGTGCGTAACGGGAGATAAAAGAAATAAAGAAACAAAGAGAGTAGGATAATCTCTTCTATTTCTCTCTCTTCTTTCTCTTTTTGTTCTCTCTCTTTCTTCTCTTTTCTCTTTTTTCCTTCTCTCTTCCTCTCTCCTTCCTTCCCCATTCTTCCCCTTAAGTTCATCTCTCCCTCCCTTTTTATAGTTGAATTCTCTTTATTTTTATTTTATTTTTTAAACTAATGTTTATCTTCTACATTTAATGTAGGTAGATTTTTCTACCATCCGTCCTTATCTCTTCTTCTTTTCTTTTCTTTTCTTTTCTTTTCTTTATTTTTTTTTCTTTTTTCTTCATTTTTTTATCCGTTATAATTTAATTATTATTTAATTAATACTTTTCTTTCTTCTTTTTCTTTCCAAATTTTATCTAAAATATAAAATACTTTAAAAATGAGAATTTCATAACATGAATTAAAGGATAAGGTTTTCCAATTCTTACTTTAAGATAAAATAATTAATATATTTATTTGTAAGCAAGGATGTTACAAGTACAATGACCAAAATGTTTGATCTGTTCAGAATGTTGATATTGGCTATCATGTTGTATGTTTCAAATCGTGTCTATTAAGACCTATCTATTGTGATATTTACTCTTTAACCCCATGAGATAATCTTGATGAGATCATCTGAGATTTGTATCTTGATGATATTGTCTATCATCTTTATTCTTTGTAAACAGCTAGTATATATCATCAATAGATCGTCTAACACGTCTTTATGCTATAACATCGTCTGATGAGATCATCTGGTATGACCATGTGCCATAGAACCGCCTCACGTGATCTTTTAGTGTAACCTTCTACTGGTAAATCGCCTAACATGTTGATTCTAGTGAGTTTTTCCATCAAATAAATACTATAGATTGTCTAGTATGTTCTTTCCTTGTGACTATTTTCTAGTATATTCTAGAACCATGAGATCATCTAATACTTTAATACTTCATAATTGTTTAACAGGTTTAATCAACCTGGAACATCTAATAAATTTGGGTCTACAGGCCGTTAAGATTTTATTACACTTATTCTTGATTCTTATAAACTTGTGAATATTATTGTAACACACACAGAGATAATCAAATAAATATATATATATATATATATATATATATATATATATATATATATATATAATTATTATTATCATCAAAATTATGCTAGATGATTAAATCATCTAAATGGATTTTTAGATTATCTAATATATTAGTTAGACTATCTAATGATTCAACAACTTCAACTGTGAAAAATGCAATTATTCTTTGATTAACTTGTCCAAGAGACGTCCCCAGGTAATACTCCTTTCAATTTTGTCACTATCACAACTTTTCTCACAATTTATATCAATGCAATTTAAGGGTTTTCATCCAAAGTATAAACGATGATTAATAATATTTTTCAAGAAACAAAATATATGTTTAATGGTAATTGTTAAACAACATTTATCAAGAAATTGGGATCTTCTTTTAAGTAATTTTGGCATTTTATTATTGATGAATCAAATTTAAATCAAATATGTGGACCATTGAACAAACTGTGAGGTCCAAATTGTTAAATTGGAAAAGAGCAAACTTGATAAGAAGGGATACTAAAATCAACCCCCAGCATCTTTATCACATTAACGTCTTGACAAATTCTTCCTCCACCCCCATATCCTTTTCCTGCACCCCCATATAATTTTTTTATTCCATAACTGCCCTTCATAAAATTACATAAATAGCCCTATTTTAATAAAACCCCTCCCCTTCCCAACCGGATGACCAGGCCATCCGGTTTACAGTTTTTTGAAATTGTGAACCGGATGGGGGGTGCATCCGGTTCTCATTTAAAAAAAAAATACAAACCGTCCGGTTAAGAGAACCTTCGTCCGGTTTAGGTAATCCATTCGCGACTTCCGTTCCTTCGTTATTCAAAATCTTTCAATTAATCCCTCATAGAAGCATTAGGTAACCAATTTATGATGTTTATTAGCAATTAGTAGGTGATATTGATGATTAGAGTAGTTGATTTGGGATTTGGGAGGCTGTCGACGGCAAATTTGAGGATTTTCCGATCTGCTGGGTTGAGAATCGGATGGAGTCGTCCGGTTTGTATTTTTTTTTAAATGAGAACTGGATACACCCTCATCCGGTTTACAATTTCAAAAAACGAAGGAGAGGGTATTTATGTAATTTTATGAAAGGTAGTCATGGAATAAAAAAATTATATGGGGTGCAGGAAGAGGGTATGGGGTGGAGGAAGAATTTGTCTAACATCTTTGTTTTTATTATTTTCATTCTTATTTTAATTTCTCTGAATTATTATTCACTCTTTTGTTTCAAAACCAGAAATGCTTGTTCTTATTGGTATTTTATAATGTTGTCTTTTTTTATTTTCAAACAATAAAATTTTATAATTATTTTTTAATTAAATAATTGTATCTTGATATAAAATACTTGGACTTACCAGGTAAAATAATGATTTGAAATATAATAAATTATAATATTTTAAAATAATAAACTAAATATTTTAAATAGTGCGCAGTTATTAAAATAAAAACTGAAATATAAAAATATTTAAATAATATCTGTTAAAGGAAATAAAACCCTATTGATTTGTATTTTGAACGTAATAAAACCCTATTGTTAACTAGGATTATAAAATAGTTAGAACTGTAAATTTTAGTGTAAGAAACTGCAAATTTACTTTAAAATTTTGGACTGAAAATCTAACTAAATTTAAATGAAATCACCAACACATTACTTGTACACGCACGAGCTGTTAAAATGTCCATGTTGTGTTTTGATTGCCCATGATGTATGTTATAACATTTCTTAACACTTTTTTCATTTTAGAATATTGTTTGGTTTAAGTTGTGACATTTTTTTTTTCATATTTATAGATTTAGGAAAAGTCCAAAGATAAAGATGATTAATTGACTTCGTTTGTGTTAATCTTAAAGATCAAAGAAAAGACTATACTACACTGCCATTATAAAACAAATGACGTTGCCCGCTAGACTTTTTCTTAGTTCTGGAATCCCTTCATACACGATCTCTTTCATGAAAGTCACCACAGAAAAATCCATTCCCAATCAAGCCGTGATTCGTTTTCATCGGTTCTCTTGTGGTGATGATGGAAATTTCAATATATGAATTTTTGTTGGATGTCTGCAAATATTATCCATCACGGAAAGAAATATCTACAAATTGTAGATGACTTAACCACTTTATTAATTAAAATTATAAATTAGGTCAAATTTCATGGATCGAATAAATAATCCTAAATAGGTTGAAATCAAAATAGAAAATAGTAATCTAAATCAATGAAGTCCAATTTTAATCAAATTAGTTTATACTATGATTCAAAAGATTTAAACTAAGTGTAGGCTTTTAGAGGGGTATACTTTTACAAATATTAACCTAAATTTAAAGTAACGGAATAATATTACTTTCTTAATACATATATATTAAATCAATCTTAAACTAAAATTAATTTCATTTATCCGACTAGAATTTTAAAAATATAAATTTTATTTTTTATAATTTTGAGTTTAAAATTATTTTCCTTTAAATGAAGTATAAATAATTCATTGGTGTGTTAGTTTCACATAAGGTTGGATCAGATTATGAAAATTAATCTATTCAAAATGAGTTGAATTGAGTCATCATAAATTGTGTTGAACTCCTATTTTACCAACCCTATTATTTGTAATGGTATCACTTTTATTTCATTTTCACTTTTTATTTTTGCTCCTTCGGTGTAACAACTTTCTTATGTTTATGTTGACTTTCAAGTACATTTTAAATAGGTTGTCATGCATCATGGTTCAAGAAAAAGTAAAATGATCATAATTACCGTATCAAGTGACTTAAATATTGCTTGTTATGAAAATAGGAAAATTTACTTTAAATTGATAAATATAATCAAAATCTACCATTAAATTAATTTCTAGCACAATTTTTATATTAAATTATATGTAATGGTAGGAGTAATTGATTTTAATAATTTGTTTAATATGTACTTAGACAAAGGCTTAATATTTGGCACATGGTTCAGTTTAATTGGTCACATCTTAGTGATCTCACATCTCGCTAAAAGAGTGGAAAAAAATTAACACGCAAACGCGTTCTTAAAAAGATGGATCTTATTAAGAATGGAAAACCATCTCTTTGTTCTGATGATTCATTTGTGGAAGAAAAGAAGAAAAGCAAAGTGGCAACATTTCAAGAATCCCTTGCTATCTTTTTTACTACCTATCCAATCATGCACTTTTTATCTTATGATTTTTAAAATATAGAACTATCGATTCTGTAGAATGTAAAGTAAAATTGGGTTTTGGTATAATCTGGTCAGTATCTTATTTTTTATGAACATACATGGTTTTTAAGTAGTGTGTCAAAATACAATGCTTAATAGTTAATAAAAATAATGTATTTTAAAATTTAGTTGCATTGCACTAGAAATCATAAAGAATACATTTTCTATAAAAAAAAAGAAAAACATTACTTTTATTTTTTTTAATCATATTTGTTTGGAAACTAATTTAGCTTTTTCCTTACTTTTAAGACTTAGGTCGTTATATTTCTTCAACTAGGTATCTTTTACACATTTCAATTTTTGTTTTGGCATAAAACACATTTCGATTAGGATGTTTAAAACTATATATATATATATATATATATATATATATATATATATATATATATATATATATATATATATTTTACTGTAAGCATATGATCTCTCTTACTCTCCAACAGAGAAGGCTAACCAAATACTTCTCAATTGTTTCACTTTATATAGCATCCAAAAGTTCGGATGCGGAACACATGCAAGATTGCTCTAGTAAGAAGAATATGACAAATTTAAATTTATATTGGTTCATGTCCCATGTTGAAATATGCCTTACATATCTCATATTATGAATCATCTGATATAGAGTATCTTGATTTGGATTGTATGATTCTTTATGTAAGGTCTATCATTTGTAATTCAACTATCTATTGCTGACTATTATAATAGATTATTAATATGTTAGTTAAAACTTTTATTTTATTACATTACTATTAGTAGTTACGTTGTTACTAGTTTATATATAGTGTGATCTTTATTAATTTTGAGTTTTCAACAAAGTGAATTATGTTTAGTTCATTTTTATTTCTGTTTGAGTGTGAGTTTTTTTAATAAGTGCATTTGATTTTTGTATGTATTTTAGAATAACTTATTAATAAATAAATAATTGTTTCTTTTTACAATTTATAATATAGTATATAAATAATAATAACATATTATTTTTTAATTAAATCATATCATTGTACTGTGGTCTTGATATTTGTACTTGACTTTCTATGCAATGAACAAAATCACTCAACAATATTGTTCACAAGACAAATAAGCATCAATTGTCAATGCAATCTAAATTAGTCAATTGATTGGTCATGTTTTTGAATTATGTAACATCTAATGCTGTCAGTTTTACTCACTCATTTACAACTGGAGCCATATAAATCTTCTTGGGGGATTCTCGAATCCATCATTGAATGTAAGTCTGACATTCTATTTCATTATTCTTAGACTTTTGTATAGGTTGCCATCAACATCAAGATTTCCCATGTTGAAAATTAATTGATTTATATACTTACAATCTTAATATAAATATCAGTGACAATGCTTCATGGAACATCATTTCATCAGATAACATGCAGGCAAAAATTTAAAGTATACTTACATTGTCCATAGTTGAATAACTGCAATGTTGATTGTTGATTAGCCCAGATGGTTTCAAAGACATCATGCATGGTTATGTCCAATGGCATATTACCATTGTCCACACCAAACACTGTGGCATCCCAAGGAATGATGCAAGATATCTCAAACAATTCATGTCATACCCTAAAAAATTCCTAATAACGTTATTTTTTATGATATTTTTGGGTTAATTTTTTAACTGAATCAACTCTTCCTAAGCTTGGAACCTGCTAAATCTAATGTTTTTATCTCTTTTTATAAATTATTTGCTTCTTGTTATCAATAATTGGTCACTTGAGTTTTTAATCAAATTTTACTCTAAATCCCATTAATTTTGTCAAATAATTGAGTAGGAGGCATTTCGGTCAAGCAAAGCAAGATTGAAATTCCAGAGGAGCAAATAAGGGCAAAGTTAGAATGTTGATACTAATAGCTAGATCGAACTTAACAAATATTAGTTGGATGCCACTATGTCATATGCCACTTTCTGAAGTTGGTAGGATCCAATTGCAACAGGCGTCACTTTAGCAGGGTGAAGCGCGGACGTCAAATCAAAATCTATTTAAATGATTCTCTGCATTAGCGTTTGAGACTTCTGTTGACATCTTTTGGCAAGTATACCAAGTCAATAAGTAATATAGAGAAATAAGTACTAGTGTCGAATCCACACGAAATGTTATTAGTTGAGCTTCAACTAGTGTAGTAGCTTAAGCAAAAAGCGTTTAGGGATTAAATACAAAACAAATTGCAGTGAAGGTATTGAGTTGTAAAAGTGAACAAAAAACTGAGTATAAATGCAGTAATGGAGAACTATCTTGGGATTGAATTCATTAACTCAACTCTTTGTATTATAAAATGTTAATAGCATATAGTTATTCCTTGACTCTGCACAAATAAAATTCATTCAACCCGATTCCTCGTGTATTGAAATTTGTAGGTTATCTTGCATGATACTCTTTTCCCAGTGTTCATGGAGTTTTAAACCGCATTAAGTTTAGTTGCTTAATACAGCCATTACAATGTAACCCATTCTTGGTGTTGCACGGTAATGGGTATTCTCAATTCTTTCCAAATCCCAAAATTACTTCCTAGTTAATCTTAAGATTTTCAGTTCAAGAAACCATTGCGCATATAATTCAAGCATTAGGAACACAAAGAGAATGCAAGTTTGAATAAACCATATATTATCAACATAAACAACAAGAATACAAATAATGTGAGAAAATTACATTCAATCCTAAAATATATGAACTTAGCTACTCATGGTAGCCATGCATACAAGGAAATTGCTTCTGCAGGTCACTGTTGATCACTGGAGCCGCCAGCTCCCTTCCCAAGGAAGATTCTTTCCTCTTTTATACCCTGTACCAAAATTAGGGTATTGTGTCAGCAGGCCTTTAGTTAATTCTAGCTCAGTCCAAAATTGATGCTTAAGCACTCTGTCACTAATAGTCCCCTTTCTTCTTTTGTGTACTTTCTTCAAGGCTTCAGTGTGTCTTTCCTTTCCAACTTCATCTTCTTCTCTGGTTCTTCTCAAATCTTTTTGAAATTCTTTCTTTATCAATTTGAGAGTGACAATGCATGCTTTCATTAATTGCAAGACAATATATGAACAATAAATGCTTATTCTCAACAGTAAAGACATCAAACCACTCGAAAATGTAGTTAGGAACACTGAAATTTAGCCTTTATCAACTTCTGGGCACTCCTCCATTCTAGAGACTTCACTTCATATGGAGGCTGGGAGTAAAAGAAATGTAGCCTTGGGATGACAACTGGATTTTGGAGGGTTTTCCTTTTCTTCTCTTTGTATATCCATCTTCCTCCATTATTGATCTTTCTATCTTGTTGGGAAAATTCTCATATAATCAATATTATGTTAGTATTGGTGGTACTTTTTTTATTTGATGAAGTCAACTCAAGCCAAGAATAAAGATCTCTTGGAGTTGGTCTAGTCTTAGAGTGTGTCTTTGTGAGTGTGATCTAAACCATGAGCATACATCCTATATCATTGGAATGAGCCTAAAGATATTGATTAGAGCCTAATGTTTTTCCAGTCTGAGGGTCTATGTCAATTGAAAGTCTAGCATTACCCAAATGCCTGATGTCAAGATCTCTTAGTCGTGTAGCTTCTCTAGTATTCATTGATGACTCAATCATCTGACATGCAAAAAAGAAAAACACCTTTAACATATAGATTCAAATTAAATAAAATCAATACTAAAATTAAAATGAAAAAAGATAATAAATAAGCATAACTTATTTCTGTTGTGGAAGTGTTACAATGTTCTTCCATATTCCTTCATTGTGATAATTACGTGAAGCATGTATTTTATCAACATCATTTTCCTCATTCAGAGGAGGAATGTGTCTTGAGAATGAAGAATTGTCCATAGATTAGACTCTTGAATTATTTTGGTGATCAACATCATGTTCAATTATTTTCTGAGGGACAACAGACCACATATAATTAGAAGAATATTTCACATATAAAACTTGTTTTTCTTAATAACCCATGATAAAAGGATCTTCCTTATAAGCTACCTTCGAAAATCAACCAAAGTAAATCCCAAGTCATCAACATTCACTTTTGTGTAACTATCAACCCATTTATACTTAAATACAGGCTCTCTAAATTTGACATAGTCAACCTCCCAGATATCTTCAATTACTCCAAGATAACTTGTGGTAGCCATCATAAAATTGTTATCTTTTAAACTAACAAAGTGCATTGACTCTATCTCAGGTGTCACATTGTTATTATGCATTGTACTTTTCGTCATCTTCAGTCTTTGTATAAGGGACAACATATTAATATCATATCTAAAAAATGCGATGACATCAAAGTTAGGTCCTCGTGTTAACCATTTCAATTCATTAACATCACAATCTTCTTTAGCAATTTTATCTTTAAACCATTTCAAAAAGGTATTGTTATGATCAATTAACAACCATTTTTCATTTGCACGAGGATTCATTGACTTCAACAACATTTTGTGTGCATCTATGTAAGGAAGAACATCATCGATATTGTTCAAATATACAAATGTGCCTAGAGAACTTCATGTTGATCTTTTTGAACCACCCTTACACCTTTTGTGCCTTACACCTATGTCATATACTTCTGACATATATGTTGTACAAAACTCAATTGTTTCCTCATCAATGTATCTCTCAACAATAGGTACTTTTGGAGGATATGGATTCTTTACGTACCCTTTCAATATGTTCATTCATTCCTCAATTGGGTACATCCATCGTAAAAACACATGACCAGATATTCTAATTTCCCTCACTAAATGAACAATTAGATAAACCATGATGTACAAAAAAAAAAAGAGGAGGAAATACATCTCTAGTTGACAAAAGATAATGATAGCTTCATTTTCTAAGTTATCCAACCTATTAGGTCAATCATGTTCCTACTAGCATTGAAGAACAAACAAAGATGAGTGATGACTAGTCTATAATTTTTTTTGTAAAATGCCACGAATAGCCACTTGGAGAATATCTTGGATGAGAACATGACAATCGTGAGATTTTAAGCCTATAAGTTTCCAATCTTTCATTGACACAAGGTTCTTAATATTTGAAGAGTATCCTTATGGTACTTCAACTCCTCACAGACGCCCACAAAAACAGACCCTTTTCAAAATTTGACAAAGTATAACATGTTAGAAGCAAATATGTTCATTTACCATGAGATTGTGGTTGTAACTCCGAACAAACCCCCATCTCAACCAGGTGTTATGAGCATTTATACCATCTTTCATATTTCCTTTAATGCTTAGCAACATGACAATTATACTATAACAAACATTCTTTTCCACATGCTTTTATCTATGCAATGTCTAACATCTAACTTTAACCAATATGGAGGAGGTTCAAAGAATATTCATTTCTTCTTCCATATTTTTTTCACACCACTATTCTTGAGTGTTTTCCCAAAAGTCACTTTGACATGGCACACTTGGTTGTACACTTGCTCACTAGTTATGGGTGGAGATGCGGTTTTGTCCTTTTGACATTCGTTTAAAGCTCTTTTTAACGTACGATACAAGTGATTATGTTTCAATAAATCTGATGCCCAATGTAAGATGTCTTCCTTCCATGTTTTAGTTGATGATAACTTGTGTTCTCTTCACATATCGGACAAGAACGATGTTCTTTGACACTATAACCTCTTAAATTCTCATATGTTGGAAAATCATTAATGGTGCAAAATAACAATGCTAATAACATATATCTTTATCATATTTTAAACCTAATTTTTATGACGAAATCAACTCTTTCTAAAATTGAACCTTGCTTATTTCCTTATTTTATTTAATTTTTATTATTAAATTGATTACTTTGGTCTAAAAATGGTACCTGCACTAATTTCCCTTATTTTACATAAAAACAGAACAAAAAGAACTTGAGTTAAAGAAAAAGATTGAAGCCCATGAAGAAGGATACTCAGAATGCCCATGAAGGAAGACAAAGGATAGAAGGCTCATGAAGGAGTGCACAAAAAAGGAAACAATTCAGAAGGAGTGCTTATGAAGGATTCTTGGTAAAGATTAAGCCAACTAACAAGGGTTTCTCTTCAAGAGTAGAGAACTCAAAGAAGAGCTTAACAAGTGCTGAAAATTCTACAGCATTTCATTACTTCAATCAAGCTAATTTTACACTTTGGCTACACCTCTATTTATAGAAGAAAAGTAGAAGATGATGCTTGTAGGAGAAGTTTCACTAACCTAACGTCTAAGATAAGCTACCCTAACCCTAGCTTGTTTCACATGTGAGGTACTCTAACCTTAACGTGTGGAGCAAGTCTCATAACCCTAGCGTGCCAAACACTCATTCAATGTCGTGTTGACATATGGCATGCTTCTAGAAGGAGGCGCCTTCTACTAATGCTAACCCTAACCCTAGGTGTCATTCTATCCCTGATGTGCCTAGGTTTTTTTTATTATTTTACAACAATTGATCTAAATTATGTTTACAAATTTTACAATTTTTTACAAAGGATCAAAGTTGTCAACATTTTTATTTGTACTGATGCTTCTGACTCCTCTTATTCTTCTATGTGTCTTGCCATGACTCTTGTAATTGGACCTTGCCTAGACCTTCTTCCATCATCCCCTCCCTCTTGAAGAGAATTTGTCCTCAAATCTAAATCATCTGCCTCAACATCAGTACTACATGCAAAAGGAATTAAATTAGTAACATTAAAGGTAGTATGCACTCCGTACTCATCAGACAGATCTAACTGGTGAGCAGCATTATTGATTGTTTGGAGGATTTGGAAGAGTTCATCACCACGAGGGTTGAGTTTCGACTTTCTTTGTTTTGAAAATATATCTTCCCTCAAATGGAGCCAAACCCAATTACCCTCCTAAAAGATTATCTCCCTCTTCCCTTTATTGTTTTGCTTAGCATACTTTTCACTTTGTTGTTGTATTTGTAATTTAACCTTCTCATGTAATTTTCTCACAAAATTAGCTCTTGATGCCCTTTCTTTATGAATAAAATCTTGTGGACTAGGCAAAGGTAGTAAATCCCAGGGTGTGAGTGGTTTAAACTCATATACAACCTCAAAAGGTGAAAGTTGAGTAGTTTTTTGAACTACTCTATTGTAAGCAAACTAAATATAGGGTAAGTACTCATCCTAAGATATGTGGTTTTTCCTTCAAGATAGCCCTTCTTCATGCCTTTGCCTAAATTTTGATAATGTTTTTAGTTTTTTTTGTTTTTTTACTTTTCAAGCCAAATCAAGGTCCAAAAGAAGTCCACTTGTACACCTACAAAATCCAACAAAGAAACAAGATAAAATACACTTATATAATTTAGACAAGATTAAGAAGAAAAAAAGAAAATCCTAGTATTATATTCTTCAAGTATAGAGTCCTCTTTCATACAACTTCATCTTCTTTTATGCTTATTCAATAACTTTGTGATTGGATGATTTTCATCGAAACACCTCCGTTTTACATGATTTGTTTGTTTTCTTATTTTAACGTGTTGCGAATGATTTTTAGTTTGTTTAAACATACACTTAATCAAAACTATAAGGATGCCAAACTTTTACTCTAAAAATTATTAAATAGTAATTAATATATTTCTAAAATTAAAATTGAAGTAATAGTAGATAATATTAAAAATTAAAGAATTACAAAAAGAAAATTAAAGAACCACAATTACGAATAATTAGAAATTAAAGAAAAAATTGTGAAAATAATAAAATATATATTCTATGAAATATATAAACAACAAATATAATTAAATTTATTTACTTATAAATGAGAAAGAAAAAGTGGTAGTCATAAATGACATTAGTCTATTGTGAAATGAAGTTGGGATAGGTCCATGGCCGCAAACAAAATTCATTCTGGTTAACCGCTTTTATTCCAGGGTTTTATTTATTTAATCTAAAACAAAATTCACCGTACCAAACATAAGCTCCAATAGAAAGACAGGTTATAGTCAACAACAATATCATCAATATTCCGCCAACAGTGATGTTTTCTGATTTTTTTAGCCTGTTCTTTAGATTTAGATGAATAATAACACAAAAGTAACGTTTTATTCTCATTAAAATAACGTTTGGTATCGCTTTTAGTGTTAACATTCCAATAAAATTGTCTCCTTAACATTCATCCATGTTCTGACCGTGTTTCGAATAAGGAAAAAGAATTAAGCTAAATCTGGGTAACAAAATACAAAAAAACTTATACATCAAATTAAATCTGTTTTTAAAGAAAGTCTTTTGAATATAAGGAGGTAAGTATTTTAATTCAATTAATTCTAATACGATAAATTAGCTAAAATATTTTAAAATTCATTGTCACGATAATTGTATAGATTAAAATATTTTTTTATATATTTAATTATTTTATTATAATTAAAAGTTAATTTATAAATGTTAATGATTTAAGTTTTGGTAATATTACATGTTTCCATTTATCCATTATTTAATATAAAAATATAAATTTTTAAATTATTTTTATTAAAAAAAAACAGATTAAAACGGACTCAGATGAAAAATATTCATTTTATTCCACACATTTTATGGGATTGACAAACTAAGCCACAAGCCAAAAAGTCTATTTTGTCATTCCTAATGTGAAATGCCTACTATATGAGATTTTACCATCCAACTAGGTAATCAATAGGATGACTTTTACATGTTAAATTTCACCTTAAAATCAATCCCTATTAAAATGAAATTACCCACCAAATAAATAAGCATCACTCCAAGACTCTCTTTAGTAACGCTATGTAGGAATTTCCGATAATAAAAGTATCAACTTCGTATATTAAGAGAAGCATTACCAAAACAAACCTATTATTGGTTCTGAACATCAAAATATACTATATTGCATTGAGAAAAAACCACATTTTCTTATATACGAGGAGACTAAGGTATACTCTCTGCATTTATATATAAATAAAAAAATAATTTTAAATATGAATAAGTTTTAATTTTCAAATTTTATTTAATTTTACTATTTCAAAACTATAAGTATTTTTAAATCTGAATATTATTTTAATAAATATAAATTGAGATCATTTTAAATAAATCTCAAATTAAAGGAATTTATCTATTGTTAATATACGACCATAGCTAATTTTTCTTTTTAATTGAGTACGAAGACAACATTATTTAAACAATTATTCCAACATAAATAAGATAATAAATTAATTTACAAATCATGTTAGTGTAATTTTTTTCTGCAAACATGGAATTCACTGTAACCTTGTCATATTAATGTAATAGTGTGATATAGAATGTTAGATAATATTAGATGTAATTATGAAAACGTTTGTTTTAATATATATATATATATATATATATATATATATATATATATATATATATATATATATATATAACTAGTAGGAGTATAAAAGAACTTGTATGTATATTTGTGTGTGATTTGTAAAATGTATAATATAATAAAAAATATAAATTTTTATAAAAAGTCACCATGTAAATAACATATTATACATAAACACACGAGATTAATAGAGTTTTGATTGACAGCCCAAGTTGGAGAAGGCATCAATGTTGTCGACCACTTCACGAAGCAGAGCACTACATATTTTGTGCCAAACAAGGAAAAATATGACAATTTTCTTCTGTTCACTCAAAACAGTTAGGCTTAAATTCAGAATAATAGATAACAGATAATAGACTAGATAACGAACAAACAGATCTGACAAAAACCGAAAATCAAACAAAGAAAGCCGTGACAAAACCATTCAGCAAAAAAACCAGAAGCTTAGAACACAGCCAAATTGAGAATAGAAGAAACCGACAGTGATTGAGTTACATTATAAAGATCGAAAAGAGAAAAACAAAAAACAAAACTTAAGCAACAAAGTATTTTATGTTTGTCTTTAATCAAAATTTGAGTGTCATCACATAACCACCACAATTCCCTTGCCCGTTATCACCGTCACAAACTCTATATTAGATATCATATCCGTAATCATTTTGAGAGTTTATGACGGCTTTTTTTCTTATTTTTGTATAATTTTTAATTTTAATTTCTAAAATGAATAAAAGAAAATTATTTATTAAAATGGGCAAATTTTGTAAGTTAGATAGTTATAATTTTGGTCAAAATAAAAGTGACATGATTGCGATATCAATTAATGACATTAATTAAAATCATTTCTCTATCTATAACTATTTTTTAATTATTTGATATTATGATGGTTAGGTTTAGCAATTAATAAAAAATAATAATTATTATGTAATAATAATTAACAAATATTTTTTTAATTATTTAGCACTATGTTTGTTACTTTAAAAATTAACAAAAAAAATTAATAATAATAATTAACAAAAGTGTAATAAAAGAATTAAGACATAATAAATTATTTTAAATTAAAACAAAATAACGTAATGATAATAATAATAAAAATAATTCATATGAATTTAATAATAATAATTATTATTTTTAAATTAAAATAAAATAACATAATAATAATAATAATTAATAATAAGTGAATTCAATAATAATAAATATTTTTTAAATTAAATTTGTATGAAATTATTCTTCTTATTATTATTTAAATTAAATTAATATGAATTTAATTAAAATTATTCTTATTATTATTATCATTATTTTTTTTATTTTAATTTAAAATAAATTTGTATTTCTTAATATTTATATTATAGTTTTGTTAATTATTATTATTATTATTATTATTATTATTATTTATTTTGTTAATAGTTAAAGTTAAGAATTATAGTATCAAATAAATAAAAAATGATTGAAGAGAGAAAAATAATTTTAATTAATATCATTAATTAAAATCGCCAGTATGTCACTTTTATTTTGATTAATTTAAAATTATATCTATTTAGCGGATAAAATTTGTCATTTTTTTTTACCTATTTTACGAATTAAAATTAAAAAATACAATAAAATGAAAAAAAAAAAAGAGCCTATTATGACATAAGCGGATTAAAATGAAATAGACTCTGAATTCAAAAGCATAACATTTTCAATGCGATAATATTAACAATATCTAGCATACTATGATAAAAGTATATCACAGCATTGATGAGACGCAACACTCAATTTCAACTAAAAATTAGCATAAAAACACTTCAAACAGTTCATTTAAAGTTTTTCAAACGCTTAAAATACAGAAACAGATACGAAAATAGTATCAGTAATCCCACAGAAAACTCTTAAAACCAGTGACAAGCCCGGTTTCTGCCACTGCAATATCATCATCGGCATGAGAAGCATCGTACGTGGTTTGCAACCAAGGTATGGGTGGCTGATACATCCACGTGTCCTGCGAGTCCGCGAACACAAGCTCGTTTCCAAACTCGTAACTCGTTTCCAACTTCGGTAACTCGATGATCTGGCTCAGTTCCTCCGACTCAGTGCACAAGTCCGCGGTTGAAACCGACGAGGATAAAGACCAGGAGGAGGAAGTTGTTGAGACCGACGATGATGACGATGATAATGACGTGGACGAAGGAGGGAAGTCCATGTGAGCGGCTTCGGCCGCTGCGGCTTGCACGTCGCGAGGGGCCAACGACACGGGACGAGGAAGCGAGGAGGCGAGTTCGGGGAAGTTGAGGATGGCGCCGTTCCCCTTTATGCTCAGCGCTGCCACGTCATGCGCCCTGGCCGCCATTTCCGCCGTGGGGAATGTGCCCAGCCATATTCTCGATTTCTTCCGGGGCTCGCGGATTTCCGACACCCATTTTCCCCAGTTCCGCATGCGTACCCCTCGGTACACCGGATGCCTGTTCGAGTCCCGGTTGCGCTTCTCCGTTTTCGAACCTAACGGCGCCGCCGCCCCCGACGGTGATGACGGCGAGGTCAAGCTGCTCTCCTTCCCAGAATTATTATTCTGAGCCGAAACTCTCATTGTAAGAGGTTTTAGCGCGTTTTTGACTGTCAAAAAACTCAGCTAATTCCTGATTTCTCCCTTTTGGGTGTTCAAATCACAAAGAAAATAAAAAATGGAACTCAAGTTGAACAGAAAAACAAACACACACTTGTTGATGTAGCTTAGAACTATGGTCGAAATCCTTACACATGTACACAAGTAAGATATCAAAGATTAAGAGAGGACGTAGCTAGTCTCTCATAATGAACTAAAATTTAGATAAGCACCTTTAGCTAATCTCTCTCACAATGTAGTAAACTAATGTTTGATATTCTATTGAACGAAGTGTTGGGGGTGAGTGAAAAGATTACTTGTGGGAAGAAAAGATTGAGGTAAGAGAAGACGTGAGAGAGGTTTTATGTGGATTCCGGAAGGGAGGAAATTGACGAGGCATGGTTTTGAATTGTGAGAGTCACTTCTGAATGAGTCATACAACACTTATAAAGGTTGACAGAGGGTCCACAAGGGAAATGGGTCTCTCTGCCTGGCCCGGTGGATACAAATACACGATGGGTCACCCTTTCTTTGTGCCACGGACATTTGCTTTTGGTTTTGCTGTCTATGCACTGTGCGCTTCACTTCAACAACCTAATCTATCTTCAACCTGCCCCCGGTTTCACCCATCTTGCACTGTTCATTTATCCCTTATCCGTGTATTCCTTCAAGATATCACACAGCTTTTCAGCCCAATTATACACACCACTTTCTTACCCCCTTCACTATCTCCAATTTGCCCTGTCCTCTATTGCGATCTAGCGCTTTGTACGCATATGCTGGTATTCGCGTTTGTAACTTATTCCATGCATACATAGCAAGATTGGTTGGTTGATTTATGGATGCAAGTGGTGACGTAACGTGATCCCACTAATTAATATATAATTAGGCTATCATTAATGCTTTTCTTTTTATATTGGCACCCCGCTGCATTAAGTCTTCCTTGTGACTCTTTTGATTACGTGTTAAGAGGGTACTACAAGGCTTTGAATTGTGAAGAATTTAGATATAGATAAAGCTCGAATTCTTTGAAAGTGATTGAACTAACTAACTGACTGTCAGTCCATTATCATCATGTGCTACCATCATCAGGTAATACAGAATAGCTGATTAATTAAACTGATGTGAAATAATTCATTTGTTGAGCTATGGTTGCGCTAAATAATTTGGTATACACAACCTGTTGAGTTCGGTAAATTAACCGAACAAGGTATATCACATCCTCTTTCTGAGTTAGAGATTGATTATGTAGCGAAGCAAGGCATGTTAGTGCCTTTAAGTCTTGATTGTAAGATAGCCAGCAGTGTTTAGGTTTTAGGATCCTTCTCTGATTTATATATATTATTTTCCATTCCTAGCAGGTGCAATAATCCCGTCGTTTGTTCTTTCTTCAATTTAAGCCTCACAAGTATCTAGAATAGTCAGCTAGCTACTTGTATCAAAATCTTCCGTGTAGTGATTGTCCAAATTCGCAGTGTAGTGGTTGTTGTTATATGGTATTGACATCAATATCACCACCCACATCTCAGGCACCTAACAGGAATCACAACATGGGTCCAGTGCTACGTTTGTGTCGCGCGTATGGTGCACCATAGGTGGTTTCAGTTGCGCACTTCTAGTCACGTGCACATAGGTGAATAGCCATTTAATTCTAATAAATAGATCAAGCCCAGACATCATATACAGGACATTTGCTTTCGGCACTCTATGTTTCCTACCTGAACCCATGTCTCCTAGTGAAAGATGTAAAGACCTTGAGTTTTATAATAGAAAGGTAAACCTTATGCCTCCACCCTCCACCGCAAGTATAACTTTATCCACCTCAATCTCTAGCACCCTCCACCCTAAGGCCTACCATATTTTTGTGATGCAAATATTTTGTACCTAAAATGTCATAACAGAAGTCGTTGCAAAAGTGAATTAGTGACAATGTCTCTCACAAAAATATATGTTACAAAACTGTATGTTTCCATCGTTATTTGACCCGAGAGAAAAATAATATTTCAATCAACAGAAGTTGTTGTAGTTGGACATCATCTAAATATAAGGACAAATCCTTCAAAAGAGGAAGTAAATGATATAAACTACAAATTTCAAAAGTATTGGTTAAGAGGAAAAAAAATATGAAATCTCATAGAAGAAGACTTTATATTTGAAAAGAGTATTAGAATTTTCTTCTTTCTACCTAGTTTTGTACAAATTATATAGGTGTAATTTCTCTTATATTTTTCGAAAAATTTTGTAAAGGCATAGGTAAGCTTCTTTCAGGGCCCTGTCTAGGATAGGGAAAAGACCCTGGACAAGAAAAAATTTAGCAAGAATAATAAAGGAAAAAGAGCCTACATTGCATGGCATGAGAATAACTTGTCTAGTTCATCATCAAAAGAAGGTGAGGAAGCCAACATGAGTTTGATGGCTGGAAACCAATCTAAATTAAGTAGTGCTAACTCTAACATCTCCATGAATCATGAAAACTTTAAAGCTTTGCTTCAAGCATTTTTAGAGACTCGTGATGAAGCAAATAGATTGGTCTTTTCAAACAATTGATTGAAAGGTTTAAACAACTGGTTGGAAGAAAGAGTCAACTCTTTGAAAGAATAAATGAAAACTATAAATTCTAATTTTTGAGCATTTAAACATGATTTATCAGTCTTCTAACCATGAGTGTGAGTCCAGTCAACCAGCCAAATGTGAAAATTGTGAGGTTTTGCAAGCCAGAGCAAAATATCTTTTAAAAACTCATTTAAAACTGGATATGGGAACTGCAAATTTAAATGTTGTTTTGGGTTCTCATAATTGTGTTTGATTTTAAACCATTTTTTTCATAAAAGAACTAGAAAGTTTAACATCTTTTCTAATTATAGCAAGAAGCAAGCTTCACCTTTTCAAACATGCTTCTATTGTCTGCATAAAGGCCATTCTACTATGACATATAGAATTAGACTATTTGATGTTCTAAATGGCTTAGTAAGGTGGGTACGAAAGGGTATTGTTAACAAATTTGGACCCAAGTTTAATAGGGTACCGACTTTTAAAACTTAATTTGTTTTGCAAGAGTAGGTGACAGCCAAGAATAAGCTTTAGTATTTGGATAATGACTGCTCCAAACACATGATGAGGGATGCATCACTGCTTACAAATTTCAATGGAAAACATGGTGGTTTTATGTCACTTATGGAGACAAAGACTCCTCGATCATCAAGGATGTGCTGCTGGTGAAAGGCTGAAACATAACCTGTTGAGCATTAACCAACTATATGACAAAGGATTCTAAGTCACCTTTGAACTAGAAATTTGTCACATATCCAGTGCAGTTTCAAGGAGAACACACCTTGTTGGTAAAAAGTCAACAATATATACATGTTAAACATTGAGTGCATTGATTCCAGCTTAAATTGTCTGTTGTCTAATAGTGATGAAACTTGATTGTGGCGTAGGTTCATAGCTTATATGCATATGCATCATTTAAACATAATTGCATATAAAGAATTGGTAATTGGATTGCCTAAACTGAATTTTGAGAGGAACAAAACTTGTGAAGCATGTCTCTCGCGACCGACATCGCGACAGAGAGAACAACAATCAAAATAAAAAATAAAAAATATTGATAAAAACATCAATAAATAGAGATGGAGCCGTCACCATAGTTTATTATGGAAAACTACAGAAAAATAAAAGAAAAATAAGAAAGATAGTCTACAAACTAAATTTAGGATTCAGGAGTCGGTTACATATAGGAAAGGTATTAGCACCCCACAATACCTGTCATAAGAGACGATACCTTTAATCAAAAAAGAAAAATTAGTATGGTTTTACAAAAATGTTATTTTTTCCAAAAACAATAACAATAAAAATGCAATTAAAGACAAATAAAAAATAAAATGTAAATAAAAAAATAAACAAAGAAACAATAATGACGCTATTAAAGGCAAATAAAGTATACAAATAAAAAAACAATAATGATGCAATTAAAGACAAGTAAAAGATGCAAATAAGAAAAGATGCAATTAAAGACAAATAAAATATGGAAATAAAATAAAATAAACATACAATTAAAGACAAATAAAGGATGCAAATAAAAACAAAAAAAATATTTTATTTTTGGGCTCGACACGGATTGACCTTGTTCTTACGTATTTCCATTCACAAAGGAAAATCTGGATTTACGTAGTTCTAGTTTGAAATTGTTTGATGTGGTGTTGGTATTTTTAATTTTCTAAATTTTAAATTATTTTAATTATTTTTAGAAATTTTTTATATTTTTATATTTTTTTGGAAATTTGATATTTTTTTAATTGTTGATTATTTTATATTTTTTAGAAACTTTTCTATTTTTTTAATTTTTGGAAAATTTTATATTTTATATTTGTATTTTTTTAAATTTAAATATTTGAGTATATTTTTGAAAATAAAAATTTGTATAAAATATTGTTTGACGCGTGCGGTCAGTTGAATATCAATTAAATTTAAAACTTAAAATTTTAATGTAATAAAACTTTTGGAATGTTAATCTTTTTTATGACTTTTCAGAGTATAATTTTCATGTTTGATTTTTTCTTTCTATAATGTGATGTGTAGAGTTTTACCATGTGTAGTGTTGTGTCTGTAGAATTGTGTATGTAACCGTGTAAAGTCATATATGTTTTTTACGTGAGTTTGTATATATTTTTTCAAAATAAAATATGCAGTGTAATTTTAATTTGGAACACCCTCTTAATAATATAAATTATTTCCCTTTCAGACTCCTAATTTTCTTTTGTCAACAAATTTTAATTAATGTTCTTTATTAAGAAAATTTGGAAAATTATTTTTATTAATCATAATTATTTGGAATTAAACAGAAAAAAAATAATTGAATACCATTAAAAGGCCCTGAAACAGACTCTTAAAAAATCGCTAGCATCCCTTCTCAAATTTCATTTTATTCAAATTTTAAATTAATTCTATAATCAAATTCAATCAGTTCTCAACGAAAGAAATATCCATTAATTTTTAGTTAATTTGTGTACCAAGGTCATGAAATCAAATAATTTGCACATAATTTCTAATAATAGAACAGGCAGTATGAGACCTGAGCCCAAACGTCTGGGGAAAGATGAGTGTAGGAGAAGTGGCTATAGGAAGAGAGTATGCGCGTTTGACCCAACAGAGAATGCAAATAATAAAAACAAGTTGTAATTAGCATACCTAAGAGTGCGTAACAAAACTAACCCAAATAAAAGAAAAAGTAGAAAATAGCTAAGACATTTTTATTTAAAACCTTATGGGACTTGCCATTAAATCAAATTTTATTTTCTTACTGGCCATTTAAAATGGACCAAATTTCCTTTCATCTAAAGTAAAACCAAATTCTCTCTTTTTTTTTTATCTTTTATCTTTTTCAAATATTTATCAAAATAGTCAAAACATATTTTTATAGCAATCTTTTCTAAATCATATTATTATTTGTTATTATTATTCTAAAAAAATAAAATGAATATCTTTTATTCTTTTCTTTCCTTTTTCTTTTGAAAAATAAAAGAAAAAAAAATAAAATTTAGACTTAAATCAAATGACCAATTTTTTTATTATCTATTTTATTTTTAAAGAAACAAATAAAATATTTGTACAAAAGGATAAAAATCTAAATCATATATTTTTTTTCTGTATTTTTCCCTCTAAAATGAAAACAAAAATAAAACAAGAGATTATAAACTTAAAACTTAAATTCTGAGCATTCATTAAAAATATATTTTTATTATTATTTTATTTTATTTTTTTATTGTTTTTATAACAGACAAAATTGGGTGTTGATAATGTCACAAGGGAAAATAAACAAAAAATTCTTTTAAAGAGAAAAATTGTGTTTCAACATCATGACCTCTTGAACTGCTTCATATGGATTTGTTTTGGACCCTCTAGAACCATGAGCATATATAGTAATTATTATGGTTTAGTAATTGTTGATGACTTTTCTAGGTTCACATGGACTCTCTTCATTGTAACTAAGGATGATGCATACATTGCCTTTAATAGACTTGCCAAAGTAATCCAAAATGAGAAAAACTACACTATTGGTGCTATTCAAATTGATCATAGGAAGAGTTTCAAAATAGAAGATTTTTGTGAAAATTTTAGCATTAAACACAATTTTTTAACTCCAAGAACTCCACAGAAAAATGAGGTTTAGAGATTTGGAAGAACTTGCTAGAACTTTATTTAATGTGTTGAATATAATGGCTTAACCCATATTTTCTATTCATCTATTACTATTTTTATCTATAAATAAACAAAATGTTTGTATTTTACACAAGGAAGATTAATTCATAATTATTTTTCTCCTTTATTTTAACATAGTACCAAGAGCCTAGTGTTAGGTTAAATTTTTTTGGTAAACCCACTATTCACCTCTGTTTTCCCATAGTCATCTTCGTTGCTCTTATACATTGTTCTACTGCCCTACTCTGTTGTTGTCCATCGCTGCTCTTCCTGATTGGAGTTCGTTTGATTTTTTTTTTTTAGGATTTTTTTCTCCGTCTTTTAAGGTAGTTTCTCTCACTTTATCTATAGCCTCTTCCGGTGCCTTCAATGAATTTTTTAAATGGTATGAGGATCATTGAAACTCTGGTTCCATTGCTTTTGTTGCACATACAACACATACAGGTCCTTGGGTTCTAGACTCAGGTGCCACAGATCACATTATTGATAATAATTTTTTTTTCTCTTCTATATATACCTAATGGTTATTTACCTTCCATTACCATGGCTAATGACTCTAGGGTCCATCTCAAGGTTGTTAGCACCAAGGCTAAGCATGTGATTTGATGAAGTCAATATTGTTAGCACTAAGGCTAAATATGTGATTTGATGAAGTCAATATTGTGAGCACCAAGGCTTAGCATGTGAAGCTGATGAAGACTGCCTCATGAAGAATCTGTTCGAACCAACCTGGACCAGAATTGTTCAACTGAAGACTTTGTGCCAACATGAAGATAGTTGGGTGATTAGGTCTTGGTTCTTAGTTGGATTTGTGTGTTGGTGATTGGCTTAGTCCTTAAGCATTAGTGGCATGGTTCATCACTTCTGAGATGCTAAAAAGATTCACAAATATTTTTATTAAAACTATTTTTAATAAAAATAACCCAAACTGTTTTGCTGGAAAAAGGTTTTTCAATTGATTGAATTTCTAAAACAATCGATTAAATGTGGCAGTTATTTCTGTTACAACTAAAATACAGTTATTGCTGTTACAACTGAAACCTTTGACTGGGTCAAACTAACAGTCAAATTCAATCGATTGAATGGTTTGTTCAATTAATTGAATTGTGACAGCTAAGTTGTTTTTAAAACTAATTTGGGTATTTAAAGGAATGCGTATTATCATTTTCAGTTAACATAAACTTTCAAAAAGCCTTCTTTGAGATTTTTTTCTAAGAGAGATATTGCCCCTTTTGTGCGATCATCATTTTGGAAAAGCTTTTCGAATCAAGAAACCTCCAAGAACGTGAATCTTTAAAGCATCATTGAAGTGAGGTTCTTGCTACTTTGGTTCTGGACCAAAGCTAAGTCTTCTACACCTGATCTTCATTCTTTGTAATCTGTTTTGTGTAGAAGTACTTGTAATCTTTTCTGATCCTGTTGATCTGTAATCTGTTTGCTGTTTTCATTTACTGGGTTTGTAATTGAGTTGGTGCAGTGGGTTTCTGCACTGGTCTGACATCTGCTGAGGGGTTCAGTAGAGGGTGAGTACTGCTGGGAGTAGTGTTGCTTGCGGACTTCAAGTGTTGTGGTACAATGGGTTTCCGCACTAGTTACACACTAGCTGAGGGCTTCAGTGAGGTGTGGGTTTATTGCTGGGAGCAGTTTGTAACTTGCGGGGAGCAAGGGTTGTAAACTGATCTTGTGATCTATTTAGTGGAAATCTTTGCTAGTTTGCAAAGGACTGGACGTAGCCCTTGTGGAAGGGTGAACCAGGATAAAAATTCTATGTTATTGCTTTTCTACCTACTCTTCTTGATTTCCTTTATTCAACTGTTGCAATCTTTTAAATTGATTGGATTAAAATCTGATCATATAGTTGATTATTTTCTGAACATCTGATTTCATATATCTGAATCAACTGTGTTTCTAGATTGTTTTAATCTACTGGACTGTCTTTAATCATATTGAATCTGGGTTAAAACATTTCTACACTGAAACTGTTTTTCTGGGTTTATATTCAATAATTTCCGCTGTGCACAATTGATTGTTTACTGGACAGTCCAGAATTACAAGAGTTAATTGATTGAATCAAGAATTTTCATTCTCTACTTCAAGAACAAATCAGATTTGCGAAAAGATTTTGAAAGTTCAATTCACCCCCCTCTTGAACTCGGTCTAAACCTTATTTTACAAAGGTGTTGGTACTATTCATCTCCTTCCTTCATTTTCTATTGATAATATTGTCTATGTCCTTGGGTCTCCCTTTAACTTATTCTCTATTAGTCGTCTCACTCGTTTCCTTTATTGTGTCATTTCTTTTACTAAAGATTCTTTATTAGTCGTCTCTCTTGGTTTTTCTTTTACAAATTTTTCCTCCCTTTTAGACTCTGACTTGAAATAAGTCGAAGTTCATACTCTAACTCCTATTCCAAGCTAGAGTCTAAAAACGAGGGAAAATTTGTAAAAGAAAAACTAAGAGAGAATCCCAGCAAGGCCATAGTACAAAAGAGTGGAAAAAGAAGAGAAGAGCCTACATCCTCTAATCGATCTAGTGATATCAAATGTTTCAAGTGCATGGGTCGAGGCCATGTGAAATCCTAGTGTCCTTCTACGAGGACTATTCTATTGAGAGGCCAAGACCTATATAGCGGTGAGGAAGAGAAGAATGTTGAGAGCACTAGTGAAGAGTCTGACTAGGAGTAAAAAGAGGATGATTTTTCTCATGAGGGTGAATTATTGATGATTAGACGAACCCTCAATAGCCAACCTAGCCCACAACCCGAGTCACAGAGAGAGAACATCTTCCATACAAGACGCAAAATTCCTGAAAATGTATGTTCTCTCATTATTGATAGCGGGTCATGTTGTAATTGTTGTAATGCTATGATGATTGATAAATTGAAACTTGATTTATTACCCCACCAAAAACCTTATGAACTGCATTGGAATAATGATAGGGGCGGACATTAATGTTAAAAACCAAGTGAAGGTCAAGCTCTTTGTAGGAAACTATGCTGATGAAGTTTTGTGTGATGTAGTTCTTATGGAAGCTTGCCAAGTTTCTGAAGACAATGGAAAGTTGATATGATGGTCTTACCAAAGAAATTACCTTCACCCATAAACATTAAAAGTTTATTTTTCATCCTTTGAGTCCTACTCAAGTGTTGGAGGATAAAGTCCAAATGAAAAAGAAATTAAAACTAAGTCTTAAAGATGAGTTTGAGGTGTGGGAGCTAGGTGTTCCTTCCCACGAGGTCACTCAGAAGGAGGCTTTCTTGACTAAAAATTCTTTAAAACATTGTCTCCTTACTGAGCAACCTCCATACCTCTTGTTGTATAAAGGAACACTCACATGTGCACAGTCTGGTTCTGTCTCCACAAGTCGCAAAACCTTTTAAATGAATTTGATGATGTATTTCCCAGTGATGGTCCTACGGGATTGCCATCATTTCTCATCAAATTGATTTCGTTCAGGGTGCTAGTCTGCCCAACAAACGGGAATATAGAATGAATCCGGAGGAGGCCAAGAAGGTAGAGCCAGGTTCAAGAATCTAAACAAGGGTTGGGTTCAAAAGAGTCCTAGCCCATGTGCCGTGCCAGTTTTTTTGGTGCCCAAAAAGGATGGTAAATGGTGAATGTGTTGTGACTGTCGTGCAGTCAATAACATAACTATTAAATGCAGGTAATCGATCCTTAGACTTGACGATATGCTTGTTGAGTTGCATGGGTCCATCATGTTTTCTAAATTTGATCTAAAAAGCGGATATCACTAAATTAGAATCAAGGAGGGTGATGAGAGGAAAATTGCTTTCAAGACCAAATTTGGACTATACGAAAGGCGCCTAGCACTTTCATGAGGCTTATGAATCATGTCCTTAGGGATTGTATAGGAAAATTTGTTGTAGATTATTTTGATGACATTCTTGTATTTAGTACTAGTGTAGAGTCTCATATACACCATCTTAGGGAAGTTTTGTTATACATGGTGCCGCTCTTAATTATCCCACCTATGATAAAGAACTCTATGCTTTAGTAAGAGCTCTTCAAACTTGGGAACACAACCTTGTGTCCCAAGAGTTCATTATTCATAGTGACCATGAGTCACCTAAATATTTGAAAGGTCAACATAAGTTAAATAAAAGACATGCAAAGTGGATGGAATGTTTTTGGAACAATTTCAGTATGTAATTAAATACAAGAAGGGCAAAACAAATATTGTGGTTGATGCATTGTCTCGGAGACATGTATTATTTTCTAAATTAGCAGCCCAAATTCTTTGATTTGATAACATAACTGAATTATACACTCAAGATCCTAAATTTTCATATATCTTTGCCAAATGTCAACAAAAACCTCAGGGAGGATACTATGTAATTCAAGGGTATCTCTTTAAAGAGGGAAAATTATGTATACCCCTTGGTTCACAAAGAAAGCTCCTTATAAAAGAGTCACATGAAGGGTGTTTTATGGGGAATTTTGGGATAGAGAAAACTTTGTGCATATTGAGAGAAAAATTCTTCTGGCCACACATGAGACAAGATCTGTAGAGGTACTGTAACAAATGTATTGCTTGTTTACAAGAAAAATCTAGAGTCATGCCTCACAGTCTGTATACCCCATTACCTGTTGCTTGTGTACCCTGAGAGAATATCAATATTGATTTTATCATTAGTCTACCTAGAACACGTGGGGTTTGATTCTACTTTTGTAGTGGTGGATCATTTTAGTAAGATGGTACATTTTTTTCCATGCCACAAAGTAGATGATACAAGCAATATTTCTAAGCCCTTCTTATGGGATGTGGTTAGACTTCATGGTTTGCCCAAAACCATAGTGTCAGATGGAGACCCAAAGTCGTTAATCATTTATGGAGAAATCTTTACGGAAGATTAGGGACTAAACTTAATTTTTCTACTTCATATCATCCTCAAACGGATGGACAAACAAAAGTTGTTAATAGGTTTGTATCCACAATGTTGAGGGTTATCTTGAGGGGTAATCACTAATCATGGGATGAGTATCTTCCTCATATTGAGTTTGCCTACAACAGAGTAGTTCACAAGACTACTCAACTTTCACCATTTGAGGTTGTATATGGTTTTAATCCTCTCACTCTAAAAGATTTAATACCCTTGCCCAATCCAACTAATTTTATCCATAAAAAAGGGGCATCAAGGGCTTTGTTTGTGCAGAAATTACATGAGAAGGTTAAAAATCAAATACAACAACAAAGTGAAAAATATGCTAGGTAAAACAATAAGGGGAAGAGAGAAATAATTTTTGAAGAAGGAGATTGGGTTTGGCTTCATTTGAGAAAAGACTGATTTCCAACCTACAGAAAGTCAAAACTCAGTCCCCATGGTGATGGACCCTTCAAAATCCTGAAGAAAATTAATAATAATGCTTATCAATTGGACCTAGGTGATGAATATGGTGTAGACACTACCTTTAATGTAACTGATTTGATTCCTTTTACAGGTAGTAATGATGAAGAGGTAGATGAATCAGATTTAAGGTCAGATGATAGAAAAAAGGCTCAAACAAGCCCCAATCACAAGGGTCATGCTCAGACACCTTGAAGCCCATGGAGAGTCAGAAGCACCTAGACAGATCAAGATGTTGACTATTCTGAGCTTTTAGGAACATTTATTAAAATTGTAAAAAGTAGTATAGTAAAATTTCTTTCTTGTAAAATGAACCCTATGTGCCTTAGGGTTAGAAAGGCACCTAGGTTAGGGTTTAAAAGCACCTCTTAGCGCACGCCATGTAGCGTCTCCTCATTGCATGGTGAAGGAAGGCACTTAGGGTTTAAGGAAGCTTGCTTCACACGCTAGGTTACCTTAACCCTAACATGTGATGAAAGCTATGTTCCACTAGCTTAGGCTACACTCTACCTAGCTTAGCTTGCATGAGAAGTTATTAGTTCATCTTCATTTTCTATAAATAAGAGGTGTAGAGACCTCTCTTGTAGGCTTGATTACCAAAATGAATTGCTGCCAAATTTTATTCAGCTCTCTATCATGTTTCTCTCTTTGAGTTGCTTCTCCAAGAAGCTCTTGAAGAACCCTAGGAGGTCGGCCTCACCTCTTTCAACATTGCCTTCATCACTCATTGCATCAAAACTTCTCTTAGAAGCTAGCGTAGCTTCTTCTCCACACTTCCACTTCACGGTGCCTTGGACTTCTTCCTTGGATCCACACATTCATCCATTGCTTCTGCTTCTAAGAAGCCTCCCTTGATTCGGAGCAAGATTATTTTCCAAGCTACAACTCTAGTAGCAAACCGCAAGGGATCAAACACACCATAGGAGGCCTCTATCACTGGGTCTCCCTTTAACTTATTCTCTATTAGTCATCTTTCTCATTCCCTTTATTGGTCATTTCTTGTACAATAGATTTTGTTTGTTTACAGGACCGGAGTTCCGGACGGATAATTGGCCCAGGTGTGAGTCTCATGGTTTTTATCACCTACGGACATCTGCACATATTGGCACAGTTATGGAATCTTCATCTCTCCTTCATGCTCAGTTGGGTCATCCTAGTCTTGCCAAGATGTAGCAGCTTGTTCCAAGTCTGTCCAAGTTATTCAATTTGTCTTGTGAGTCATAGCCGTATCCATATATTCAAAAATAACATTAAATGAACTCCATTCTCAGGGTAAGTTTTCTTCATCAAATCAATAACCTTCTTGGTTCAGTAGAAGGCTTCATCAAAACACAACCTTCTCGGTCCAGTGTTGATGTCATCTACTCACAACCTTCTCGGCCCAGTGTTGGTTTCATCTACTTACAACCTTCTCGGTCCAGTGTTGGCTTCATCTACGCACAACCTTCTCAATTCGGTGTTGGCTTCATCTACTCACAACCTTTTGGATCCAGTGTTAGCTTCATCAAATCACAATGTAACAATTGTGCCAATAATCTCCCATGATTTGATGAAGACAAGCCAGTGTGTGAAATGTAAAGGGTTAAACCGTATCTTCAGATTGACTATATGTCCAAAACCGTATGAAATAATGCTCCCCCGTAGTTGAATACTCCATGCAATAAAAAATGGTTAACTACAACATTAAACTCCCAACATTAAATAGAAAATCCGAATATGAATTCCCATTAAATAAACCAAACCGAATTACAACAAAATTAACCAAACTTAATCAAAGAAAAACACCAAACATCATCAAAAATAGCAGAAACCAAAAACCACTAGAATGCAAGAGGAATTGGAACACAACAGTAACCAAGATGTAGTCTAAGCAGACAAACATGGAGATACACACAACACTTCATTTCTCCCCCATTGTATTCATCAAATAGGTTAAAAGGAATCTATGACCGACTAGTGGGGAATGACACCTTTAGTTGTTCACTAACAGTGTTTTGCCATTATTATCTATTACATTTATACTATGAGCATTATGCCTGATTCTTAACAATGACACATTTTTCTTTTATGATTAATTGGAGTAGGAGCATACATGTTTGATCTTTGAAATAATTGTGTCACTTTATCTCTGAGTTGTTACATTGTTGTTGAGTAGTTGATCTATGCTAGGTTACCTTTTCTTGAGGACAAGCATTGATTTTCAATTTTTACTATTTCTTTTATAACATATATTTTAATCATATTTTAAAACAATGCCATGTCTAGGAATTTCTATTGCATGTTTTAGTCTAGTTTTATGTCATAGTTTATATTCAATTTACTTGAGTTACTTAGCTTTAAATTTCTAAATCCTCCAAGTTCTCTAGAGTATTGTCTACATTTTAACTTTTCATTAATTCCTTATTAGAAGTTTTCATTAAAAATTTTACACATTTTTTCTGAGGTCTACAACTTAAAAACCTAGTTATTTAGCTTGTTTTTCTTCTTATTTTGAACTCTTTTTTGCTTGTAGTTTCTAGAAAGGTTTTGAAAAATTTTCCTTTGTATTTTACTACAGTAGGCAGAGAGCTATTTAAGCCATTTTCTCGCCTTCTTGAGTTGAATTTATGGTTGAACATGACTTATACAATGATTTTGAGTATAATTGCAATCTAGTTGTGAATTGTTCAGAAAATTAAGTATAAAAATTGAAATGTATGCCCTCTTGGTCTAAACTCAACAAAGAAATTCTGAGGAAAAAAGTACAAAGCCAAGGTTTAGATATATATGATCTAAAAGAAATAGATTAGGATAATAAACACCTGATACAAACCATCCATCTTCAAAACCATTGGCTAAGAGGATAGAAGAAGATGAATCCTTATAGAGTAAGACTCTACAATTGAAGAGTAGAATAATAGAATTTTCTTCCTTCTTCTTAGTTTTGTAGATATTATATAGATGTAGTTTCTTTATTAATTGTATAGATGTAGTTTCCTTTTGTACTTGAATTAGTTAAGCTTGGATTGACAATATCTTCATATCTCCATCTTCTTTGTGATAGATGGTTAAAATAGAAAGCTTGGATTTACAATCTTTCAATTTTTTTCTTCAAATATGTTTAAAAAACTAATTTGAAAGTATTTGCAATGAAGGTTAGTGAAAACAAAACACAACCAAAAAATATTGTCTTCCAAATAATACATGATACCAAAAACAGAGTACTTAAGATTTTCAACTATTCATTTTGTTTATGTTTCAAATATATTTAGAGATATTTACAATATATCACAATTGATTAAATATGTTTAAGTAAGATAGTTCTAAAAGGCATAATCAAGATATCTTTGTTTCCTAAAAACACGTTAATATATTTTTATTCCACAAAAACTTGTAGATAAAATCCTTTTGGTTTTCATATAATATCTCTTTTGTTGAACTCATTTTTAGCAAGTGTAAGCATTCTAAAGATTTCGATTTTCACAATTAACTATTTGAAACATGTAGTTACATTTGGCTATAGAAAAAGGGGTTTGAATGAAGCTTCAGCTCAAATTGTTAAATATGGACAATTCTAAAACAATATAAAGTGTAAGGCAGAGAGAGAAGTAGATCAAGATTTATATTAGTTCACCTTACAAACAAGGCTACGTTTAGTCCCCTTAAGCAAATTGTTTAAGAACTTTCACTAAAAACGAGTTTTAACACCTCTCCAGGAAACAAGTATTCTCCACCTCTCCATGTGATGAGTTTTAACCCCTCTCTAAGATCAATTATGTGAGGAAAGAAACTCCATATGCTAATAAGGACAAATGCAAAAATGATGGTGAAAGTTTTAATACATGATGTAGTAAAGTTGCATTTGTTTGAGAAAGTTCTCTTTTCAAGGCATCTGGTGCTTTGATTATTTTAGTCTTTGATCTCAATATGTTGTATGTGAATTTTAGTTGTAATTTGACTTTTAGTGAGAACAATCTTGCCAAGGTTGAGTGAATTGTAACTAGATATAGAATTTGGTATATTCGAACCATTGTAAAATATTTGTTGCTCTTATCTTTTATCTACTACTTGACATATTTTTTTGTTTTTAAGAAAAGTTTTCTATGGTTTTGAATAGACCAAGAAAAGTTTTAAACATCAATTCAACTTCCTCTTAGTGATGTATAAACTACTTTTACTCAAAATTTATCTCCAAATCCTTGTTGTTAGGACAAAGAAAGATAGTTCTCAAAATAAACAACAAGTAAACTTGTATAAGAGTTCTAGACACTATCTCCAACCCAAAAGTTTAACGTAATATGTTTCTGACTCTTTATCCTGAAATAATATTAATCTTTAAAGTGAAAATTTCACTTAATAGTTATGTTCATAACAATGTACCTTTGAAGTTTTAGTCTCTTCCATATTTGCACACTTCTCCTAGAATAAAAACATTTTAATTTTTTTATACCAGCAATAAAGAATAAATTAAAATAGAGGTAATAAGGTTATCCCAATTAATATATAACACACACACACATCAAAGTCAAAAGTCCTTCCATCCACAATAAAGCATAAAAGAAAACACAATTCCAATTCTAACCATATGCCCTACGCGAGAGAGAGCTTACAAAAAATTAACAGTACCAGATCCATATGAATTACAAAATACATCTCCTTGCTTTGATCTCCTGCAATACCCCTCCATTGGAGCTTATCCACATTGTATCATATGAGCCCCCTGTACAAACTACTAACCAAAACCATTAAAAATTCAAGAGTAGATATATATCCACAAACAATCTGTTATCCATCCTTATAGAGTAATGACCCCTTAACCACTCAAGGGCCTCTTGTCGGTAGGCTTATCCTCTCCCTTCCACATCCTGGTTTAAGACTAGCTATGTAATCATATTCATACACAACCTAGGTTCAAGGCACCAATCTGAAAAAGAGAAGTATGCATTATTATATATAGCTCTAACCACTGCCCAAGACTTAACCTGAATTGTATCAAATAACTCTCCTACATCGCACATCTTGTTATCAAAGATAATTTTGTTGCGATGCTTCCATATAACCCACAATACTAAAACCCATAGTGTACTCCAAAATTTTTTCCCTTTTTTTCTGCCCCCACTATGCCCAAAACCCAGAAAATGGCTTTTGGCAGATGAATGGTGCACCAGCTGCAAACCTAGCCACACTTCACACCTCTTCCAAACAAAACTAGAAAACTTACGCATGAACATTATGTGGGTCACATTTTCTTCTTCATTACAAAAAAAACACAAATTACATTCAATTAGAATGTCAATCCTCACCGGGTTGTCTCTCGTAGGCAACCTATTAATCATTACTCTCCAAGCACATAATAGAGCTGTAAGTAGAGCTCTCACCTTCCAGAGTTTTTGTACACTTTCTCTTGTTGGCCTAAACCTTCCCCCAAAACTTTGCAATATGCATCTTTCATTGTATATAATGCCTCATTGTCCCCTTTCCAAACCCATTTGTCCTCTCTACTAGCTATTGGAAAATGACTTTGAATCTTGGATACAAAATCATCAAAACTAGGTTTTTCCCATTCAAACCATGCCCTCCTCCACCTCAATTTCCACTCTCACTCTTCCCCTTTCCGAGCCCCGACTTCTTCTATCGTGAGATCCTTCTGTGTTGAATTTGCAAAAACCCTAGGATATATAACCTTCAACACAATATCCCCTAACTAGCAGTCCTCCAAGAAGGCAATCTTGTTTCCTCTTCCTACCTTCCATCTAAGACTCTCATTAAACCAATTACCTTCCTCACAATTTCCAGAAATACGCCTCAAATCCCTCCACCATCTTGATTCATTTCTCTTAGAGCAGTTCTTCTCTAGATTTCTCCAAGAACAATAGTTAGATACTAAAACATCTTTCCACAAACCTTTTTCTTCACTCCCTAGCCTCTATTTCCACTTTGATAGTAAAGCCTTATTAAAACTAAGAACCTTTTAATACCTAATCCTCCGTTGTGCTTGCTCTTACACAGAGTCTCTCATTTAACCCAAGTTGTTTTCTTCTTATCATACCCCTAGCCCCACAAGAACTCACAGTACCTTAATCAATTCCCTATTAACAACTTTAGGGATTTTAAACACAAATATATAAAAGATAAACATTGAAGAAAGTGCAGATTTTATCACAAATACCTTAATGATGACCCTTACTTGTACTTTAATGGTAACACTAGTAGAAAAAATATTTTCTATGATAGGATATGATGGCAGTTAAAACGGAATCGACGTAACAAAAAATGTCGTGACAATTTTGTAAATGTTGGAAATGCTATCACGTCGGTTTGCCTCCAAAATCGATGTTATATATATGTCTGGATAGATTTTAAAAAAATTGAAAAACTTGAAATAGAGGGGCATATATAACGTTATTTGTCTCGCTCCATTTCAAGTTTTTCAATGTTTTTAAAATCTGTCCAGACATATATAACGCTGGTTCTCAGGCTTGTAACTGATGTTATATGTCCCCCTCTATTTGAAGTTTTTTTAAAAAAAAATTCAATCTGTCCAGACATATATAAGGTCGGTTCTCAAGCTTGGAACCAACGTTATATGTGCCCCTCCATTTTCAATTTTTTTTAAAAAGTTTTCGAAACACATATAACATTGGTTCCCAGGCTTGGAACTGACCTTATAAGTGTCATTAACAAAAAATAGGTTAGGATTTGGGGCATTTGATGGAGATATGACGTTGGTTGAAGCCATATAATCAACATTATATGTCTAATTTTAAGTTTTTACGTATTGGTTGTGCATGGAGGGAAAATATATGATATTGTCTATGATGATATCAAGACCAAGGCAATCCAGAAATGACATGGATGTTTATCAAAGTCCTTTGATATAGGACTTGAGGTTGTTATGGGATGAAGGCGTCGAGGTTTTTGATGCATATGAAAAGGTGAATTTCAATTTGCAAGCATTGCTATTTTGCACGATTAATGATTTACCAATGGAAATCTGAGAAGTTATAGTGTCAAAGGATATCATGCTTTCCCAATATGTGAAGAGAACACAAGTTATCATCAGCTAAAATATGGGAGGAAGACATGTTACATTGATCATCAAAGGTTTTTGAAACGTAATAACCCTTATCGCAGGTTGAAAAAAGCTTTAGTGGTTGTTAGGAAGACATAATTGCACCTCCACCCTTAACAGGTGAGCAAGTCTATAACTGAGTCTGCGACTTCAAAGTCACTTATGAGAAAACCCTCAAACATAGTGGTGTGAAAAATATATGGAAGAAGAAATTGATACCCTTTAAACTTCCATATTGGTCAAAGATAGATGTTAGACATTGCATAGATGTAATGCATGTGAAAAAGAATGTTTGTGATAGTATAATTAGGACATTGCTAAATATTAAAGGAAAGACAAAGGATGGAATAAAGGCTCATAAATATATGGTTGAGATGGGTGTTCGGTTGGATTTACAACCATAACCTCATGGTAAACAAACGTACTTGCCACTAGCATGTCATACTTTGTCAAAATCTAAAAAGATCATTTTCTGTAGGTGTTTGCGAGGAGTTAAAGTTCCACAAGGATACTCTTCAGATATCAAAAGTCTCGTCTAAATGGAAGACTTGAAACTTATGGGCTTAAAATCTCATGATTGTCATGTTCTGATGCAAGACTTTCTCCTAATGGTTATTCGTGGAATGTTGCCAAAAAATGTTAGACAAGTCATCACTCGTCTTTGCTTATTCTTCAATGCTATTTGTAGAAAAGTAATTGATCCTACTAGGTTGGATGAGTTAGAAAACGAAGCCATCATTCTCTTGTGTCAGCTAGAGGTGTATTTTCATCCTTCATTCTTTGATATTTTGGTTCATTTAATTGTTCATCTAGTGAGAGAAATTAGAATATGTGGTCCTGTGTTTTTACGATGGATGTACCCAATTGAACGATACATGAAGATATTCAAAGGGTATGTGAAGAATCCATATCGACCAGAAGCCTCTATTGTTGAGAGATATATTGCAGAGGAAGCAATTGAGTTTTGTACGATGTATATGTCAGAAGTAGATGCTATAAGTGTCCTGAGGTCTCGGTATAAAGGAAGGCATGAAGGTAAATGCACACGAGATGTGAGGGTAGTTCAAAAAGATGAACAACAAGTACTCGAAGCACACTTGTATATTTTGAACAATATTGACGATGATCTTCCCTACATAGATGCACACAAAATGTTGTTAAGGTCAATGAACCCACGTGAAAATGAGAAATGGTTGTTGACTAAGCATAACAAGACGTTTTTTAAATGGTTTAAAGATTGTGATGTTGATGAGTTGAAATGAATGGCATGAGGACTTAACTTTGATGTCATAACATGGTCTGGATATGATATTAATAAGTTCTCTTTTTATACAAACACTGAGGATAAAAAAAGTACAATGCATAATAGCGGTGTGCCCCTTGCGGCAGAGTCAATGCACTTTGGTAGTTCAAAAGACAACAATCCTGTAATGGCTATAATAAGTTACTTTGGAGTAATTGAAGAAATCTGGGAAGTTGACTATGTGAAATCTAGTGTTCTAGTATTTAAGTGTAAATGGGTTGATAGTAACACAGGAGTGCATGTTGATGATTTGGGTTTTACCTTGGTTGATCTTGCAAAGGTAGGTTCTAAGGAAGATCCTTTCATCACGACATATCAAGCAAAATAAGTTTTTTATGTCAAAGATCCTTTTAATGAAAGGTGGTCAATTCTCATCAAGGGAGAAATGAATATGATGTCGATAACCATGACGACTCAATAGCCCAATATGTTGACAATCCTTCATTCTCCAAACACTTACCTCCAATGAATAAGGAAAATGATGTTGATGAAGTACAAGCTACACGGAGTGATCACAATGAAGGAATATGGGAGAACATTATAACACTTCCAGAATAAAAATAAGTAATACTTATTTATTTGTTTTTATTTTAATTTCGACATTGATTTTACTTAATTTCAACATTTAATGTTATGTTTATTTAATTTTGTTTAGTTTTAATGTTATAAGTTTGTTTTTTCTTTAGAACTAGAGAAGCTACTCGCTTGAGATATCTTACAGTCAGTCATCTTGGTGGATCCAGGGTCCCAATTGACATAGGCCCTCAGACTGGTAGGCCTTTAGGCCCTAATCATGCGCAATTTGTTAGTTATTTGGGTGTCTTGGCCCGTATGAAGGTCTCTATTTTGCTATCAGACTGGGATCATGTCACCGAAGCAAATAAAAATATGATTTCGCAGGATCTTTGTGTAAGTCATTCATTTAAGGGTTAATTACATGATGAGTATTTTTGTTGTGTGTTTAATGACCTATTTATTTTATTTTGCAGACAAACTTTGAGTTTGAAACATCTAACTTCATTAGGAAGAAGATTATGTCATCCATTATTGTAAAATGGAGAAGTTTTAAGAAACTTGACAAGTTTCTACATTTTTGGTAAATACAAGGGAAAGTCCCCTTGTGAGAAATATGGGATTGATGAAGAAACTTGGACACAATTTGTCCAAAGTAGAGAGGATCTCTCTTGGTAGTTTTCTTTTTTTAATCACAATTTAATTAAATCATATGATGTCATAACTTAATTTTGTATTGTATAGGACAAGAGGAGGAAAGCTTAAGACATTCAGCATAAGAATGTCACCCCCCACCGCCTGTCTCGAGGGTGGTATGATTTATTGGAAAAGAGGATGACAAAAGAAAAGATTAAAAGATTAAAAGAAGCATCATATTCAAATGATGTTATTTCTCCTCTATCCCCTCTTATTCGACATGAGACCTGGAAGTTGGCTAGGACTAAACCAGGAGGAGAGATGACATTGTTCAATCCTAAGAGATTGCCCAAAGGATTGTAAGTTAATAATAAATTAATGATATCTAAGATCTTATTTTTGTAATTAATGTTCACATATTGTATTGTTTTTTTCAGGATTCCCTGGTGGAGTAGAGCTCTCAAGGAAGTTTTGTCTTCTAAGGAAGACAAGACATATTGACTGCTGCTAATGGAATCGAAGAGCACCCCGGTCATGTTCGGATTGTAGGGTTTGGTGTGGGGGTGAGACAGTTTTTCAGATCCGCTCCCCATTCTATCTCTTCTCAAAAAGCAAGCTTAAAAGATGAGATAGCTCGATTGAGAGATGAATTAACGTCTCAATTGACGGATAAATTAGAAAATCAATTGACAGAAAAATTGAAAGATAAATGAAGAGATGAGCTAAGAGACGAATTAAGAAGTTAATTAAGACGAGAAATGTCCACTAGCTGGAATCCATGGGCATCTCACAGCAGCACACTCCTTTACGTGAACATGTAGAACTAACTATTGGTAGGAGAGTTAGCACAAAGGGGAGTTGTGTTGCTGAGGACGAGGAGGACGACACAAACACCGATACATCATATCGGTGTAAGATTTTTGTTGGAGATCCTCCTCGGCTGGTGGCAATTGGGAGAGTGTATGCCACCACTTTGACGATCCATATGGTGCCACTAGGAGATGATTTTGTACGAGTGGTTGTCGAATATGTTAGACAGGAAAATGCTAAGGTGTTAGTGCCCATATCAGAGGTAAGATTTGTGGGGGAGGCACTTGGTACATTTCTTGCGTGGCCTACACATCTGCTACAGGCCATTTCTAGAAGGCCTCGGGTATATATTGTCATGATTTCTCTTAATCTTATTTAATTTGACACTTATTGTTATTTCAATTGATACATTTTGTTTCTGTGTTACAGGGCGGTGGGACAAAAGACAAATCCCCAATTCCTGGTGGTTTACGTCCTAGGCCTTAGCCACTCCATACAGACGTTAATCCACTTCAGGAGTTGGCTAGGATCTTTGCCGAGTTATTCGACTCACCTTGTTTAACTCGATGTGGTGAAAGCATCTTTGAGGTAGACAATAATGGTGTACTCTTGTACATATCAATGTAAGATGCCCTTGAAATCATCTAGGGAAACCAGATGATAAACATTGCATGCATTAAATTATGGATGATGTAAGTATTCTTTTTTACATGTTATTTGATAAAATATGTTTTATCAACCAATTTTATTAATATTAATATTAACAATGCAGGTACATAAATCAAATAATTTATAACACAGGGAATCCTGATATTTATGGTTTCCTTGAGCCACAAAGTATACAAAAGTCTAGAAATAAAAAAATGGACTGCCATACATATATACAGAGATGGATTCAAGAATATAAAAAGAAGATTTACTTTGCCCCAGTTGTTCATTCGAAAGTTTCACATATTTATATTTCTTAAGTTATTTAGAGAATTTCAGTGTAATGGATTAACTATTTTAGGTCTCATTGGCAACTCATGCTTGTCTGTCCAGTGGATAACACAGTGGTTTGGTTCTGTTCACTGCATCGGAAGCCAAGTTCAGATATGAGACAAGTAGTACTGGGATATGATTTAATTAACTTTAAATTAGTTTGTATAATATGCAAGTTACTAATTTTTTGGATTTTAGTGCAATTAATGTTTGTAATGTTCTTGGTGGAAGATCTACGACCACATCCTAAAACCTTCGTTGGATATATCCTAAAGTATTTAATTCTACATATAATTCTAAATTTAATTTATTAAAATTATTTTTCGACTTATTTAATGGATTTATTTTTAATGAAAGTGCAACAAGCAATAAGGTAGTTGGGAATGTGGGTACTATGTCATGCATTGGATGAGAACCATTGTCTGAGTTTGTATCACTAACTCTTGGGAGCAGGTATGAGCATGTTTCAATTGTAGATAAAATATCTTTTTTAAGTTTCACATAACATAACTAACAACACTTTTTGTTTATGTATTTAAGCTTTTTCAAGACCAAGAGTTGTTGGACAATCAAGCAATAGAGGACATTCCAAAAGAATGGGCAAGATTTTTTATTAGAGTTAGAAGTAATTTGTAGATGTACTATATAAGTGTTTACATTATAGACATACCTATTTTACATGTATATATAACTATTTATTGTAGATAATATATTCATATTGTTTACTGCAAAATTTGCTATGGCTGAGGCAAACGGGACCTCATTTGTGTATAAAATTTTGCAGGGTTGGGGATAGAAACTAATCCAGCTTGCATTTTAAAAGAAAAAAATGACACATGCTACGTCGATTATAACCTTAACAGACGTAGTAAATGACTAATTTCGTCAGTTATGGTAAAATCGACGAAGTAAATTCCTAACAGAACTACAAATACTCAAACTATAACAGGGGATGCTATAACCTTAACAGACGTAGTAAATGACTAATTTCGTCAGTTATGGGAAACCGACGTAGTGACCACCTATTACGTCGGTTGTAGTGTTGGAACTGACGTATTATGTTCAATTTTTTTTAATTTCTTTGCAAATCCTACGTCAGTTGTGGTATTGGAACCGACGTAGTATCCCTCTCTATGAGACAAATCAATATTATTTGACTAAAGTGTATGACATTCGATGCTCTTTCTAACCGACGTAGTGCTCGTATATATTACGTTGGTTGTATAATCGACGTAGTATATATAAGACTTTGTACATTATCTGTATTTACTGCGGTTTTCAAATCGATGTTGAAAGTCTTTCAGAACTGACGTAAAATGCCTTTATGTTTTAGAAAATGTTAGTTTGACACTCTTGTTCACGTTACTCCTATTTGACACTCTAACGTGTCAAAAGCAATCTCGCGTGGCAACGAGAGAGAAAATTGCATTTGCTTTGACTTATGTGGTTTAGGTTTGTCCTTTTGTAATGGTGTTTTTCGTCATTTGCATTCTGAAAATGTAGGGAAATTTGAGAGGGAAAACCAGATTTGATCCCTCATTTCACTCATTCCACCGCGTGCGTTGAAGAAGAGAGAACAGAGAAAAACAAGGCGATTCGAAGGTCCACTGTCACATTAGTCGTCCAGCTGTCAATCCACCGTCGCTGTTGTGTTTCCTATCTGTCAATCGAAGCTCGAGTGTTCGTTTTGTTGGTATAGACCCTAAACTGAAACCATTTTTGGTGTGAAACATGCTTGATGTGTGTCGATGTTTGCTTCGTTTAGGGTTTAGGGTTTGTTCATATGATTTGCTTTTGCTTGCTGGGTATGCATGTATGCAAAAAATGGTTTCTTGTTGTGTTCTGGGTTGCTGGTGTTTATCTTTGCTTCGTTTAGGGTTTAGATTTGTTCATATGATTTGCTTTTGCTTGTTGGTTATGCATGTATGCGAAAAAATGGTTTCTTGCTGTGTTCTGGGTTGTTGGTGTCAATCTTTGTTTCATTTAGGGTTTAGGCTTTGTTTATATGATTTGCTTTTGCTTGCTGGTTATGCATGTATGCAAAAAAGTGGTTTCTTGCTGTGTTCTGGGTTGCTGATTTCCATCTTTCACCCGCCAATGTCCTCCTTCTACCTTGAGAATTGTGTGTTCCAAAATTATACCCAGCGAACCACTTAGCTGAACTAGGTTAACCACTTAGTATTTCCAGCCCGGAGGCCTGTGTGTGTGTTCCAAAATAATATCCAGCGAACCACTTACCTGAACTGGGCTAACCACTTAGTGCTTCCACCACTGAGACTTGTGTGTGTTCCAAAATTATATACAGCAAACCAGTTAGGTGACCAGGGCTAACCACTTAGTGTTTCCACCCGGGAGGCCTATGTGTGTTCCAAAATTATACCCAGCGAACCAATTAGTTGAACTGGGCTAACCACTTAGTGCTTCCACTGCTGAGACCTGTGTGTGTTCCAAAATTATACATAGCGAACCACTTAGATGACCAGAGCTAACCACTTAGTGCTTCCACCCCTAAGACGTGTGTGGGTGTTTCAGAATTATACACAACGAACCACTTAGTTGACCAGAGCTAACCACTTAGTCCTTCCACCTCTGAGACGTGTGTGGGTGTTTCAAAATTGTACCCAGCGAACCACTTAGGTGACCTGGGCTAACTACTTAGCCCTTCTACCGCTGAGACGTGTGTGGGTGTTCCAAAATTGTACCCAGCGAACCACTTAGATGACCTGGGCTAACCACTTAGTCCTGCCACCCCTAGGGCACGTGTGGGTGTTCTAAAATGGTGCCCAACGAACCACTTAGGTGACTTGGGATAACCAGTTAGTGCTTTCACCCCTAAGGAATGCGTGGGTGTTCCAAAATTATACCCAGCGAACCACTTAGGTGAACTGGGCTAACCACTTAGTCTTTCCACCTCTGAGACGTGTGTGGGTGTTCCAAAATTGTACCCAACGAACCACTTATGTGACCTGGGCTCTTACTGCTTCACATGCTGCAATTTTTTTTTCACTACACGCTACGTATTGACTAATGACAATTTGTTTCTTGACATGTCTTTTGCAAGCATAACAATGACAACTGCTCTAAGTTCTAGATCAAAGGTATTTGTCCTAATGTTGATGTTAATTATTTAAAAATTGTCATTAGTTGTATTTTTTTGATATAAATGATTTTGTTTTTATTGTATTATGTAGACCTGTGTCCTACAAATGTAGGACAACATATCTAGGACTTGCTAATACAATTCTTAAGGAAGACTTAAGGCTTCTATTGCCAACACTCCTTTTGCATGGTTGATGTACCTTCAAGGCAAAGTCAAATTGAGCAGGAAACTGCTGACAGAGTTATACACATGTTGGGTTGAGAGAAGGGGACGTTGTTATTTTCAGAAAGAGATCCAACATTTCAGGGAAGAGTTAGTTGACAAATGGGTGACTCATGAGGATAACATTCATCGAACGCATATATTGTCAAAGATTAATAATTAAGTGTATATTGTAAACGAAACAATGTTGTTTTTTCCTGGGTCAATGTTCAAATCACATCTGTAATGGTATGACTGAAGTTCATTTAAATGTGACTTATTTAGCTTATCATGTTTGTTCATAATGTATTCATTGTCAAATATACTAAGTTTATATCCAGCTTCAATACTTTTATACAAAAGTTGTACCCACCGAACTGCATACATTAACTCAGGCAACCACGTGGACATTGGTGTATTTAATGTCTTAATTCAATTTTCATTACCACTTATTAAGGACGACAAATTTTAAATACAGATGTCGCAACTGTCAACGTAGCAAACCACTTATATGTACGTAACGAACCACATAGATAGGGTGAGATGAACTGACACTTGGGGCTCTAAATACGGGGCATCGCAAATGTCAACATAGCAAACCACTTATACGTACGTAGCGAACCACATAGATAAAGTTGGATAAACTGACACTTGGGGCTTTAAATATGGGTGTCGCAACTGTTAACGTAGCAAACCACTTAAATGTACGTAGCGAACCACATAGATAGGGTGGGATGAACTGACACTTGGGGCTTTAAATACGGGTGTCACAACTGTCAACATAGCAAACCACTTAAATGTATGTAGCGAACCACATAGATAGGGTGGGATGAACTGACACTTGGGGCTTTAAATACGGGTGTCACAACTGTCAACGTAGCAAACCACTTAAATGTTCGTAGCGAACCACATAGATATGGTGGGATGAACTGACATTTAGGGCTTTAAATACGAGTGTCGCAACTGTTAACGTAGCAAACCACTTATATGTACGTAACGAACCACATAGATAAAGTTGGATAAACTGACACTTGGGACTTTAAATACAGGTGTCACAATTGTCAACGTAGCAAACCACTTAAATGTACGTAACGAACCACATAGATAAAGTTGGATAAACTGACACATGGGACTTTAAATATGGGTGTCGCAACTATCAACTTAGCAAACCACTTAAATATACGTAACGAACCATATAGATAAAGTGGGATAGACTGACACTTGGGGCTTTAAATATGGGTGTCGCAACAGTCCCATTCACATTGGGCAGTAAAAACTCACTCAACCTTAACAATATGAAAAGTTTACAAAAGTTATCAACATTATTGTCTTTTCAACATTTTTCAAGCTCATCAAAGATCATCTTCACAGAAACATGTCCAAATAGAAATAACCGCCTAATATGGGAATCATGTGGTTCATACTAAGATCAACCATAGATCCACCTATTCTAAGACTCAAAATTACACAAACGTCTAAGGGTGCAAACAAAACCATGTCAGACCTTATCAGAAAACCTCTCCTCCTCTCAATCCAGTGTGTGCATAACTCTGTCAACAATTTCCTGCTCAATTTGACTTTGCCTTGAAGGTACATCAACCATGCAAAAGGAGTGTTGGCAATTGCAGCTTATGGTCTTCCTTAAGCATTGTATTATCAAGTCCCAGATATGTTGTCCTACAATAATGTCGGACACAGGTCTACATAACACAAAAAAAAAAAATCATTTATGTCAAAAAAATACAACTTATCACAATTTTTAAATAATTAACATCGACATTAGGACAAATACCTTTGATCCAGAACTTAGAGCAGTTGTCATTATTAAGCTTGCAAAAGACATGTCAAGAAACAAATTATGTCATTAGTCAATAGGTAGTGTGTAATGAAAAAATAAAAATAATTGCAGCATGTGGAGCACTAAATGGCCGAAGTCACATAAGTGGTTCGCTGGGTACAATTTTGGAACATTCACACACATCTTAGAGGTGGAAGAACTAAGTGGTTAGCCCAGGTCACCTAAGTGGTTCGCTGGGTACAACTTTGGAACACCCACACATGCCCGAGGGGTGGAATCACTAAGTGGTTAGCTCAAGTCACCTAAGTGGTTCGCTAGGCACAATTTTGGAACACCCACACGTGCTCCAGAGGTGAAAGGACTAAGCGGTTAGCCTATGTCACATAAGTGGTTCGCTGGGTATAATTTTGGAACACCAACACACGTCTCAGCGGTGAAAGGACTAAGTGGTTAGCTCTGGTCAGCTAAGTGGTTCGCTGTGTATAATTTTGGAACACACACGTGCCCCAGGAGTGAAAGGACTAAGTGGTTAGCCCAAGTCACCTAAGTGGTTCGCTCGGTACAATTTTGGAACACCCACACCTGTCCAAGGGTGGAAGCACTAAGTGGTTAGCCCTGGTCACCTAAGTAGTTCGTTGGGTATCATTTTGGAACACACAGGCCTCCAGGGTGGAAAAACTAAGTGGTTAGCCCTAGATACCTAAGTGGTTCGCTGGGTATAATTTTGGAACACACACAGGCCTTCGGGGTGTAAACACTAAGTGGTTAGCCCTGGTTACCTAAGTGGTTCGCCGTGTATAATTTAGGAACACACATACAAGTCTTAGCAGTGGAAGCACTAAGTGGTTAGCCCAGTTCAGCTAAGTGGTTCGCTGGATATAATTTTAGAACACACAGGCCTCCAGGGTGGAAACACTAAGTGGTTAGCCCTGGTCACCTAAGTGGTTCGCTATGTATAATTTTTGAACACACAGGTCTCAGCGGTGGAAGGACTAAGTCGTTTACCCAGTTCGGCTAAGTGGTTCGCTGGATATAATTTTGGAACACACAGAGGCTTTCGGGATGGAAACACTAAGTGGTTAGCCTTGGTCACCTAAGTGGTTCACTGTGTATAATTTTGAAACACACACAAGTCTCAACGGTGGAAGCACTAAGAGGTTAGCCTAGTTCAGCTAAGTGGTTCGCTGGGTATAATTTTGGAACACACACAGGCCTCCGGGGTGGAAACACTAAGTGCTTAGCCCTGGTCGCCTAAGTGGTTCGCTGTGTATAATTTTGGAACACACACACAGGTCTCAGCGGTGGAAGCACTAAGTAGTTAGCCCAGTTCAGCTAAGTGGTTCGCTGGGTATAATTTTGGAACACACATACAGGCCTTCGGGATGGAATCACTAAGTGGTTAGCCCTGGTCACCTAAGTAGTTTGCTGGGTATAATTTTGGGACACACACATAGGCCTCCAGGCTAAAAACACTAAGTGGTTAGCCCAGTTCAGCTAAGTAGTTCGCTGGGTATAATTTTGGAACACACAGTTCTCAAGGTAGAAAAAGGACATTGGCGGGTGAAAGATGGAAACCAGCAACCCAGAACATAGCAAGAAACCATTTTTTCGCATACATGCATAACCAGCAAGCAAAAGCAAATCATATGAACAAACCTTAAACCCTAAACGAAGCAAAGATTGACACCAGCAACCCAGAACACAGCAAGAAACCATTTTTTCGCATACATACATAACTAGCAAGCAAAAGCAAATCATATGAACAAACCCTAAACCCTAAACGAAGTAAAGATAGACACCAACAACCCAGAACACAACAAGAAACCATTTTTTGCATACATACATAATAAGCAAGCAAAAGCAAATCATATGAACAAACCCTAAACCCTAAACGAAGCAAACATCGACACACAACAAACATGTTTCACACCAAAAATGGTTTCAGTTTAGGGTCAATACCAACAAAGCGAAAGCTCGAGCTTCGATTGACAAATAGGAAACACCACAGCGACGGTGGATTGACGACTGGACGACGAACGCGACGGTGGACCTTCGAATTGCCTTGTTTTTCTCTGTTCTCTCTCCTTCAGCGCATGCGGGGGAATGAGTGAAATGAGAGATCAGATCTGGTTTTCCCTCTTAAATTACCCTACATTTTCAGAATGCAAATGACAAAAAACACTCTTACAAAAGGACAAACTTAAACCACGCAAGTCAGAGCAAATGCAATTTTCTCTGTCATTGCCACGCAAGATTGTATTTGACACGTTAGAGTGTCAAACAGGAATAAGGTGAATAGAAGTGTCAAACTAACATTTTCCTTTTTTTTTTTCTAGTTACTTGTATCTACTATCCATTACTTATCTATATGATACTTATTTGCGTGAGTCATCAAAACAAATGAATCATTTGATACCACGTATAAATTATTTGATTAAACATCATAAAAATTTAATACCAATAAATCATGAACAAACTATAAAAAGCTTAGACATCTTCTCCAGCTCAATAGCGTACAAGACAACTCTTATTATTTGTATTACTTATTTATACCGAATTTTCTAATTCTGACTAATTAATAATGAATTAGTGTAATATAATATAAATTTTACGTATTCTTTATATGTTCAGGTTATTTCTCATTTGTTATTAATTCCTAACATATACGTAAAATGAATAAATCATTGCTAAGTCCTATTTTTCAGATGGGCCCTTCCCCTATTGTTTAGATTTGACACATTAAAAGCTATGTAACTTCATTGAATAATGATTCAATTGCATGGAAGAAAGTTAAGAAATTAAATTGAAGTGACGCAGCGTTAATAACGACACAGAAATTAATTTTTGTCCTCATGTTGGTTGTTTTCTATGTACATTCTCCTGCGTATGCCTACTTGTGAGTAGAAGTTGACATTGTACGGTTAAAATGAGCTGTTGTCTTTTGATGCTACCTATTCGGATCCATCAAATTAAGCTTTTCATCTACAGTGTACATATCTTAATAAGGCTCACGGTGCTTTCCTCAACATGCAAAAGAAACCTCATAAAATCTAACTATTGCCACACATTTTAATAAGAAACCTATTAAACAACCTTAATGCTAACACATATGGGCCATGTTCTAACTATTGCCACACATTTTAATACGAAAACGATTAAACAACCTTAATGCTAACACATATGGGCCATGTTCTAGGATGAATAATCATCTCGAGGCCCGACAAGGCCATTCCCATTTATGATCGATTCTGGTGAATTTGGTGAATCAATGAATTGGAATTCCTTGTTCTAAGAAAGGCAATAAAAGAAAGCATTTAATTCCAATTTCAAGACTTGGTAGTTGTTGCTTTCTCATCAAATTTCACACATTGGTTATTATTTAATTAATTCATTTACCACAGTGCTACTTAAATTGAATGTAGTAATACCTTTGGAAAATGGAACTGTATGGTAAAACTGAAGGGTTAGTGATTAACAAAGTCCAGGAATGGGATTCAATTAAACTTTTCCGTAAACAATTTTTAAAAAAATAAGCTTTTTATTAGTCAGAATTAATTTACTTACATATTAAAATAAATTATAATAAACATAATATCAAAAATTTTTAAAACAACTTATTTGTTAAGCTAGTTTTAATCTTTTATAAAACACCCATATTATACATCATTATAAATTTCGACATCTTATACTTACCAAACTCACCCATTATCTGCTGTACATGAAAAAATATTATAAAAGAAAAAACAAAAGAAATAAATAAAGTAGAAGGTCACACTAAATAAACTTCCTATAAATAAACAAAACATAAAGAGTGGAAACATATTAGGAGAAAAATCTATCTTAATACATGTAAATAGAATGTTACAAAACTCAATCCTATCTTTTTACACTCAAATTAATCAATTTATTAACATAATTATTTCTAAAACATGAATCATCCTAAAATTTATAATATAAATCTGCATTCACTTATGCTATTTATCTTTAAGAAATTAAAAAATAATATGAATGGAAATAAGTTAATTTTAACTTACGTATAAATTACTTTTAATTTGTTACACAATTATTTCATTTTTTATTTATAAGTAGTTGTTGAAAATTTTATACAAACACATAGGAAACAATAATTCGTTCATTGTAAAAGCACCTTAATCCAACTGATGAATAATCCTTTTCACAATACAACTCTCAATAAAGTAATAACTATTAGGAATTAAGTATAACTTCAATACTAAAAAGCAGTTTATAAGATAGAAGTACTTGAAGACTTAAATATCAGGTCAAATAATTCATTCTGTTGAAACTTGGGTACTCTCAAGTGAATATAATACCTATAAACCATCATTCAGGCCTCTGTGTTAAGGGTTTTCCAACTTTTAGTCAAAGGAAATGAAAAATGATGTGAAAAAATGATGTTACTTCCACAAAAAGGGAAACTTAGGGAACACCCCTATTCCTACATTTGCAGACTCTTGCATTTATGTACAGTAAACGGCAATGCAGTTCAATATCTCGAGTATTGTAATATTGTAACTATTCATCACAAATAAAAATAAGTAGCTGCAGGGTGAATGACACTTTTGTTTCATTGGGAGGTGTGATTCTCTGAATTTAATTGTTCATGGGTCAAAAATGAGGCAAGTGAGTGAGTGAGTGCTCACTGAAACATGCAGCTTCACCGCCTGCTAGCTACTGTGTCACATGCATTGCCCATACATGGAGGATGTAGCACACTTCTACCACGTTAATTACGTATGTTTCAAGTGGGGTCTCCATTACCAAAAATAAAGATACAATAATAAATATATCCCGTGCATGATATGGTCTCTGCATGATTCTGATGTTATCTCATGTTCCATTCACATGGAACTCAGGTGACATATATAGTTGCATTAATTTTAAGCAGGTTTACTCCCATGTAATTCTCTATCTTGTTACCATTTTTTCTAGATTTTAGAAATTATTGAAAGTTATTTTTCAATACTAATTTTTATATATTTATCATATAAAAAATTGATATTTAAATAGTATTAGTTTTAATTTCTCTCTCACTTTTACTTCTTTATTTTAACTGTCTTCTTTCCTCATTTTTTTTTCTTTCTTTATATGTCTAATTAAAATTATTTTTTTAAAGATTAAATAGATGTATGACTATATTTTAACAAAAAATATATTAATTATTTTTTTGGTTATCAGTAAATTAAATTTAATATAAAATCACATAAAAAACACAATAGTGTGAAATTAATATAATTTTGAATGAATATCCAAACAAATTGCACTTAAACAAATCAAAAGTTGTAAAATAAAAATATATAATAATTTTTAATACTTTGAGTGAAGTGTTAGATTCAAATATTATTTTTTGTTACATTATTGATCTCATTTGGTTCTCTTTCAAAATTAAAAATCTGTTTTATCAAAAAATTGTATAAAATAATATCATGTTAAACTACAAAAATACAATAATTTAATTTATCAAATATGATGACAAAAAATCAATCCAATTTTAATTAGATAGTTTGGATTGATTACAACATAAAAGAAAATTTATCACACATCAGTAATTTATCTCTATATTCTTGCACCATTTTTAAATTGGACAATTGGAGAGCTCTCCAGTACTTAAGGATCCATAATTTTTGTTATAAAATATAAATCGTATTTGCATTTAAAGCACACTAAGATCATTATTATGAAGTAACCAGGACAGAAAAAACTTGTCTGTGTTATTAATTTTATTCATATTTATTTTTCCTTTTTTTTCCATTAGAAAGGTACAGTTATAGAGAAAAAATATTTACCTGTTTTTTTTAATTTATTCATTTGTATTTTATCTTCAAAATATTTACATGTTTGTTTTTTAAGTTTTTATCTTCATTTGTCATTCTTGTCGTTTTTTTTATTTACTTAATCCTTAATTCAAATTCACATAGATATAATAAGATTGGTTAATTTGTATATTGATGCTAAATAAAAAAAATACTCATGATGAGTATTTTGTAATTTAAAGGAGAGTATTCTTTTATAAGAATAGTTCGTATAATTATTTTACATAATCCATAAGAATTTTTCAATTTTCTATTACTATAATATTTTTTCATGAAAGTCATAATTAGAGTAAATGAGAAGGAAGACTATTGTAAGAAGTGAATTTTAAGTGTAACTTAATCTTACAAAATCAATGAGGTTTGCACCCACTTAAATATTATAAAATTAATTCGTCTCTAGTCGATGTGAAATTTTCAATACACCTTTATCGTGACGAAATGTTAGACTCATGCATTGGACCAGATATTTAGAGGTGATCTCATAACAACCTAATAGCGGGTAACACAATAGGCCCATCGAACCTTGTTAGGGTAGATTCGAAATTACTCTAATACCATTTTAAATAGTGAATTTTAAGTCTAATTTAAACTTACAAAACTCATTTATAGGATATGGTTTGTACCTGCTTATATACTATAAAATCACCTTTTCTCTAATAAATTTGGATTTCCAACAAACTAACAATAAAGCAAAATATTATATAAAATTGGACTGGAATTAATGCTCTTCAAATATCAATCACTTGTAGAACTCTTCAAATATCACTCACTTAGGCATGGTTTTGTTCTGAAGACGAATTGTAGGGAAGTATTGTTTGTGCTGAAAGTTTACCTTTTAAGCAATAAAATATTATTTAAAAGTTGAATTGGTGAATTTTTCTTCGTAAACAGTATTTCATCGCAAAGTTTAGAAGATTTGCGGGATAATGAATTCTGCATACGTTTTTCATATATTTGATTTATTAATATTTATATATATAATAAAATAAATATAATCAATTATATAATATATTATAATAATAAATTTATAAAATATTAATAAAAATAAAATATTAACATTAAAAATTAAAAATAATAATTATAATAATAATAAAAAAATTATAAAATAATATTATTATTAATAACAGAAATTTAATTTTTATTTTAAATAATTAATAAACTTATAATTTTAACAATTAAAATAATAATAATTTATTAATCTTACTTAATAAATTAATTATATTTAATTTTAAATTAATTTTAACTATAATTTTATCTATTAAAAAATATTTTATTAATTATACACATCACATCATTCATAAACTTTTATAAACTTTCCACTCAAATCTTATCTTTCCCTTAATCCAAACAACTCAATTTTCTTCACACTTTCATCTCAAATCATCTCAAATTCACTCTCTCAAATCCATCTTCTAATCCAAACATACCCTTAGAGAACTAAGAGCAGTCTACGTGTATTAAGATCGTGTTTAGATATTGTATAATCTAAGTGGATTGAAATCTAAGTCGATTGGAACTAGGAGCAATAAAATAGAACTAAGAGAATTGTACCAACACTACAAACAATAAATCTACTTAAAATTACAGTGTGCAAAGGTGTACCAAAAACTATTGTTTCTTCAGCATCAAGATTCCTATCAACCTTTTTTCTCTCCATAGAATTCTTAAAGCTTAACCTGCAATAATATTAATAGATACGTTGAAATCTTTTATGGTAACATTAGAATCAATAGAAACTCTGACATTCACAAACAACACAAGAACACCTAATTTTACAAAACCCACCACAAGGTCCTAAAATTACACAATCAATTACACAAAAATTTAAACTATGAAAAAGAAATCTGAACCAAAATGTGAACCATAAAATAATAATTCTAAAACTTACGTTTTAATCAGATAAATTAAAGAATAGAAATAACCTCAACCATGAACCAAAATCCCAAATCCTAAAATAATTGGTGTTAACAAGGTTTGGGGTTGTGGATATGACTATTTATGAGAAAGTTCTGAATAGCAACAAACATTTGGAAGGCACAAAGATTGTAAATACAAATTTGGAAGGGAGAACTTTCGCAATATGGAATGAGAGGGCTTTGGAATTTCAAAACACAGAGCTTTTAAATTTCTTATCATTCTCTAATATGTGGTTAAGGTCACTTATTTCTCCTATTACAAATTTTCAATATTTTTTATTTTATCCTTAAATTTAGATAAAAAAACTACTTTTTGAAAGAACTTTTATCCTTAAGATCTTTTTTTATCCTTCTGAATCTCAAAATTAATATCACAAAATATATTCTATTCTATTTTAAAATTCAATTTTATTTTAACTAAATACATTAAACATCACTTTCAAAATTCTAATATAATGTATCACTCTTTTAGCTAATTTAATATAGTATTAATTATTTTTTATTTTTATTTAAAATTATTGTCGAAAAATAACATAAAAAATAAAAATTACTTTTTCAAAGAACTCGTTGTCAAATCTCCTTAAAAAATCTTTTAATTTAAAAATTGGTTCTCAAAATTGAATCAAGAAATATATTACATTCTAGTTTAGAATTCAATTTTATTTTAATTAAATGAATTAAACATCACTTTTAAAGTTGTAATATAATATATAACTTTTTTATCCTATTATTGTTTTAATTATTTTTAATTTTTTATTGTAATTTATTGTTGAAAAATAAATTAAAAAATAAAAATTATTTATAAAATAAATTGAAAAAATAAATTTATAATAAGATAGTAAGAACTAAAGAAAATCGTATTAATCTGGATAAATTCCATGATAAAATCGATAAATCTAAAAAAAAGTCACACTCATATCTTATTTTTTTTTCTTTTTAACTTATCTTAATTAAATTGTTTCAGTTAATAAAGAAAAAGAAAAAGATGGATTCAAACTCCTAGTTAATTTTTTTTTCTTGTGGAAGTTAAGATAGATTTGGGTACGTAGGTACTGTGTACGTGCAAATCATTTTTTTCTAAAAAATGGGTATTCTTGATTGTATAATTCGATATATAAATTGTTTTGTTAGCATACCGGATGTAAAATCCGAAAGGTAATATCTATATGATTTGTTATCTTTCGGATTTTAATATTTGGAAGCTTAAACCGAATTCGGATTTATCTTTCTAATCTTACAATTCGATAAGTATAACAAAAGAATTTGCATACCGAATTACAAAATTTGATACAGATCATTTTTCTGAAAAGTAAAAGCGTACCACATCATCTTTACAGCGATAATCTTCAAACAATCCAACAAGGTTGCTATGCTTTCAAGTAGGAAGAGTTGCACCCTGACTATGACTATAGTTTTTGACTTAGTGGTAAGTGCTCAATCTAACAGGGATCACCACTTAGAAACTTTTGTCAGAGTAAGATTTGGATTGCATGTAATTTAAAAGTAGAAAAGACTGAGAATTCATACCATTGTTAGGGTATTTATAATCTTATAAGTATTTTAAGTATTTTTTAAACATTTTATCAACATGAATTAGAGAATTAATATTTCTTGTACTAACATCATGTTATGTAATACCATACACTATTCTATGATGCTTAGGTGGCAAGATGAAAATTTTGATTTATAAAAAGAAAAACTCATTTTTTTACTAATAAAATGTATAGTTGTATCATATATGAACCTTTTAAGCTTTAAAGTTGATGTAGACAACTATGAGTCTAAAAAGATTAATAGAAAGAAAATTTCATTTCTTTGACCAGCAACATGTCTGACTATACCATTCACTAATATTTGAACTTCAAGTAGGCATAGGTAATGATAAGTCTAAAAGAAGTAAACAACATTAGAATTTGTGGCATTGAATGAAGTTTTATAGCTTCCATATTACTATTGTTATCAATGATATTTTTATTTTAATTAATATTAATAATATTCATAATAATTATTTAGCGACCGCACAAAATTAGTGGTTATTTCGGTCACTATGAGCGACCATGGAAACTCGGTCACTAATTTGATAATTAATTTTTGTACTAGTGTTTTAGCGACTAAAACCAAATCGATCGCTAAAACAAATTCACATTCAATCATTGTTTCAGTTATTATTTAGCTACCAGCAAAGTATGATCGCTAAATTTGGTAGCTGATTTTTTGTTGACTTTTAACAATGAATTTTATTTTAGTTGCTAAAATAATTTTGATTCATGACTATTTTAGTTGTCATTTTTCGACGACTATGTTTTTGTTGTTAAAACCGGTGACTAACTTGTTTTACTTTATTTAGTGATCAAAATCAAAATAGTAGCTCAAACAAATTTGTCTTCGGTGACAATTTTGATATCTAAGCGGCTAACAATATATTTTGATCACTAAATGTGGTGGCTAAAGTGTTTTTTTATTAATGAGCGACCAAATTATATTGTGGTCGCTATTTTGATGACAATAAACACATTGTTTCAGTCACTAATTACAATTGTCTGTTTTTTATGGCTAAAATCGATGGTTAAATCTTTTTTTTGTACTGAAAAGACAAGTTTAAGAGATATACAAAATTCAAGCAAGCACGATCATGTCGTTGGTTAAAACAAGATATTCCTTAATCACTTTTCCTAGTAATCTTGAAAAGTGAAAGAAAATGGGAAAATGGCTACACATAACTGAAATCTCTGATGTAAATTAGTCGTCGATTTAAAGTGAAGTGTGTCGTAAATTTATTTTCTTTATATATCCACATAAAAGCAGTATTACTATTTCTTTTCATTGAAAAACTAAATACGATGAAGTAAGGCTTAATCGAGACCATGGATAGGTAATTATCATACATCACCTTATAATTTCTCAATCTTTAAAAGCATCTTATAAAAAAAAAGCAACTTACAATCTGAATCTTGTTCAACCAGTTACCAATACACACACGAGAGAGAAATAAAAAAGTAATGAGTAAGGGCAATAGATCTTAACTTCATATTCAGTAATGAGCAACCATTCAGCAAATCCTAACCCTCAACATTTTCCTAATTGATCAATAACAACAATAATCACCTTGTTCCTTGAATGCAACAAGCAACATTGGAGTTAATCTAGTGAGATTGTCATCTATGCACACTTTATTTCTTGGTATCATACCCATATTTTTTTGTTGAACGTATTTAATACTGAGTTAAGTTGAATGATTACGAAAATTGAACATTTGTGAGAATTTGAAGTTTGCAATTTGATTGTGTTTTTTGTGTTTGAATGAATATATGCTTGTTGCCTAAGAAATCAAGATCGAGATTGAGTTTATTTTTCATCTTACAATATTGTATTGCTCAGTAACATTTTACAAATATGTTTTTTGGTGATTTTTTCGATGAGTCTATTACAAACATGTTTAGTATATGCAATGTAGATGGACAACTCTAAGAAGGACTTGTACCCTTATTAGGAAAATTTGGAATCCAACATCATGGAAATCGATTATGAGAATTGATTTACTCCTTCTGAAGAACCAAATACGAAATATTAAGGCCCAGATCTCGAGAGGTTTAAATACTAATTAATAAGTAAGCAAAATGATTAAGACATAATTATATAATATTGGGCCTAAATGAAATAATAATTATAGGCCCAAATGAATAGTGACACAGCCCAATAACAACCCTATTAATGGGAGAGAGCTCTGCAACACTAAGACTACTGTCACTCTAATCTCTCATTTTCTACATATAATGACTTGATCGACGGAGCCTCTTTTACAGGTCTCCCCCCAATCGAGAGGAATAACCGAGTACGAAGAGTTAATCTCCCAAACCGAGCAGTAAAACTAAGTTCCTAAAGTCAACTCATGAACGAAGAAGAGATCTAAATGCTTAAGTCGGTCCCACATCTCATTCACAATTATTCCCCTAGTGTTTTGCGAAACATTTTTTGCACCCACCGTGGGGCCCAACTGTCTTAACCATCATGGTGAACACTCGAAAGGTTACTAGAAATGAACGAAACACACACACTATAGATCATGTTGAGACCAATGCTATGTTGACTGAGATGAGAAAAGAACTTGAAGACCTGAAGAGAAGAAATGAAGAAGAAATATAGAACTTGAGAAAGGAAAACCAGAAACTCAAAAGAAAGTTGAATGACAAAGATCAGTCCATTGTACCTTTTCAAGAAGAAACCAATGAGTCATACAAGAACACTAGAAGCTAGTGTGTGTCCTATAGCAAATTGTCTATCAATGCCTCACCTAGTTTGTCTCGATGACATCCCTTCAATGATGAATTGATGGACCATCCCTCCCACCGAATTGGAACAATCCCTCATTTGAGTTATATGATGGAACTATTGACACTAATGACCACTTAGATATATACACTACCCAGGTTGGTTTATATATGCTTGATGACGCTATACTCTACATAGTATTTCCCACCTCCCCAAAAGGTGTTGCATTGAGTTGGTTTACTAAGTAACCTCTAAACTCAGTTGACTACTTTCAGACTATCACCTCTAAATTTGAAGCACAATTTGCCACTAGTCCATCTCATCAATTAACATCTCTAGCGTTGGTGAATATGAGACAAGAGAAAAATAAGACATTGCGAACTTTCATGAAGCGGTTTGGCAAAATGGCATTGAAAATCAAGAGCCAGAAGTACCATTACATCATCTGGTCACAGCCTTAAGGCTAAGATCTTTCTTTGATAGTTTGTGTAAAAGGCCAGCCACTATCCTGGATGAACTACGAAGAAGAGTTGCAAAATATATGGAGTTGGAAGAGTTGAAGGAGTTTAGAAAGCATATAAGAGATGAAATGTCATAGAAATGGATGACAGACAACCGATCTGACCGTAGTCGGTTTGCAAAGCAAAACCAAAATCCTATTAATGCATTTAAGGAACCTCGGTTTGAACAATACACACCTCAAAATGTAGAACAATCTTGAATCCTTCAACAAGCCCTCAACACCAATCTGTTGCCACCACTAAAGAAGATTCCTACTCCCCCAAATGCAAATTTGAATAAACATTGTAGATATCACGATAATTACAAATATGTAACCGAGGAATGTATGGCTTTTTTAAAAAAAAATAGAAGAACTCAGTCAAGCAGGACATCTCAATAAATTTGTACGAAGGCATCCTGAGAAGCGTCATCGAGGTGAGAGACACAGAAGTCCATAAAAGAGAAAAAAAAACATAAGGTGGAGATCGAAATCGAGGTTGGGATCCCCCATTGAGAGGCATCATTAATACCATTGTTGGAGGCTTGGCCAATGGAGAAAGTTCTACTACATCAAAGAAAAGGCACCTCAGAGTGGTGAAATCTATGAATAGTGTGTTGAATAAGCCTCAACACACTATGCCAAATATCACTTTCACTTATGAAGATTTCCAAACTATCGATCCTGATCAGAATGATCCCATGGTGGTTACAATTGAAATATCTGATTATGCAATCATGAAAACTTTAGTTGATCAAGGCAGTTAATTGGATATTTTATATTGGAAGGCATACCAATGTTTGGGCTTCTCAAATGATCTCTTAAAGCCATACCATGATCAGATAATTGGATTCTTAGGAGAAAAGGTCGACGTAAAGGGATTCGCTATCTGGTGGTTGATGCTCATACTGCATACAATGTGTTACTTGGAAGGCCTTCTCTAAATACTTTAAGAGCCATTGTGTCAACTCCACATCTAGCAATGAAATTTCCTCTTGAAGATGGAAAAGTGATTACCATGTACGGAGATCAAAAGACAGTCAGGGAATGTTATGTGGCTAGTCTGAAGCCGCAAGCAGAACGGGTAATTTGTAAAAAAATAAATAAATAAGAGAACTTAGTGGTCGCGATTGATTTAGACCCCAAAGTACGTGAAAGAGATCGTATCCAGTCCAGAGAACTAACTGAACAATGTCAAAATGGTGAGGAAGCTCAAGTTGTGAAGGTGGGAGAACATATGTTTAAAGACGCGAAAGATAAATTGGTGCAAACACTAAAAGAAAATCGAGACACATTTGCTTGGACAACCGCCGATATGCTTGAAGCTGATCCACGAATAGCATGTCATAGGCTAGCCGTGTACAAAGATGCTCGACCCGTTGCTAAAGAAAAAAGAGAAAAGTAGGACAAGAGACGAGAATAGCAATTGAAATGGAGGTAGACAAATTTCCCAAAGCCCAATTCATCTGAGAAGTCCACTATACAACCTGGTTGGCTAATGTTGTTTTGGTCAAGAAAGCCAATGAGAAGTGGAGAATATGTATTGATTACACTGACATGAGTAAAGCATGTCCTGAAAAGATGCTTATCCCCTTCCTAACATTGATCGACTAGTGGTTGGAGCTTCAGGTCATCACATACTCAGTTTTCTGGATGCATATTCGGGATATAATCAGATTCCAATGTACCCTCTTAATAGCAGCAAAACTGCTTTAATAACTGATTCCACCAATTACTATTACAAGGTTATGACTTTTGGTTTGAAGAATGTGGAATGTGGAAGTTTTGTAAATTAGTATGGTTGTCAAATTTAATATCGTTGAATAACACATGAATGATTTGGCTAAGATATTTGAGCAGCTTCGCAAGTACTAGATGAAGTTGGACCCAGAAAAATGCACTTTCAAGTAAAAGGAGGAAAATCTTGGGTTTTATACTAACATCTAGGGGCATTGAGGCAAACCCTGAAAAATGACAATCCATTATAAACATGAGAAGTCTAAATAATGTGAAAGAAGTCCAATGCTTGATGGGTAGACTAACAACCTTGTCTAGGTTCCTTCTCAAACTGGTCTAGAAGACAAGGCCAATTGTGAAACTAATAAAGAAGTCTAAGAATTTTGAATGGGATCAAAAGTGTGAAGTGGCCTTTGCTGATTTGAAGAAGTTCTTGGCAAACCCCTTGTTCTAAAAAAACCATAGCTCAACAAAAGATTGTTATTGTGTATATCTCGGTATCCGAGGATGCTATTAGAGTTGCTATTCTTCAAGACGGTGATAGTCAACAACCTGTTTATTCTGCTGACCGAGTTCTCGATGGAGCCAAAACGAGATATAAAATGGTGGAAGAGGTTGTCTTGGACTTAATCTATGCAACAAGACGACTACGACCTTATTTTCAGATTCATCAAGTAGTGGTCAAAACCAATTATCCAATTTTTAAAATAATTAGAAAAATTTGAGCTTGTTGGGAGAATGATAGCATGGTCCGTTAAACTATCTGAATTCGGTTTGCTCTATGAACCGAGAGGGCCAATCAAATCTCAATGTTTAGCTAACTTTGTATTTGAGCTGCAAAATGACCTTTATGTTGGTGAAGGATGGACTTTGTATGTGTATGGCTCTTCTAGCAAAAAGGAAAGTGGAGATGGCATAGTCTTAGAAGGACCTGGAGATATAAAAGTAGAACAATCTCTCATTCTCAAGTTTGAAACCTCTAAAAAAACCAAGCCGAGTATGAGGCTTTTATAGCCGACCACCACTGAGGACATGGGAGCAAGGAAAGTAACTTGAAAGACAGACTCTAAACTGATGGTCAGACAAATTAAAGGGCAATTCAAAGTTAAAGAACCATTGCTACTCAAATATCACCAAGAGGTCAAGAGAAAAATTAAGAACTTTGATGAAATTACTTTGGAGAACGTCTTCCGTGAACAGAATACTCGGGCTGATGCATTATCCAAATTAGAAAATGACAAGAGGCCTAATTACTCTATCGTTTGTCACTTTTTATATCAGCCTTGTTTTGAGAATGAAGTATTTTAGGTCACCAAGATCTCAGAGTCAAGTTGGATGCAACCCATATTAAGTACTTGATGGCGCAACCAAATGATCCTATTCAACTTGACAAACACTTAGCCAAGAAAGCTTCTCGCTTTGTTTTGATTGGTTCTGATTTATATAAGTGTGTGTACTCACTTCCACTGCAAAAAAGTATCTCTAAAGAACAAGTTGAGTATATCATAAACGAAATTCATTACAACATATGTGGTTTTCACTCGAGGTATTGCACAATGGCGACCCGAGTTCTCAGAGCCGATTATTACTGGCCAACCTTGAGAACTGATTGCGCTGAATTTATTAAGCGATGCAAGAGTTGTCAAGAGCATGACCCTCTCATCCACATCCCATCTTCAAAGTTGAAAACCATCATCTCCCCATAGCCTTTTTCCATATGGGACATGGATATCATAGGGTCAACACCTCCAGCTTCTTAGCAAAGAATATATATAGTTGTGGCCATCAATTATTTTACTAAGTGGATCGAGGCGGAACCATTTACAAGGATTACATATCAATAGATCAAGAGCTTTGCTTGGAAGATTATATGTAGTTTTAGCTTACCATATGCCATAATAACTAATAATGGCACACAATTCACTAATAGAAAACTGAGAGAACTTTATAATGAGCTCGATATTAAACATTTGACTAGTTTTGTTGAACACCCCCAAACAAATAGGCAAGCAGAAGTGACAAACAAGGTAATTATCAATGACATGAAGAAGAGAGTTGGAAAAGCCAAAGGAAGATGGTTGGAAGAGTTACCTGAGATCTTATGGGCTTATAGATGCACACCCCAATCTGGGAAATCTCCATATAACCTTACTTATGGCACTGGTGCCATGTTGCCCGTTGAGGTGGGTGGACCGACAATTAGAAGACGGTTGGAAAATATAGACACCAGCAACACTAATCTCGGGACTAAACTTGAACTAATAGAAGAATTGTGGGACAAAGCTTACTTCGGAAGATACAATACTCGTCTAGAACCGAGATTGTTCCGAGAAGGAGAACTAGTATGGCAGCTGATTAGTGAAGCTAGGAAAAACCCATCGGAAGGCAAGCTGAGACCTAACTGGGAAGGACCCTTCAAAATTCAAGAAAACTTGGGCAATGGTGTGTATCTTCTTCAATGGTTAAAGGAGAGATGATCCCAAGGACCTGAAACTCGACTCATTTGAAGTTCTATTATAACTAATGTAAATGCAATGAATAAATCAAAGCAGTCTTTCAGATGAATTCTCTATTTTTACTCAGTTTAAGAGTGTGTTCCTTGTGAACCCCTACCAATTACTATTTCTACTCGGTTTAGGAGTGTGTTCCTCGTGAACCCCTACTAATTACTATTTCTACTCAATTTAGAGTGCGTTCCTCGTGAACCCCTACCGATTAATATTTCCACTCGGAAGGTGTTCCTCATGAACCACTTTCGAGTATGCTCAACTCGGTTTGGAGTGTGTTCCTTGTGAACCCCTTTCAAGTACGCTCAACTCAGTTTGGAGTGTGTTATTTGTGAACCCCTTTCAAGTACGTCCAACTCAATTTGAGGTTTGTTCTTTGTAAACCTCTTTCGAGTACGCAACTCAGTTCAAGAGCATATTCTTTATGAACCCCTATCAAGTTGAATCCAACTTGATATCCAAGATAAAGCACATATTCTCTAATTCACGTTGAATGTCATTTAATCTCATATTAGTGCTTATAAGTCCAACAATTTCATGACACTTTATTTTAGAAAGAGAAAATTTTCTTATCGAATACGATTCACACAATTGAATTTTTTTCCAACATAAATCAAGACTCCTAATACCACGATCAACGCAACGTATTAGATAAAACAATGAAACCAATTTAGAATCTAATAGTAGTTGGTAGTTAAAACCTTGGTAGCTAATTTTAGATATCAATTTAGATACTGATTAAGAAACTAATTTAGTGACCAATTCATTGAAATCAATTTATTGACCAATTTTATTGATATTAGTTTAGTGACCAATTTTATTGAAATCAATTTAAAGACCAATTTTATTGAGACCAATTTAGTGACCAATTTTATTGAAACCAATTTAGTGACCAATTTTACTAAAATCAATATAGTGACTGTTTTCATTGAAACCGATTTAGTGACCAATTTTACTAAACCATTTTAGTGACCAATGTCATTGAAACCAATTTAGTGACTAATTTCATTGAAACCAATTTAGTGACTAAATATATAAATACCAGAATATAGTCACTATATTAGTTTCTGAATAATGATAATATTATATTTTGAAATTGTGATATTATATTTTTTTCTTGTTAAAATAATTTAGAATAGAAAAGTAAAATTATTTTTAATTTGATACGAGAAATAAAAAATATTTGGGTTTCCGAATATAACCATGTGAAAAAAATGAGATTATATCAAAATGATACACTATTGCATCCCATAATAGAACAATGTTAACATGTACCATATAAAGAAAAGGTTTCCAAGTCTACATAAAAAATAATACACTATTGCATCCCATAACAACACAATATTAACAAGAAAATTCAATTTTGAAACAACAACGGTTTAATTTGTTTATTTTGTTTTGGTATTGTAGCTTTTTCCTTTTCTCATTGGACCACGTATTTCTTCCTCTCCTGCAATGTAACATACATATTAATCTCCATTATTAGTAATTTATATCGCACATCTGGAATGATGAGAAATAAACTAAAGACATCATTATTATTATTAATCAAAAGTATCATCCATATAAGGCATATTTAACAAGTTTAACAAGTCAATAACAAAACCTTAATCAATAGTTAAACAAAAGGAGCACAAAGCAGGAATTCAATGAAATCTGAAACATAGTGGCTGCCATCATCACTCAAAAACATAAGTAAACACCTTTCTTCCATTATGATCAAACTACACTAAGGACTTTCTCATTAGTTGTGTACACCATGTACCCATCATATCCCCTCTTAAAAAAATATTTTCATACGGGATTTCTCTTCCAAGCAAACTCCTCTTATACCTAATCAAGGTAAAACTAGTATTTATAGTTGTAGCCAACGAGAGAGATTTAACTTGTTAGAGACACTGAGTTTATAAAATTTTGCCACTTGTATCTGGAAGCAGGATTGGCTTTCTTTTGTTCTCTGCTTTCATTCCACTTGTTTGGATTAATGGGTTTGTTCTAAATGGTACTATGCATGAAACAAGTTTAAATAGGATATGAAAAGGACTACACATGTATGCATTGACAATAGCGTCCAAAGATCAGAAGACAATATTTTAAATGCAATCTTTGTATATGATATTTTTATTATATTAATTCAAATGTGAAAGTTGGTAAAGGAACATCGCAACGACATTTTTGTTAAAACTATAATACTATTACATAAATAATGTTATCTAATGAAAATATACTAGTTAGATGTTTTTTATTTACATGGATAAACACGTAACTCTAACTCCTTTTTTCAGTATTATATTAATGTATAATAATGAGAATACTAAAGTGTGAAGTTGAGAGTGTGGAAAGTTTAAAGTATTATAAAAACAAAAAGTATAGTGTAATAAAATCACCTTGATGAGAATCGAGTGGTTGACTAGGTAGTTGTGTTTCATCCTCATCTTCAGTTTCCTCAAAGCTTGGTGGCATAGATTGACGATTAATGCTATCCATCCATTGTCGAATCATTGCATTGTTTTCTTTAAAAAGCTTCTCAATATTTACAATTTTGATTTAAAGCTCGTCTCTTTCTTTCTTAACTTCTTTCAAATCTTTTCTAAGTTCATCAAGTTCTTGACTTTGTATCCACACATTTGAGGAAGAAGATGAGCCATGATAGTAAGGCCTACCTCCAATCACGGTTGATTCCATTCTAAGACCATATATCCTCCCATTCTTGGTTCCAGCTACATCACATCAAATATTTAACTCATTTGGTGAAGGAATTCCTTGTGCGGATGCATTATGTGTTAGTTCTTCAAACTTGTGTGTAAATTCTTTCTGTTAACACCATAATTCACAAGGGTTTTGAATAAACCAAAATAGAAGAGTAAGAAAAAAAATATACTAGTACAATCATAATTCTTCCAGACTGTTAACATCACAGTTCACAAGTTTCAAAGTCAGGTTTTACCTAGTCTTCTCAACAAGACCGTCCTCAAACTCTTAGCAAAGGATGAGAATAGTAAATTACAAAGTCAATAACTAGTAAGAATCTAGGGCTTCCACATGTTACAGGTTATATGGCCTCTTACAACAACCGAATATATATCGGGAACCAAATAACATTAATAGTAAAATTAGATTACGTCCCTAAACTAGCAAATCAAGGAATAATCGAGTATGTCCCTAATATAAGAACCATGTTAATTCAGGTTCATGCACCTCAAAAATTTCATCAATACTTTATAAGCAAATTCATCTTTTATGGTATGACATTGTATTCAATAATATTTATTATTCCTAAATATCTGCTATACATTAAGTGAGTTCTTTTGCAAACACACCCACTACTTCTTACTTGGTTACTTAGATGTATCCATGTCTTAGAAGACAAACATCACAATGATACAATAAGAAAACTTTTTGTAATAGACCATCTTCACCAAACACATGCACAATGATGCAATAAGAAAACTTTTGAAACCAACTTTAGAATTTTTTTCTCTCTTGCATTGAATATATTGGTCTTGTATAATATATTTCTTAGTAGCTAAGTAACTGAAATTGGGAATCATCTCTTTATTTTCTTTTTAGTTGTTACCTTTTGTGTTGTGTCTTACCTCATGCTTTAAATATTTTTTTTGTGACCTTGTGACACCTTTTCCAGAGATATACAAAGAGCTACTACTAATTTCACCACCATCATTGGCAACGGAGCCTTTGGTTCTGTTTATAAAGCGTATATGGCTACAGGTGAGACAGTTCTAGTTAAAGTCTTAGGTACTAATTCAAGACAAGGAGAGCAGGAATTTTTAACTGAGGTAAATGTTATGTTTAGGTTTCTATTGATGTGTTTATAAATTGCTTTTTGCTTTTTTATTGAATGAGAATTTTGTATAGAATTAGGCTCCCAATAGTATATAGCCTCCCAGTAGGATTCTCTGCATTGTGAATTCTACTAAATTTTTCCCCTTTCAAATCTTCTAAAGTTTTAGCTGGTAAAAAATTTCAGATCACTAAGGCTGGCACCTGAGTTGTGTTAATATAAGTACGAGGCTGCAATTTTTCACATACATTAATGCCATCTTATGTCCCCTATGTCTTGTACTGGTTCTTCTACTTTACTTTCTTGGCAATAACAGTTACAACTAACTATTATTCGGTTACTTTAATGCTAATTACCTTTAATTTACAATATGTTAATTACAAGTATGCCTCACAAATAGATCCCTCTACATGAGATTTATTTTTAACCATTCATTTCAACCTATTCAAGTACCTATTCAAAATCATATTGTTAACTACCAAACGCACAAATAAGATATAAAATGGAGTATATTAAATAAACTAAACAACTACCTTTCAAATGAATACATCCATCGGTATTGAACAGGACCTCCCACTCTTGCTTCATAAGGTAAATGAATAGGCAAATGCTCTATGGAATTGAAAAATCCAGGTGGAAATTTTCGCTCCAACTTACATGTTGTAATGATGATATTCTTTTCCATTAATAAAAAATCATCCACTCTCAAAACTGTTGAGCACAAATCCTTAAAAAACTTACATAATTCAGCTATAGGATTCCACACTTGATAGGGAAGTGCACAAAAAACAATAGGTAACAACATAAGGCTAACCTTACATTTCTTGGTTCAGCTGCAAATTCAGGATGTATTTTATCAAAATGTTTCCAAGCTTTACCATCAGATGGATGACACAACACCCCAGGTTCTCGTCTATTTTCATGATGCCACCTCATATATGGAGCAGAACTCATGGAGGCATATATTCTCTTAAGTCTAGGAATGAGAGGTAAATAATGCATTCTCTTAATAGGAACCTCCTTGTATTTACCTCTACCAACACTTGTATCTGAAAACATGGTTTATGACAAAATTTGCATTCTTTTAATTGCATTTCTTCATCAGTGTAAAATAACATACAACCATCAACACAACAATCAATTTTTTTTGCAGTTAAACCAAGTTTTGTGACTAATTTTTTGACCCTATAGAAATTTTTAGGAATAAGATTACCAGTAGGATGGGTCTCTTTCATAAGGGCTAATGTTTGATCACAAGATCTTTGAGACATGTTTCCCTCTGATTTAATTGTCAAAAATCTAACAGTAAAAGATAATTGAATGTGATTATTACATCCAGGCCATAATGGTTTTTAGGCAGCATCTAATAGTTCATAAATATTTTGAGCTTCTATATTTGGAATCTCATCCATACTTGGAGAGTCATCCATTTCTTGATCATGATCCATTTCATACTCTACACCAGCAACATCATAAACCATGCTCTCAAATCTATTGAGATGTCCCTCCTGTGTACTAAAAATCTCAGGATTAGTATCTACGCCTATGTTTGGGTCACTTTCTCCATGACATGTCCAATACCAATATCCAAAAATGAATCCTTTCTTATAAAGATGAACTTTAACTTCTTCAAAATGGAAGAACTTCAGATTTTTGCACTTAGAACAAGGACATCTTATTTTTTCATTTGACAAATTCCATTCTTGACATGCATAGGACACAAACTCATCTACTCCTTTTAAAAATGCTTCATTATATCCCCTTTTATTAGACATTAATCTACTATACATCCAACTTTGATTTTGGTGAATATCCATAATTTGTCATATAACACAATGTATCATTCAACTATAAAAAAAAGCAGAGAAGTATCTTTTGAGCATGTTGTTCAAAGCTATAAGAATACAATCATAATTACAACATAGGCGAAGGAGAAAAAAAGAGAACAACATGAGAAAAGCAAAAGATAGATATGTAGAAAATGGAGATTAACATGCCCTTCCCATTGTGAGAATTGAACATGACAAGGTGCACAAAGTACTCCTAAAACAAATTAATGTTACTACTAGACATGTTGATAATAAAAATACTAAAGCATTTACACAAAAATCAATAGTAAATAGTGATTAAGAACTAGTTTCAAGGGAAAAAAAATGAGATGTAATAAAAACAAAAATGCAGGTAAACTTAAATCTTACAGCTTCTAATTATGAGTTCAAGTCATGAACTTTTTTCTCTAACCCAAGTACTCGAATTTCCCAGCTCCCTTTCTCCTTGTTTTGTATTTCTAATTCCTTTTGAGATTGTCCACCTGCATAAAGAATTTCAGAGTCTGCACTATAGAATAATGATCATACGTTTACAAGCAATAATAAAAGAAAATAACAGTGTCTATGCGAAAAGGATAAGATAAAACAATTATAAACAAAAATTTATTTCTTTTCTCTTTCTTTATTCCATTGCAGCCAAAGATTCAAGAAATTTGGTAACAGTACAATGCTAAAGGATAGGATTTGGTAATCTTGTTTGGATAGGTGTGTAAGGTAGGAAGGTCTTGGAACACATCATTATTGTACCTCACCAAACTAAATTAAAACCCCAAAATATATATAAATGGTTTTTATTATTTTACATATAAATAATATAAAACTAAAAATATGCAGAACAAAATTCACAGGGCACGTACCGGTGAGAGCCTCTTTAGTCAAGATAGCACATGCCATGCGGTGAATTGCAGAGTCGTCGATAACACTTCTTCTTGCTACACTGCTCCCTGCACCCCTCCCCATGTACCGACAATTTCCAACGTAGTAACGTCACCATTTAAACTTTCAACCAAGTCAAGCCTACCAAAATCTCCCTAAAGATGACATCCAAATTTTAGATCCTCCTTTGTGACAAATATCTGTATATAAAACTGATATAACTATACTACCTAATAAAATTCCTTTACATCCAGAAGAAGGGATATAAAATTGATATAACTATTCAGAACTCTTTCCAGTACAAAAAGAAAAACACTAAAAAGGCTTCCTAATTATATATTAAAGTATATTAACAATAAGTGTCATAACATTATAACACACAAAAAAACAAATTATAATATTTAATTTTCAAGTAAGCATACAATACAAAAATTCTTGAAAATAACACATCGACAATTAAATATTGTAATAGGTCACAACAATAGGTCACAACAGCAAGCAAAGGAATATGAAGTTTAGAGACCTAAGGATATCCGTAACGGTTGCTTAACGCTCCAACAGGTTTCAAACCTAATACTTTTTACTTTATATTCTCATTCAAGAAATGTGCCTATTGTCTTAACATATATAAGAAAAGTAAAGTATAAAAGTATAAGTAATTAATATATATTTTTATATGCAAATTACTAACAGTAGAAAAATAGAAAGTACTGAATTTATAAATCAGAACAGTGCGTAGCAATAGTTCAGAACACAACAACAACACCTAACACGTAGCAAACGAAGAGTGTATACAAAAGACATTGACATTGGACACACATAAAAGAAAAAGGTTTAAAGCCTCTCTCAAAGATAAAACTCTCTCAAAGCCTAATTTGTCATTTGAAAGACTTAAATAAGAGAAAATTAAGTTATTTATAATTAATAGTTAAATTAGTTTATTTCACAAAAAGATCATGACAATGCACTGTTAGAAAATGAAAGAAACTCCTTTTACACCAAGTTGCTTCTCTAGTGCTACTCATTATGGGCCTTGTTCTTGTTTTGCAGTTCAGATTTTAGCTCACTAGGTTTCAGTTTTGGGCTAAATGGACCATGGAAATGATCTACTTTTCCAAGACACTAGTTTAATATGTTTCTGATTCAACCTAAACTCTTTTAAAAATAATTTTGCATTTTGCAAATATAGAGTATTATTTTAATTAAAGGATAAAGTTAACATTTATGCATATGTATAGAGATTTAAAAAAATTCTGGAGTCTTATCAGAACTAATGGCTATTTCGCTAGTTGTACAACTGCAAACAAGAAGGAAAGTTCATATCATTAGCATTCAGTACAGATAGGTAATGAAGATCAGAAACAACAACAAAACTAAAGAAACACAACTGCTCACCAAAAGAAACTTTTAGTTCAGTGGTCCAAACTAGTTCAAGCAATAAAGTTTCTTCTATATAAGTCACATACACAAACACAAGGAGCATCTTGCCTCATGCACAGTTAAACTCCAACTAGGAAAACAATTACGCACATAATTTTGCAGTCAAGCAATATATCCCTCTTATAGAGAGGAGAGAATAATGTGTCGTACTAGCTTATTACAAGAATGGAAAGAAAATAGATCTTAATTTAATCTTAATATGTTTGATCCTATCAAAGAAACAAAGGCAACTTCTCTAATTTACAGAATATTTACAACTTAATTTAATCAATCAGAACATTTACTTATAGCAATAAAACCAACTCAATATTATTTATTGATATGTTATAACAAATATTGGTTGATTAAAACAATCCAACAACAGTCTATTATACTTGGATGGAAGAACTGCTTGTGGAACAAAAGGTGTATAAGTTATTTCCCTCTAAGCTGCAAGACGCTAAGCCTTTTGAAACTCTTTCAACACCACCTGAAAATCTTTTACAAGCTTAGCATCTGCTATCTTTATATTTATACAAAAAGTATACTTAATTATTTATCCATTATTTTCATTTTTGACAGATACGAGACCTACGATTTACTATATGACAGTATAATTATTGATAAACATTCCTAATCTAAATCTCGCTCAACATTTCTATGTCAAGTAATTCAGATGTTAAGATCAATTGAGGCATATTCTTTTCCAGAACCAGTGCTTCCTCTACATAAACCACATCTCTTCAATGAGAATCCCCTTGGTTCTAGGTAGGAACAGATAAACAGGATTTGCATGAATGAAACACCAAGTAATGGATCTATATCCAATGACCAGTAAATGATCGGTAGTTATAATATTGGGGCCAATTCTTCTTTTTACTGCTTCCACCAAATGAAAAGACATTCATTCATGATGTGTCAGAAATTTCAACCGCAAAACACACAAATTAAACTCATAAAACAGAGCACATGCTTCAATTGGAATATATAACCATGTGTTTAAGAGAAAAGAAATACATAAACTATAAACTAACACCAATTTCATTGACAATGCCAAATACTAAGGGACATGTCGAACACCTACCTTTTCAACTAATTCCAATGCGAGAATCCTTGACGATGCGTTCTGTGGTTAGCGAGTGATGACAGAAGAGGTCTTTTTTCTTAAATCTCTTGGGAAGCGAAGTTGAGAAAATAATTTGCAAAATTACAATCCTAGTTTGCAGTTTCAGTAAATAATTCTTAATTTCTACCATACTTCTAATTCACACAAAGAAAACGTATATCAATTTAAGATGCAGAATAGGTTAGAAATTCGAACAAAAACGTACTTCGTTTTAGGATCAATGTCACGTTCTTGTAAATTTTGCGAAGCTGAATGAAAATGTAGCCTCCGTTGAGCAAATCACTCTCTCCGAACCAAAATGGTGCCAAGAGCTTACTTCTGAAGTGTGATTTCACTTCTCTTTCTGAATAATGCAAAGAGAACGTTACTATTTTAAACCTAAACTGGAATTGATATATTATTATTATTATTAATTAATAATGAACAATATTTCAAATTTATTGATATTAATTTAAAATATTTTATAAATTAACATTTAATTTTTTAAATTTAGTTACTAAAAAAGTAAATTTATTGATTATTAGCTTTTTAAATATAATATATACTTATATTATATTTTTTATTAACAAAAAAAATTATATACCAATAACTTTTAATTTATAAAATGGTTAATGAAATTTTAGTTTAAATATAACTTTTTTATAATAATTATTTTTGGTAACTAAATTAGTCAATATAGTTACTAATTATTTTTTGTCTCTCAATTAGTTATTAATTAATGATTTTTTTTAATAATTATTTTTGGTCACTAAATTAGTTAATATAGTGACTAATTATTTTTTGTCTCTAAATTAGTTACCATTTAATTATTTTTTAGTGTAAGTGATTTTATTTTTTCAGTTCTGAAATTTCCAATTCAACTTCATGGTGATTCTAATTCAATTGCAATTTAAATTCCAGATTATTAAAATTCTATTTTGGTTATGATAGTTAATGTAGTTTTTCTAGTTAAAGTTGTTTTTAGTTTTTTATTTCACAATTTCTTTAAATCACTATTTTTCATTCACTACTTTCAATTTCTGATTTCAATTTTTAACTTCCAGTTCCATTCACGCTTAATTGAATATTGTACTTTCCAATTTTCACTTTTAATTCTGAAATTCATTTTATAGTGAATTATATTTTACCAGCTTCTCGATATTAATTCCTACAATTTATCATTTCTACAATCATTCCAATTTCAGTTTAGTTCAAATAGAACTTCTATACCTTCAATTCTACTCTTATATTCAAAACTTGAATGTTATTCTAATCTGATTTCAAGATAATTTTCAGTTTTTATAATTTGTTCAATTCCAATTTATCGTCTTAATTACTACTTTGCATTTCTAAGATTCTATTCATTACTCTTGTGTCATTTTACAATTTTCCTTTCCAGTACATTTTTGGTCACTTTATCATCTAAGAGGATCTCCTTTTGGGAGATTAGCAAGGGGAACAATTAACCCTTTCTTCAATTGTGGGCAATATAAGGGCTTATCATCGGTTGACCAGTTATCTTTTCGAGAGATTGCATCTTGCCTCGGCTTCGACTCTTGAGGGTATTCCTTGATTTTTATTACGGGTTCTTGTTGTGTTTCTTCTAGCTTTTTCGTCACTTTCTCGATCTCAATATGGGTTGAAACCCTGCCCTGGATTTCGGTTTTGGATTCAGCCTTACTTCGGATAAGACTCACGGAAGGAAGGAGTTGATGCGAAATTCATTGATGAAAGCATTTACAAACATATCGTCATTTGGTTCATGAACGCACACGGTAATATCGCAGAAGTGGTTGAGATAATCTTTGAAAGGCTTGCTTTCTTGTTGTTTAATAACTCTAATCCTCGAAGGCTTGACTTCATTAGATGTGAACTGCTCCACAAACATTTGGAAAAATGTTGAGAAGGAGTTGATGATCCTGTTAACAATTGCAAAGCGGTGCAACAAAAGTTTTGACAAATATCTGGTATTGATCTCCTGAGATCTTAGTAAGGATGGATTTGAGAGAGTAGATTTGAGACTATTTGAGGTGGAAGTGTAAGGAAAGTTATTTTGAATTAAGAGAAAGATGGTAAAAAAATGAAGGGAAAGTTTATAAAAGGTGGTGAGTGATTTGATAGATGTGATTGATAAAATAATTTTTTTAGTAGATAAAATTATAATTTTATTGAGTATTATTAATAAATTATTATTATAATTTTAATTGATGAAATTATAAAAATATCAATTATTTTAAAATTAAAATTAAAATAAAAAATTAAATTATTATTATTATTAATAATATTATTATTTGATAAATTTATTTTGATTATTATTATTATTATTATTATTATTTTCTTATTATTACTTTTATTATAATTATTATTAGTAATTTTATTATTATTTTTATTTTGTATTATTAATATTATTAATAATTATCTTATTTTATTATTATTTTATAAAATTATTATTAATATTTTTCGTTAATATTATTTTTATTTTTATTATTATATTATACAACTTAACCATCCCACAAATCTTCCCCAAGAGCAAAGAAAGAACTATTCATCATCCTCCTCCTCATTTTCAATAATAAATTATTTTTTTTATTTGTTGATTTGTGGGTTTTCTGGGCCCGGTGTCCCCTCCCTCCTTTTCATCTGCTGATCCAAACAAGCAGTTAAGGTGGATTTTCGAGTCCCCTGATCTCGGAAAGACACAACCTCTGGTACCAAATATTGTCGTTATACTAATTCATCCATGATTTTCTATGAGAAGGGTTGACTATCTCCCCATATGGGTTGATTATCTATCTATCCTATTTAAATTCAAAATGTGTAATCAAACACTATCTTTAGCAAATATAAATGTGTATATATGTTGAAGCAAGCAAATTTGGAAAGAGTTTTCCAGGAAATATATATCTTTTCAAAGCCGTATTAGAAACCCAATAGAGTAACAATTTGAAATGTGATATGATGTTATCTCACATTATAATATGATTATTGTTATACATCTATTGTACGTTTGAATTGCTTTTCTTTCCAGAAAAGTTAAAAGTTCATTAAGACCAAGTATTTCCATATCAACCTTCTATTTAGTGAATTTCAAGGAATGCAATGTAAGATTTTAGCATCTTACAATGTTATATCTTAACATTTTTGGTGATGCAATAGTCACCTCAAAGATTTATATAAAGGCATCCAGACGAAGATAAAGAATACACAAAAATTTATGAAATTGCTTACAACCTTCTAGTTATTTAACTGTTCTTTTTGTTTTAAGAGTTCTTTGTGGAATGTAAACACCTTTGTAATCCTTCACGTAGTGAAGTTTACACAGTGAGTTTACATTGATCTCTCTTTAAGAATTAATTCTTTTATGTTTCTTGAAGATCTTAGTCTTAAGGGGAGAATAAGACGGTATAACCAGGAGCGATTTGGGTACTCATATAACCAGGTGTCTTTAGTGTACTCACTATAACTAAGAGTGGTTGGTATATTCATTGTAATAATTTATTTGATTAGTGGAACCTCTTAAACTTTGTCTTGAGGGAGAAATAGATGTATTCTCGTGTGTTTGGGTGAACGAGTATGTTAGATCCCAGCCTTTGTTCGATTTTGATTATGTGCTTAAACAACTAAGTGTAAAACATAATTGTATTGTATTTTTAGATGCAAAGTATGCAAACTAACCCAATAGAAAGTTGTGAGGCTAGACAAATGCAAACGCTGTTTAAAATTGTAAGACTAGACAAATGCAAACGTTGTTTAAAATTTCTTTCGTCTAACAGACGCAAGTGTTACGCATATACATTTTTTGATAAGGTTTTTTTGAATAGACAAATAAGTACACTTTGTCTAAAAAACTTAAGCCTTATGTATTTCATAATACATGTTAATAAATGTTTATTTTATGATTGTAGGGACAATAGGGTTTTTCATTATTTGAACAGGAAAGTGTTGAAGGCTATTTTATGCAAATAACTTTTTTGGAAAGAGAGAAATCCGTGTTGTGGAATCAATGTCCCTGTGCTTTTCTCAAAAGTAGAAAAGTCACTTCCCTTGGCATGTGAAAACATACATATAGTCAAGAGCATTTAACGTCTCTCAAAGATTTAAATCATGCTCACATGCAAGAAGAAGCAACAATTGAAGAAAACTCTCACAATGGCTATAAAGGATGTGAATTGACTTTTTGCTTCTCAAGCTCTATATATGAAAAATATTTTTTAAGAAGGAAGGTTGACAAAAGTCTTGCAGCAATAATGAGCTCAAGTTTTCACGCTATATTAAGCCTTTGTAGTCATAAGAAAGAACATTGTTTGTGTTAAAGTGCAACATAAAAGGGTGAACCTATCTTGAATTCGTCATAAGACATTACCTCTATTTTACAGAGCAATCTAGTGATTTTTAAGATCACTTTCTTTGCTAACCTTTTAGTCTTAGCAAGGAGTAATTATTGTCCAAATAATTCTCAATCTTAGCCATGAGTGGTTGTGTTCCGAACAATACACAATAGGTGAGAGTTAGGAGTGTTTGGGTTCCAAATAATACTTGGACTTAGCCAGGAATGCCTACATTCAAAAGAATACTCAAGGTTTTATCCAAGAATGATTGTGTGTCCAAATAATACCCAAATTGTTTTGGCCAAGAGTGGTTTACGTTCAAATAATCACTTCTATCTTTGAAACGTTAGTTTACTTAGTGAAACTCAATTAATTTATTAAGAATTAAACATAGTCTACTATTTATAGATGAACCAATATAAAGATATTTAGAGTAATTCTTCTCTATTTATGATCCTTTTAAATTACATGTGTAACTAATCTTAGAAGGAAAGATTTGGAACTAAATATTTTTTAAAAAATTGTTTTTTATAGATCATGTGTCAAATAAAACTATCATTTGAGATTGTACATCATTGGACGATACTTTGCAATAATTTCAAAAAATTTAAATACACAATCCAATTCTTTCTTCTATATTTAACCTATTTTCACATGTTTAAGTTAATGTTGTGTTATTTTTTTGTTGCTTCTTTACTAGATGATTTAGTTTAATTAATTAAAAAAAAAAGAAAGAATTTATGTTTCTATTCAATCTCTTTCTAGATCTAAGTGTACTAACATAATCAACTTTGTAACGGAAGTCAAACACATTTATAAGACAAGACCTAAAAATTACAATAATAAGATCACTTGGAAAAAAAAGTTAACCAAAACTAATTAAAAAATAATAATTACTAGTCAATTATGTGAACTCTCAGAATCAGGAGTTTGAATCAAAGACGAAGTAAGAAAACTCTCTAATTATGAAGTGTTTCTAATGTCAATATAGCATCTCTCCACAAGTGTTTTTCAATATTCTTGAAAAATATTTCTTTTCAATTTTGTAAACCCTGAAAATAGAAATAATAATAAAACTTAAGATTTAAGTGATTTTAATCTATTAAAATACTATTTTAATTAATTAAAACAAAACCAACTTTTAAGTGTTTTTAATTCATTAATTTATATTTTTAATTGATTAGACTGTTCTTCTTCACAATCCATAAAGTCTAAAAACATTTATGCATATTTAAACATTTTTAAGAACATTAATGCATATTTAAAAACTTTTTAATCCATTTTGACTCTTAAACAATGTCAAACCAATTTCTAACTTACCAATTCCATTACAACAAGAACATCAAACATTCTAATGAATTTATAACTTACTCAATCCCATTTCTACAAGAACATCAAACATTTTAATCACAAGATTAACAGCATATGCAATTTTATTGTGAAATAGATAAAATATTTCTAGTTACTTTCTTTGAATAGGTATTATATCCACTATTATTTTAGTGTTAAATTTCCATGAAAGAAAAGAAACGTAACTAGTTGTGAACAGGTAATTTATACCCACTATTACTTTAGTGTTATAGATGTAAGATAATTATATCATTTAAATATTGAAATGTCAAGATATAATTGAATATAAAGTTTTCACACAAAGTGAAAAAAAAAAAAAAAAATTTTTATTGTTT